>Ga0209211_10011347_pt1 | contig 11405 bp, 12 predicted proteins | sample RifGroA2_FD_183992 | JGI IMG/M metagenome (GOLD analysis project Ga0209211, IMG submission 183992) | Groundwater microbial communities from Rifle, Colorado, USA - Groundwater A2 (SPAdes) (version 2) | ecosystem: Environmental > Aquatic > Deep subsurface > Groundwater | place: Rifle, Colorado...
CCGTTGTCGTCAGTTACGGCCCGCTCGAATCGGTCAGTCGCGCGCTGGAGCAGACCTGGGACACGTCGATCCTCAGCCTGCGCATGATGGGTCGCATGCTGACGGGAGAACTCTCGTGGAAGAACCTTTCCGGACCGGTCACCATCGCCGACTACGCGGGACAGTCGGCACGGCTGGGGCCCAGCTACTACCTGCGTTTTATCGCACTGATCAGCATCAGTCTCGGCGTGCTCAACCTGCTGCCGGTACCTGTTCTGGATGGCGGGCATTTGATGTATTATCTTGTCGAGTTTATCAGGGGAGGTCCGGTGTCAGAACGGGCTCTGGAAATCGGCCAGCAGATCGGTTTTGCCTTGCTGGCGCTGCTGATGGCTTTTGCCTTCTACAACGATATCAACCGTCTTGTTTCCGGCTAATTTATGTCTCATTTTCGTCATAACCACATGAAAACAAAGTTTCAGTGCAGGCTAACGCCGGTTTCATCGGCGTTAAGCGTAGCGGCCGCAACTAAAAAGAAACTGCTTGCTGGTCTGGTCTCTGCCCTGCTGACCCATTCCGCTTTGGCGTTTGATCCATTTCAGATCAAGGATATCCGGGTCGAGGGGATTCAGCGTACCGAGGCTGGCACCGTGTTCTCCTACCTTCCGGTCAAGGTCGGCGACACCATGAATGACGAAAAGGCGGCGGCGGCGATCAAGACACTGTTCGCCACCGGATTCTTCAAGGATGTGCGCCTGGAAATCGACGGCCAGGTACTGGTGGTGGTGCTGGAAGAGCGTCCGGCCATCGCTTCGCTTGAATTCACGGGACTCAAGGCCTTCAAGCCGGAAGACCTGAAGAAGTCGCTGCGCGAAGTCGGTCTCGCCGAGTCGCGTATTTTCGACCGCGCCATGGTCGAACGCGCCGAACAGGAGCTCAAGCGCCAGTATCTGGCGCAGGGACATTACGCGGTGCAGGTAACGACAACCATCACGCCGCTGGAACGCAATCGCGTCGGCGTGAACTTCGCTGTCGAAGAGGGCGAAATTGCCAAGATCAAGCAGATCAACATCATCGGCGCCGGCGCGGTCAAGGAATCCGACCTGCTCGACCTGCTGGTGCTGCGCACGCCGGGCTGGATTACGTGGTACACCAAAAACGATCAATACTCCAAGCAGAAACTTTCCGGCGACCTCGAAACCCTGCGTTCCCATTATCTGGATCGGGGCTACCTCGAATTCAACATCGAGTCGACCCAGGTGTCGATTTCGCCGGACAAGCAGGACATCTACATCACCATCAACATCACCGAGGGTGAGCGCTATTCGGTCTCGTCGGTCAAACTGGCGGGCCAGTTGCTGTTGCCCGAAGCCGAGTTGACCAAGCTGGTGCAGGTCAAGCCCGGCGAGGTGTTCTCGCGCGAAAAAATGACCGAGACCACCAAGGCCATCAGCGAACGCCTGGGCAATGAGGGCTATGCCTTTGCCAACGTCAATGCGGCGCCGGAACTGGACAAGGAAAAACGTCAGGTGGCGTTCACCGTGTTCATCGATCCGGGGCGTCGCGTATATGTGCGCCGCATCAATGTCACGGGCAACACGCGAACGCGCGATGAAGTGGTCCGCCGTGAAATGCGCCAGGCCGAGTCCGGCTGGTATGACGGTGACAAGATCAACAAGTCGCGTACGCGGGTCGACCGGCTCGGCTACTTCGATGAAGTGACCGTGGAAACGCCGCCCGTTCCAGGGACCACCGATCAGGTCGATATGGAAATCAAAGTCAAGGAAAAACCCACCGGCAACATCATGCTGGGGGCGGGTTTCTCCAGCGCCGAGAAATTTACGCTTTCAGGTTCGGTGCAGCAGCAGAACCTGTTCGGCAGCGGCAAGCACGTCGGCGTCCAGATCAGCACCAGCAAATCGAACAAGGTCTACTCCCTGTCCCATACCGATCCCTATTTCACGGTCGATGGCGTCAGCCAGGGGTTTGACATCTATACCCGCAAGACCGACACCAGTACCCTGGCGGTCGGCAGCTTTGGTTCGGATTCGGTGGGTGGCGGCATGCGCTGGGGGATTCCGGTGGCCGAAGACGATTACGTCAATCTCGGCCTTTCCGTTGACCGCACCACGCTCAAGCTCGATGCCAACAGCCCTGTCCGCTATCAGGACTACGTCACACGCTTCGGCGCGACGGGCAATACCCTGCTGACCACCCTGGGTTGGCAGAAAGACGGACGCGACAGCCTGCTGGTAACGACCAAAGGCGTGTATCGCAGAGCGGTCCTTGAGCTTTCGCTACCCGGCAGCACGGCGACCTATGCACGGGCCACCTACCAGCATCAGCACTTTTTCCCGATTGATCGCAAGCTGACTTTGGCGCTGAACGGCGAGATAGGCCTGGCCAAATCCTATGGCGACAAGGATCTGCCGTTTTTCAAGAACTTCTACGCTGGCGGCATCGGCTCGGTACGCGGCTTCGACTCGAATTCCCTGGGTCCGCGCGATACCGCCACCAGCGAGGCTCTGGGTGGCGACAAGCGGCTGATTGGCAACGCCGAACTGCTTTTCCCGGTTCCCGGCATGGGCCAGGACAAGTCGATGCGCCTCTCCGCCTTCTTCGATGCCGGCAATGTCTGGGGCTATGACAGCAAGTTCAGTCTGAGCGGCATGCGATACAGCGCGGGCGTGGCCTTGGCGTGGAATTCGCCGATGGGACCGCTCAAGTTCTCGTTCGCCAATCCATTCAACAAGAAGACCGACGACAAGGTGCAACGTATGCAGTTTCAGATGGGCTCGGTCTTTTGAGCCCCTTCATAGAGTGAGAGAGTTATGCTAAAGAAATATATTCTTGCAAGTATTGCCCTGTTGTCATTCTCCGCCAGCGTCCTGGCCGAAGGCAGGATCGGCTTCGTCAATAGCCAGAAGATATTGAACGACGCGCCACAGGCCGCGCGCGCGAAGAAGAAAATCGAGAAGGATTTCGAGAAGCGCGATCAGGAACTGCAGCGCATCTCCAAGCAGTTGCAGGGCTTGCAGGAGAATCTCGACAAGAACGCCGTCACCATGGCCGAGAGCGAGCGCCGCGCCAAGGAACGCGAGTTCGGCGAGCTCAACCGCGATTTCCAGCGCAAGCAGCGCGAGTTCCGCGAAGATTTGAGTCAGCGGCAGAACGAGGAAATGGCGGCGATCTTCGAGCGCGTGAACAAGATCATCAAGCAACTTGCCGAAGCCGAGAAATACGACATCATTTTCCAGGAGGCGGTCTACGCCAATCCGCGCATCGATATCACCGACAAGGTGATCAAGGCGCTGGGCGACGGCACCAAGTAAGGCGCTTTGGCCGTGATGCTGCGGCTCGACCAGATTGTCGCCCGCTTCGGCGGGGAAATAGTCGGCGCTGGCGACACGGCGATTTCGGGCGTCGCCACGCTGGAAGACGCCGGTCCCGGCGATCTGGCCTTTCTCGCCAATCCGAAGTATCGCCCTCAGCTAAGGACAACCCGCGCCGCCGCCGTGATCATGGCGCCGCCCGCGGTGGCTGGACCGGCGGCGGCGATTCTGACGCCACAGCCTTACCTCTACTACGCTCATGTGGCGCAGTGGCTCAATCCCCCGCTTGCGCCCGAGCCCGGCGCTCATCCAAGCGCGGTGGTCGATGGCAGCGTGGCGGCCACGGCCAGCATCGGGCCGAATGTCTGGGTCGGCGCCGGTGCGTCGATTGGTAATGACGTGGTAATTGCCGCCAACTGTTCCATCGGCGCCGGGGTCGAGATTGGCGCCGGCAGTCGACTCGCGGCCAATGTCGCAATCTATGCCGGCTGCCGGTTGGGCGCACGCTGCCTGATTCATTCCGGCGCGGTGATCGGCGCCGATGGCTTTGGCTTCGCTCGCGAAGCGACAGGCGCCTGGGTCAAGATTCCTCAAATGGGACGCGTGCTGATCGGCGACGATGTGGAAATCGGCGCCGGCACCACGATCGATCGCGGCGCGCTGGGCGACACGGTCATTGCCGATGGCGTCAAGCTCGACAACCAGATACAGGTGGCTCACAACGTGCAGATCGGCGCCCACACCGCGATGGCGGGCTGTGTCGGCATCGCCGGCAGTGCCGTGATCGGCGCACGTTGCACGGTGGGTGGCGGCGCGGTAATCCTCGGCCACCTGCACATTGCCGATGATGTCAATGTATCGGCGGGAACGCTGGTGACGAAATCCATCCACACCGCGGGTACCTACAGCGGCGCGGTACCCTTCCTCGAACATGGCGACTGGCTCAGAAATTTTTCGCGGCTGCGCCATCTGGATGCGATGGCCGATAAAATTCGTGCCCTTGAACAGCGGCTTGCCGCACTGGAGAAAAAATCATGAGCAATTCCACTGCCAGCGCGGCGACCGACTCCCGCATGGATATTCACGAAATCCTCGATTATCTGCCGCATCGCTATCCGATCCTGCTGGTCGATCGCGTGCTGGAGGTGATTCCTGGCGAACGCATCACCGCCTTGAAGAACGTCACCATGAACGAGCCGTTTTTTCCCGGCCACTATCCGCATCATCCGGTGATGCCCGGCGTATTGATGGTCGAGGCAATGGCGCAAACCGCGGCGATTCTCGCCTTCAAGACCATGGGCAGCAAACCCGATGGCAAGTCGGTGTACTACTTTGTCGGCATCGACAATGCGCGCTTCAAGAAACCGGTCGGCCCCGGCGATCAACTGGTGATAGAAGTTTCGCTGCAGGCCAGCAAGCGCGGCATGTGGAAATTTTCGGCGAAGGCGAAGGTGGATGGGCAGGTGGCAGCGGAGGCGGACCTGATTTGCGCCGTTCGCCCGACGCCCTGATGAGTGTCCATCCCAGCGCCATCGTCCATCCGGCGGCGATACTCGGCCAAGGGGTGGTTGTCGGCCCCTGGTCGATTGTCGGCGAGCACGTCGAGATAGGCGACGGCACGGTCATCGGCCCCCATGTCGTGCTCTCCGGCCACACCAGGATCGGACGTGACAATCGCATTTTCCAGTTCTGCTCCATCGGCGAGCAGCCGCAGGACAAGAAGTACGCCGGCGAACCGACGCGTCTTGAAATAGGCGACCGCAACACCATTCGCGAGTTCTGCACCTTCAATTGCGGCACCGCGCAGGATGTCGGCGTCACGCGGCTGGGCAACGACAACTGGATCATGGCCTATGTCCATCTGGCGCACGACTGCCAGATTGGCAACCAGACCATTTTTGCCAACAACGCGCAGTTGGCCGGTCACGTGCAGGTTGGCGACTGGGCCATTCTCGGCGGCTTCACCGTCGTGCATCAGTTCGTGCGCATCGGCGCCCACAGCATCACGGCGATGGGAACCATACTGTTGCAGGATCTGCCGCCGTTCGTCATGGCCGCCGGCAATCCGGCCGAGCCGCGCAGCATCAATGCCGAAGGTCTCAAGCGGCGAGGCTTCTCGGTCGATGCCGTGGCCGCGATCAAACGCGCCTACAAGACCCTGTACAAGAGCGGCCTGAAGCTCGACGAGGCGCGCGCCGGCATTGAGGCCGAGTCGGCAGCCGCGCCGGAACTGGCCCTGCTCGCCGGCTTTCTTGCCACGCCGGGACGGGGGATCATCCGCTGATGATGCGAATCGCCATGGTGGCGGGCGAAGCTTCCAGCGACCAGCTTGCCGCGCATCTCATCACCGCATTGAAGCAGCATGTGCCGGATGCGCGGTTTTACGGCATCGGCGGCCCCAAGATGCAACGCGAGGGCTTCGATTCGCTCTGGCCGGCGGAGACGCTTGCGGTTCGCGGCTATGCCGAAGTCCTGCGGCACTATCGGGCCATCACCAGCATGCGTCGCGGACTTCTGCGCCGGCTGCTGAACGACAAGCCGGACATCTTCATCGGCGTCGACGGCTCGGATTTCAATCTCTGGCTGGAAAAACGCCTCAAGCGCAGCGGAATTCCGACCATTCACTTTGTCAGTCCGTCGATCTGGGCCTGGCGCAAGAACCGGATGGAGAAGATCATCCAGTCGGTAACTCACATTCTCGCCCTGTATCCCTTCGAACCCGATCTCTACCAAGGCACAGAGGTCAAGTGCAGCTATGTCGGTCATCCGCTGGCCGACGTGATTCCGCTTGAAATCGATCAGCGCGCGGTGCGCGAACGGCTTGGCGTGGCGCCGGATCGGCCGGTGTTTGCACTGCTGCCGGGCAGCCGCCAGTCCGAGCTGCACTTCATGGCCGAGACATTTATCGAGGCCGCCAAGCTGCTGTTGGCACGTTATCCAAGCGCGCAGTTCCTGGTACCGCTGGCATCCAGGGAAACACGACTGCAATTCGAAACAGCGCTATGGAAGTTGAAGGCCGACGAACTGCCCTTTACCCTGATGTTCGGTCATGCCGCCGAAGCGGTGGCCGCCAGCGATGCGGCGCTGGTGGCGAGCGGCACGGCGACGCTGGAAACCGCGCTGGTCGGTCGACCCATGGTGATCACCTACAAGATGTCGCCGTGGTCCTGGCGCTTGATGCGCGGCATGCGCTACCTGCCCTGGGTAGGACTACCGAATATTCTCGCCGGTCGTTATGTCGTCCCCGAATTCCTGCAGGATGAAGCAACGCCGGAAAACCTGGCCCAGGCGCTGGGCAACCTGCTGGTCGACCGTCAGGCGCGTGCCGGAATCACGCGCGTCTTCGCCGGCATCCATCGCCTGCTGCGCCAGGACACCGCACGGAAAGCCGCCGATGCGGTGCTGCCTTATCTGACGAAGGCATGATGCATTGGGTCTGCGGCGTCGATGAGGCCGGGCGCGGTCCGCTTGCGGGGCCGGTTTATGCCGCCGCCGTGATCCTCGATCCGGCGAGGCCCATCGCAGGCCTGGCCGACTCCAAGAAACTCTCCGAACGCAGGCGCGAGCGCCTGGCCCTGGAAATTCGCGACAAGGCGCTGGCTTTCGGCATTGCCTGGGCATCGGTCGAGGAGATCGACAGCATCAATATTTTGCAGGCGACGCTGCTGGCAATGCGCCGCGCCGTCGAGGCTCTCGCCGTACAACCCGGCGAAGCGCTGATCGACGGCAACCGCTGCCCGTTGCTGGCGATGCCGGCGCGCGCCATCGTTCGCGGCGATGCCACCGAGCCGGCGATTTCGGCCGCGTCGATTCTTGCCAAAACGGCGCGCGACGCCGAAATGCGGCGTATTCATGAAGCATTTCCGCAGTACGCGCTGGATCGCCACAAGGGCTATGACACCCTGGCGCACCGTGCCGCGCTGAAGCTGCACGGCCCCGCCTGGTTTCACCGCAAGAGCTTCGCGCCGGTAAGAGTCTTGCTCGAAGGATCGCGATGAGCGATGCCCGTCGCATCACATCGCGCGACAATTCCGTCTTCAAGGCGCTGCGCGCGCTGGTTGCCGATCCTCGGCGGCACGGGCGCGCGTTGCTCGACGGCGTTCATCTGGTGACTACCTGTTTTGCCCGAGGCATTGCCGTGAGGCAACTTCTGGTGAGTGAAAGCGGGCAGAGCAATGCGGAAATTTCCGCGCTGCTGCATGGGGCCGGGGCCGTCGAGTGCGTGGTTCTGCGCGACAGCCTGTTCCGCGAGATTTCCGGGGTCAGCACCCCGACGGGCATCGCCGCCGTGATCGACATACCACCGGCAGCTTCGGGCGAACTGACGGGCGATGCCGTGCTGCTCGACGCGGTGCAGGATGCCGGCAATGTCGGCGCCATCCTGCGCACGACCGCCGCCGCCGGCGTGCGTGATGTGCTGCTGGGACCGGGCTGCGCCGGCGCGTGGACGTCGCGCGTGTTGCGCGCGGGACAAGGCGCGCATTTCTCGCTGGCGATCCGCGAACAGGCCGATCTGGCGGCGGCACTGGCGGCCTGCACCGGTATCTCGGTCGCCACTGTCGCCCGTGGCGGCGTCAGTCTCCATGAACTCGATCTGACCAGGCCGACACTCTGGCTGGTGGGCAACGAAGGCGCGGGGCTGTCTGCGGAACTCATCGCGGCAGCGAAAGTTCGCGCCACGATTTCGCTTGCCAGCAGCACCGAATCGCTCAACGTGGCGGCGGCAACCGCAGTGTGCCTGTTCGAGGCGTGCCGTCAGCGCGCGACGATCCTTAAAACAAACAGGCCCGCACAAGGCGGGCCTGAAAGAAACCTGAAGCGCTGATTCTTACTTCTTCTTGGCAGCCTTCTTGCCAGCAACGGCGGCCTTGAAGGTGGCGCCGGCCGTGAAGCGCGGCACGGTGGTGGCGGCGATCTTGAGTTCCTTGCCTGTTTGCGGGTTGCGGCCAATGCGCGCGGCGCGCTTCGACGACTTGAAGCTGCCGAAGCCAACCAGGGTAACGCTGTCACCCTTGGAGACGGCCTTGACGATGGCAGCCATCACAGCAGACAGTGCCTTCTCGGCGGCGGCCTTGCTGATATCGGCTTCCTTGGCGGTGATTTCGATCAGTTCAGACTTGTTCATGTGTGACCTCGTGGGAGTGATGATGATGGTAGTGGCGGGTTGAATTCTATGCGAATGGTAACGCGAAGTGACAAACAATTTTTTGTCGGAACGGAACTTTTTTTAAATTTGTAGTAATCCCTGGCAGGATCGGACCTAAGACCGAGGTCCGGGGTCATCCAGGTCGTGGCAATGGACGATCGGCGGTTGTCGGCGTCAGTGAATAATCCGTCGACCGGGGGAGGCGCGCAGGCAAAGGCGATAAAATTGCCCGAGGCTTGCGGGCAAGCGGGCTTCCGTGGCAGGATTCCGTCAATTTTGCCCAACGGTCGCCCCATCACCCGAAGTCGTCAAGGAAAGGAAGTGGAGCCAATGGAACTTGCCTGGTGGCACTGGATGGTTCTCGGTCTCGGGCTGTGCCTGGTGGAGCTCGTCGTGCCCAGTTTCTTCGTCATCTGGTTCGGTCTCGGCGCGCTGCTGGTGGGGATCGCCATGCTGGTGGCGCCGGGCATCGCGTTCAGCACGCAGATTCTGCTGTGGACGGCGGCTTCGGTGGCCATGACCGTGCTCTGGTTCCGCGTCTTGCGCAAGAACGGCGGCACGACGCGATCGGGCCAGGCCGACGAGGTGCTGGGCGAGATCGGCGTTCTGGTGAGGGCGATCGAGCCGCTGGGAGTCGCATCGGGGCGCGGCGAGGTACGCTTCCAGAAACCGATACTGGGCGCGGATGTCTGGCCCTGTCTCGCCGATGAGGCCATTGCCGCCGGGGAACGGGTCAGGGTGCTGGCGGTGGACGGCCAGTTATTGAAGGTCGGCAAATACTGAAGGGGCAGGTCATGGGTGAATTTGCAATTTTCGTAGTCGCACTGTTTGTTTTTGTTGCCGTCACCATCGCCAAGGGCGTTCGTATCGTGCCGCAGGGAGAGGAATGGATCGTCGAGCGCATGGGCAAGTATCACACCACGCTGCTTCCCGGGCTCAACATCATCATTCCCTACCTCGACCAGGTGCGCTACAAACTCACCACCAAGGACATCATCCTCGACGTGCAGGAGCAGGAAGTCATCACCAAGGACAACGCGGTAATCCTGACCAACGCCATCGCCTTCATCAAGGTCACGGATCCGATCAAGGCGGTGTATGGCGTCACGGATTTCTCCGAAGCGATCCGCAACATGATCATGACCACGCTGCGTTCGATCATCGGCGAAATGACGCTCGACGAAGCGCTGTCCAATCGCGACAAGATCAAGGCCCGCTTGCGTGAAGGCGTTGCCGATGAGGCCATCGACTGGGGCCTGACGGTGAAGTCGGTCGAGATCCAGGATATCAATCCTTCGGAATCCATGCAGAAGGCCATGGAAGCGCAGGCCTCCGCCGAGCGCGAACGCAAGGCCATGGTGACCAAGGCCGAGGGCACCAAGCAATCCACCATCCTCAATGCCGAAGCGCAGTTGCAGGCCGCGCGCCTGCAGGCCGAGGCGCAAGTGACGCTGGCCGAGGCCTCGGCCGAGGCGATCAAGCGCGTCGCCGCCGCCATCGGCAGCGAGGACGCGCCGATGCGTTACATGCTCGGCGAGAAATACATCCATGCCATCGGCAATCTGGCGAAGTCGGACAATGCCAAGACGGTATTGATTCCCGCCGACATCCAGGAAACGCTGCGCGGCATCCTCGGCAGCCGCAAGTAAGCAGAACGCTCATTGCACCGAGCGCTGCGCGCAGAAGATGAAACACGCGAAAAGCCAATTAGTTGCCCGCCCCCCTTCCCCCCTCGCGGGGGGTTACTGTTTGGCGCGCTGCGCGCGTTGGTCACAGGGGACTTTGAACAAAGTATTTCACGCTAGTCACGCCAGTCACGCATGCGCCTGTTGGCCTTAGAGACCGCGACGCGGCGTCTGTCGGTTGCGCTGTGGCAGGACGGCGAGTTGATCGAGCGCGCGGAGGACTGCCCCAACGGCGGCTCCGAAAGGCTGTTGCCCTGGGTGCATGAGTTGCTGGCCGAAGCCGGCGTTGCGCTGGCGCAAATCGATGGCATTGCCTTCGGCGCCGGCCCCGGCGGCTTTACCGGGCTGCGTCTGGCCTGCGGCGTGACGCAGGGGCTGGCCTACGGCCTCGATGTTCCGGTGCTGCCGGTGTCGACCCTCGAAGCGCTGGCGCTGGCGTCCGGCGAACGCGAGGTCTGGGCCTGTCTCGATGCGCGCATGAACGAGGTGTATGGCGCGGCCTATCGGGTCGAAGGCGATACGGTGACGCAACTCATGGCGCCCGTTTGCCTGCCGCCCGCCGTGTCGCCAGCGCCGACTTTTGCCGGCGGCTGGGGCGTGGGCGATGGCTTCGCCGCTTATGGTCCGTTGCTGCTGGCACGGAAGTCCGATCTCAAGGGAATACGCGCCGACGTGTTTCCCACCGCCGCCGCCGTGCTGCGACTTGCGGCGCCGGGATTCTCGCGCGGCATGGGCGTCGAGGCCGCTCTGGCGCAGCCCGTCTATGTCCGCGACAAGGTGGCCTTGACCACCGCCGAGCGGATGGCGCGCGGTGGTTCGAAATAGTGGTGCTCTATCCGGCCATGACGGCAGCCGATCTCGACGCGGTGGCCGCGGCGGAACAGCGCATTTATTCCTTCCCGTGGACCCGCGGCAACTTTGCCGATTCACTGGCGGCAGGCCATGGGGCATGGCTGGCGCGGGAGGACGGGGAGATGACCGGCTATGCCGTCGTAATGCCTGCGCCGGACGAAGTGCACTTGCTCAACATCAGCGTGCTGCCGGAATTGCAGCGCCATGGGCGCGGCGCGGCGCTGCTGATCCGGCTGTTCGACCTGGCGCGGATGCAAGGGCGGCGGCGCATGCTGCTTGAAGTGCGCGCCGGCAACACTGCCGTGCAGGCTTTTTATCGGCGACACGGCTTTGCCGAAATCGGTCGCCGCCGCGACTACTATCCGGCCCATGAGGGCCGCGAGGATGCCATCGTGATGGCGCAAGACTTAT
>Ga0209211_10011348_pt1 | contig 11405 bp, 11 predicted proteins | sample RifGroA2_FD_183992 | JGI IMG/M metagenome (GOLD analysis project Ga0209211, IMG submission 183992) | Groundwater microbial communities from Rifle, Colorado, USA - Groundwater A2 (SPAdes) (version 2) | ecosystem: Environmental > Aquatic > Deep subsurface > Groundwater | place: Rifle, Colorado...
GTCGTGGGCATGGGAAAACTACTACACCAAGGGATAGGTTGCGATCGCGACCTGGCTTGAGCTTTCAATCAAGTGTGGGGAGAAGGCAGTGAAAAACCCAAGAGCCATAGCAATGATCGTGGTGTCCGTCATCGTCGGCCTGGTGGCCGTAGTGATGGCATCGCAATGGATCAACAAGCAGACCAGTGTCTCCGCCCAGAAAGTGGTTATCGCGGCGGTGGATGTCGATCTTGGTTCCAAGCTGACGCCGGAGATGTTGCGGCTGGTTGACTGGCCAAGCGGCAGTATTCCCGATGGCGCGGTTGTCGATCCCCTGACACTGGACGGGCGGGTGCTGAAAACCAGCGTGCTGCGCGGCGAGGCGATTCTGGAGTCGAAACTGGCGCCGCTGGGCACCAAGGGTGGCCTGTCGGCAGTGGTGATGGAAGGCAAGCGCGCGATGACGGTACGGGTTAACGACGTGATCGGCGTGGCGGGCTTTGCCTTGCCTGGCAACTATGTCGATATCCTCGTCAATACCACCGAAGACGCCAAAGCCAACACCAAGGACAAGGTCGATCTGAGCATTTCCAAGATCGTGCTGGAACACATTCTGGTGCTGGCGGTGGCGCAGGAAGCCAGCCGCGACGATACCAAACCCAAGGTGGTCAATGCCGTGACACTGGAAGTGACCCCGGATCAGGCAGAAAAGCTGGATCTGGCGCGCAGTGTCGGCACCTTGTCCTTGGTATTGCGCAATCAGGTTGACCCAAAACCGGTAGAAACCTCTGGCATTACCAAGCAAATCCTCCTGCGCGGCAAGGAAGAACCGGCCCCGGTGGCCAAGCCTGTTGCGGCCAGCAAGCCGGTGGCCAAGCGGGTGGTGAAGAAAGTCATCGTGAAACGGCCTGCCCAGTCAGCCCCGATTGCAGCAACCCAAAACTGTGTAGAAATCGTCAGCGGCACGTCTCGACATATCGAGTGTTTCTAACTGTCAGACATCCAGCCCAATTCGTTAGGGAGTAAAGTCATAATGAAAAAGAAACCTGTCGAAGCACGCTTGCCCCGCCTGAATCTGGGTGCGCTGGCAATCGCCACCAGCTGCATGATGATGTGGGCCACGACGACCCAGGCCGCCACCATCGCCCCGAAAGCGGCGGCCACGACACCGTGCAATACCATCGAATCGGCACCGATGGTCAATGTCACCGTCGGCAAGTCCTTCCGCCTGAAGACGACGTCCCCGGTCAGCCGCATCCTGTTGGGTAATCCGGCTGGCACGCAAGCGGCACAGCCCAAGGAAGGCGCAGAGGGTGACGACAAGAAAGCGCCAGAAGGCAAGGCCAACGCGGGGGTGGCCGGGCTGGATGTGATCCTGCTGAGCCCGAGCGAAATCTACCTGCTGGGCAAGAGCGTCGGCTCAACCAATATCATCCTGCTGAGCCGTACCGGCCAGTGCATGCTGGTCGATGTCACCGTCGGGGTGGATACCGCCTCGCTGCAAAGCTCGCTCAACGACATGCTGGCCGGTGAAGGCAGCCGTATCAAGGTGAGTGCCGCCTCCGATTCGCTGGTGCTGACCGGCACCGTGGCGGATTCGACCCGGGTCGACAAGGCCATGACGTTGGCCGCAGCCTATGCCGGCCAATCCAAGGTCATCAACATGTTGTCGGTGGATGCGCCGCAGCAGGTGATGCTGGAAGTGAAAGTGGCGGAAATCTCGAAGAAGCTGCTGGACCAGGTCGGCATCAACCTGGCCGGGGTGCTGAATCACGGCGGCTGGAGCTTTAACTGGGATACCAATTTCCTGTCCGGCAACGCGTCCAACGCGATTGGCCTGCTGCTGGGCGGTTCCAATAGCAGCACGTCCAATCCGCGCAGCTTCAAGATCGATGGCCAGCACGATGACGGTCTGGTCAAGGTCTTGGCCGAGCCGACCGTGATGGCGATCAGTGGTCAGGAAGGGAGCTTCCTCGCCGGTGGCAAGATATTCATCCCGGTAGCGCAAAATAGTAGTAGCGGCGGCCAGACCATCACCCTGGAAGAAAAAGAGTTCGGCGTGGCCCTGCGCTTTACCCCGACCGTACTGGATGGCGGCAGGATCAACCTGAAAGTAGCACCAGAGGTGTCCGAGCTGAATGCCAGCGGCGTCAATATCACCGGCCTTAATGGCACCGCCATCCTGCCGTCGTTCACCACCCGACGTGCTGCGACCACCGTGCAACTGCGTGATGGCCAGAGCTTCGCCATTGGTGGCCTGATCAAGAACAACGTCACCACCAATATCAGCGCCTTCCCGCTGCTGGGCGAAATCCCGATTCTGGGCGCCCTGTTCCGCAGCAGCAGCTTCCAGACCGACAAGACCGAGCTGATCTTCGTGGTGACCCCACGGCTGGTGAAACCGCTGCCGCCAAACTATGCCTTGCCGACCGACAACTACACCCCGCCAAACCGGGCTGAGTTCTTCCTCGGCGGCAAGATGGAGGGCAAACCGCCAGCTGCCGCAGGTGCCAGTTCCGGCGAAGGTGCTCCCCCGCCGGCTCAGCCGCAAGCCCCTCAAGCGCCATCCGGCTTTGAAGTGAAATAAGGAGGCCAAGTCATGCGAACTTACAAACTGGTGATGATTACCCGCACGGTCTTGCTGGCATCACTGCTGACGGCCTGCTCGTCGACCCCGTATCTGGATAGCCGCTTCGGCGAGGCCGTCAACATGGCCAAGGCGCAGCAGACCATCAATCCGGAGGCCTCGCAGGATATGGATCCGGTCACCGGCATCGATGGCAAGGCGGCGAAGGAAGGCATGGATCGCTACCACGAGTCGTTCAAGACGCCGCCATCCACCGCCGGCATTCTTACCATTGATGTATTGGGCGGCGGCAAATAATCCCGCCTTGTTTCAGGATCAGATGCATGAGGTGGCTTTATGAAACGCACTGGCAAGCTACCGGGCCGGCGATATCAGGAAGGCGCGGTAGCCATCATCGTCGGGCTATGTATCGTTGTGCTGGTCGGCTTCTTGGGGCTGGTCGCTGATCTTGGGCGACTGTTCATCACCAAGACCGAGTTGAGCAACGCGGCAGACGCCTGCGCTCTGGCCGCAGCGGCAGAGCTGAAAGGCGATGCCGAATCGCTGAACCGGGCGGAAAGCGCCGGCATCACCGTCGGGCAACGGAATAGTGTCAACTTCCAGGATGATGCGGTTTCGGTTCTGGCCAATAGCGACGTCACTTTCAGTGAAACGCTGACCGGCACCTATTTCACCAAAAATGCGGTGGCGGCAGCCAGCATCCCGAACATGAAGTATGCCAAGTGCACCCTGCCGCAAACCGGCATCATGCCCTGGTTCATGCAGGTAATGGGCGCCGGTGCGCAAACGGTAACCGCACATGCGGTGGCGGCGCTGTCGCCATCGCAGACCAACTGTGCTATTCCGGTGGGGCTGTGTTCACAAACCCCGCCTTATTTGCCCTCCACGCCAACTACTTGTCCTGATGGCACGACACCTGACAGCCATGGCTTTTGTGTCGGTAAGTGGTATGGCAGCCGCTTCACTGCCGGTGGCGGCTTTACCGGCAGTTTCAACCTGATTGACTACTCTCCCCCTGCCGGTGGTGCCGTTGAACTGTCCAATCTGCTGACCGGGTCAGGGCAGTGTGATCTGACCGTAAGCAACCCAGTTGGACAAACCGGTATGCAGCAGTCCATTGCCCGGGCATGGAATACCCGTTTTGGTCTGTACCAAGGCAGTGACAGTGTGAGTACTGCGCCACCTGACTTCACGGGTTTTGCCTACACCGCGACTTCCTGGGTCAGCCAGTTCAATGCCTACAACGGCACCTCCGGCTCCACGCCCAATTTTCTGGCGTCGAGGGTGGCCAATACCATTTACCAGGGGGATGCCGCGGCAGGTATCACCCTGCTTGGCAATCCAAGCAGTGCCACTTCGACACAGCTGGATAGCAATGGCGCGGACCGCCGTCTGGCGTTAATGCCAATTGTCAGCTGTGACGCTTGGTCCAGCTCGCAAGCAATACCAGTCCAGAAGTTTGCCTGTGTGTTGATGTTGCAACCGATGCCGGGGCCGGGGGACGAGATCTTTGTTGAATACCGCGGTCAGGCAGATGTGCCGGGTAATCCGTGTGCGACGCTGGGGCTGCCGGGTGCCGGTGGTGGTATCGGTCCCAAAGTGCCGGCGTTGGCGAGATAGGAGATGGCCATGCAACCGCGCTCTCGCCAACAGGGTGTTGCCGCCGTCGAAATGGCGATCCTGTTGATGCCGTTGATCTTCATCGTGTTCGGCATTACCGAATTCGGCCGGGCGTTTTACCAGTTCAACACCGTAACCAAGGCCACGCGCGATGCCGCCCGCTATCTGTCGGCGCAGCAGCCTGGGAGTAAGGATACCGAGGCGACCTGTCTCGTGCGCTATGGCAACACCAGCTGCAGCGGCACCTTGCTGGCGCCGGCACTAGGTAGTGCCACGGTGACGATTTGTGACTGGCAGCGCTGCGCAGATCATCTCGCGCAGGGCACGGCACCGGTTGTCAATCTGGTGTCGGTAACGGTCAGTAATTACCAGTTTGTTTCGCTGGTTCCGTTTGTTACCGCAGATCTGTCCACCATTACCTTTGGCCAGATTCGCACTGTAATGAAGGCAAACCTATGAGAACCTCATTCCGGCAGCTGCGGCTGCCCCGCAGGCAGGCACAGCGTGGCGTGGCGGCTGTGGAGTTTGCACTGGTCGCCATGATCCTGTTTTCCCTGTTGCTTGGCATCATGGAGTTTGGCCGGCTGATGTTTACCTGGAATTCGGCGGTGGAGGCGACGCGGCGCGGTGCCCGCCTGGCGGTGGTTTGTGACATGAATGCGGCCAACATCAAGACATCGATGCAGAAGTTCCTGCCGATTACCAACGTCAATGACATCGTGGTCAGTTACGCGCCAAGTGGCTGTACCGGCGCGGCAAATTGCCAGAGCGTGACGGTGTCCATTTCGCCCAATGCGCCGGCATTCCATTACGTCTTCCCGTTCATGAGTGAGTCGTGGCGGATACCGGCATTCAGTACCACGCTGACTCGGGAAAGCCTTGCCACCGGCACTGGTGCCGATGCCAACCCTGATTGTGCGTCGCCTTGATGGTTCAACCATCGGCGGCCAATCAACGCCTGCGGGCGCAACCATTTTTAGTTGAGGCGCAATCATGAGAATCTCGATTATTTCGCACAACACCAAGAACCTGGATGAACTGCGCCGCTTTGTCGAAACGGACAGCAGTCGCGATGTCAAGGTGTTCACCGGTGGGGCGGAGATGCTGGCACCGGTTGCCGACCAGTTGCGCCCCGACATCATCATTCTGGAAAGTGCGACCGACGAGGCCTTGGCGGATTTTTCTCCGCTGGCACAGCTGAACCTGCGCCACCCGGACATCACCCTGATTCTGCTATCCAGCAGCCAGACGCCGGAAGTGCTGTTGCGGGCGATGCGTGCCGGCGTGCGCGAGGTGCTGCCCTCCCCCGTTGGCCGCGATGCGCTGCATCTGGCGCTGGTACGGGTCGAAGAAAAGCGCAATCTGCAGAATACCTCGCGCCAGAAGGGCAAGGTGTTTGCCTTTATCCCGTGCAAGGGCGGCAGCGGCTCGACCTTCCTGTCGACCAATCTTGCCTACAACCTGGCGTCGCAGGAAGGCAAGAACGTGATCCTGATCGACGTCAACCTGCAGTTTGGCGATGCCTCGCTGTTCATTTCCGACCACAAGCCGACGACCAACCTGGCCGAGGTGGCGCGCCAGATCATGCGCATGGATGCCTCGTTCCTCGCTTCCAGCCTGCTGAACGTGCTGCCCAACCTGGGCATCCTGTCTGCGCCGGAAGACCCGGTGCAGGCGATGGAGGTCAGCCCCAGCCACATCGATACCCTGGTCAACCTGGCGCGTAATCACTATGACGTGATTATCCTGGACGTTGGCCGCGCGCTGGACCCGGTCAGCATCAAGGCGCTGGATCACGCCGACGTGGTGTTCCCGGTGCTGCAGATCACGCTGCCGTTCATTCGCGATGCCCGCCGGCTGCTGGACGTGTTGCGCTCGCTGGGTTACTCGCAGGAAAAGATCAAGCTGCTGGTCAACCGCTATGAAAAAGGCGGCGACATCCGGCTGGAAGATGTCGAACGCACACTGGGGATGACGGTGTACAAGACCATTCCCAACAGCTTCAAGGCGGTGGCGACTTCGGTGAACCAGGGGATTCCGATCAGCAAGTTGTCACCCAACAATCCGGTGGCGCGCACCCTGCAGGAACTGGGGCGGGAACTGGTGCAAGGCGGCAATGGCGAAACCTCGTGGTGGGGCAATCTGTTGCAGCACATTCAGGGTGGCATCCCGCCGGTTCGTAGCGGCGGTGCGCTGGGGCCCACATCGGCGCCGCAAACACCCGAGTAATGCCTGGCACCTTTCATTGAATGGAATGCTTGTTAACGATAAATCTCTCGGCAACTAAGACATCAGCCTGATAACCCGCCACTTCGGGGCCCGAGCAGACTGATCATCGGCAAAGGGGTAGCTATCATGTCATTGCGCGATCGGCTCGAATCAATCCAGCCCAGCTCCGAAACCTTGCAGGCCATCGTCAAGTCGGCCACTTCGGCCAATTACGAGTCCTATCACGACCTGAAATCCCGTATTCACCAGAAACTGCTGGAGCGGGTTGATCTGGGGGTGATGGAGAGCCTCGCCCCCGAGCGCCTGAAAGACGAGCTCAAGATCCTGGTGGAACGGCTGCTGGCCGAAGAAAATGCGGCGCTCAACGACAACGAGCGGCGCAGCCTGGTCAAGGACATCCAGCACGAAATGCTTGGCCTCGGCCCGCTGGAGCCGCTGCTGGCGGACCCGACCATCTCCGACATCCTGGTCAACACCTTCCAGCAGGTCTATGTCGAACGCCGCGGCAAGCTGGAACAGACCGATGTGCGCTTTACCGATGATGCGCACCTGATGAAGATCATCGACAAGATCGTGTCGCGCGTCGGACGGCGTGTCGATGAATCCAGCCCGATGGTCGATGCCCGTCTGCCGGACGGCTCCCGCGTCAACGCCATCATCCCGCCGCTGGCGATTGACGGGCCGATGCTGTCGATCCGCCGTTTTGCTGCCACCCCGCTGCGCCTGAATGACATCATCGAGCTGAAAAGCCTGACGCCGGACATGGGCACCGTGATCAAGGGGCTGGCCAAGGCCAAGATCAACATGCTGATTTCCGGGGGTACCGGTAGCGGCAAGACCACCCTGCTCAACATCCTGTCCGGTTTCATTCCCGATACGGAGCGCATCATCACCATTGAAGATGCCGCCGAACTGCAGCTGCAGCAGCCGCACATCATCCGGCTGGAAACCCGGCCGCCCAATATCGAGGGCCGGGGCGAAGTGCCGCAACGGGCACTGGTGCGCAACAGCCTGCGCATGCGACCGGATCGCATCATCCTTGGCGAGGTGCGCGGTGCCGAGGCCGTCGACATGCTGCAGGCGATGAACACCGGTCATGAAGGCTCGATGGCCACCATCCACGCTAACACCCCGCGCGATGCCATCACGCGAATGGAAAACATGGTGGGCATGGCCGGGATGAACCTGCCGCCCAAGGTGATCCGCCAGCAGATCAGCTCGGCGCTGAGTGTGGTGATCCAGGTGGCACGCCTTACCGATGGCAAGCGCAAGGTCACCAGCATCCAGGAGATTACCGGCACCGAGGGTGACGTGATCACCATGCAGGAGATCTTCCAGTTTGTACAAACCGGCATTGGTGTGGACGGTGTGGTACAGGGCTACTTCTGCGCCACCGGTGTGCGGCCGAAGTTCATCGAGCGCCTGAAAACGCACGGCGTGGAGATTTCGGATGCGCTGTTCGACCCCAGCAAACGATTCGAGTAGGTGCCATCATGGACACGACCTTTGCCATCCTCATCCTGCTGATCTTTGTCGCGGTGGTCTTCCTGCTGGAAGGCGCCTTCCTGACCTGGAACTCGTACAAGGGTCCGGAGGCCAGCCGCATCGAACGCCGCTTGCAGGCGATGTCTGCCGGCGCGCACCACGGCGAAGCGATGCAGCTGATGAAAGAACGGCTGCTCAGCGACTCCAAAATGATACAGCGCGTCCTGCTGGCATTCCCGCGCGTGCACAAGCTGGACCGCATTCTGGTGCAGTCCGGGCTGAAGCTGAATGTCGGGGTGTTTCTCGGCTTCAGCCTGGCGCTAGGGTTGGCCGCATTCATTGCCAGCCGCTTTTTCCCGCTGCCGCTGCTGTTGTCGCTGCTGATCGCGCTGGCGGGTGCCTGCATCCCGTGGATGATCGTCATGAACGCCCGCCACAAGCGGCTGGTGCAGTTCGAGGCGCAACTGCCGGATGCGTTGGACCTGATGTGCCGGGCCTTGCGCTCCGGCCATGCCTTGCCGCAATCGTTGAAGATGATCGGCGACGAAATGTCCGATCCGATCGCCGGTGAATTCCGTATCGCCTTTGACGAGGTCAACTACGGCTTCTCGATGCAGGAGGCGCTGATGAACCTGGCGACGCGCATCCCCAGTACCGACCTGCGCTATATGGTGATCGCGGTGCTGATCCAGCGCGAAACCGGCGGCAATCTGGCCGAGCTGCTTGGCAATATCAGCGCGCTGATTCGGGCGCGGCTGAAACTGTACGGCACCATCCGGGTGCTGTCGGCCGAAGGCAAGCTGTCGGCGTGGATCCTGACCCTGCTGCCGTTTGCAGTGGGCGGCGTGATCCAGCTGATCAATCCGGGCTTCCTGAAGGTGTTATGGGAAGACCCCAGCGGCTTCATGATGGTCGCGCTGATCGGCTGCATGATGATCGCCGGGATTTTCTGGATGCGGCAGATCATCAAGATCAAAGTCTGACGGCACCCCTACTTGTCATGGCGAGGAAACAGTCATGAATACCTCACAATGGATCTATCTGGCGATCATCTTTCTGGTGGTGTTCGGCGTCGCGCTGACCATCTCGATGCAAGTCGCCCCCAACCGGGTAAAGGCCCGTCTGGAAAAGGTGGTGCAGGCGGACACGCCGCTGGACACCGACAATGCCTCGGCCTGGGTGGCCAAGGCCATCAAGATCGCTACGCCGCTGGCGAGGCTGTCGGTACCCTCCGACGGCTGGGAAAGCTCGCCGATCCGCATCCGCTTCATGAATGCCGGCTACCGCGGCACCTCGGCGATACCGTTGTACTTCGGCGCTAAGACCCTGTTGGCGCTGGTATTCCCTGGCGTGCTGTTTCTGTACATCGGCCTCACCGGCGGGCACATGGAAGGCAACAACTTCCTGATCTCGATGCTGTTTGCCGCCGCAGTCGGCTACTACCTGCCCAACATCATCCTGGCGCGGCGCATCGAGCAACGGCAGCAGGAAATCTTCAACAACTTTCCCGATGCCATCGACCTGCTGCTGGTCTGTGTCGAGGCCGGTCTGGGGCTGGATGCGGCGCTGCTGAAAGTCGGCGAGGAAATCCGCATCAAGAGCACCATTCTTGCCGACGAGCTGCATCTGGTGAACCTGGAACTGCGCGCCGGCAGCAGCAAGGATCGTGCGCTGCGCAACCTGGCGATGCGTACCGGGGTGCAGGAGGTGGATACCCTGGTGGCGATGCTGATCCAGGCGGACCGCTTCGGGACCAGTATCGGCGAATCGCTGCGCGTGCATGCCGATGACCTGCGTACCAAGCGCCGCCTGCGTGCCGAAGAAGCCGCCGCCAAGATCCCGCTGAAGCTGTTGTTTCCGCTGATTTTCTGCATCTTCCCTGCCCTGCTGCTGGTGTTGCTTGGGCCGGCATTCATTCAGATCTACCGCGTACTGCTGCCATCGTTCGGCGGTGGTGGTTAGCCGGGCGTGGCGCAAGCCGTTATCGAGCATGTCATGGGAGAAAACGCCATGAAAAACACTCCGCTGCTGTTGTCGCTGCTGTGCTGTGTCCCCCTGCTGCAAAGCTGCGAATCGGTGCCGCCGAAACAGGCGTGGGGCTTCCAGCCACTACTGAAGGTGCGCCATGGCAATGAAAGCCCGGCGGCGTACTATCAGCTTGGCCGCTACTACCAGGGCCAGAACCGTAGCGACCTCGCCATCCCGGCATTTCAGCAAGCGCTGGCGCTGGACAAGCACTACTCCGAAGCCCACAACGCGCTTGGTAGCCTCTACGCCGGTCAGCGCCAGTTCGAGCTGGCGATTATGGAATTCCAGCTGGCACTGGCGGCCGCGCCGGATACCGCGCACTTCTATAACAACCTTGGTTATGCCTACTACCTGCAAGGCCGCCCGGTCGAGGCTGCCGCCGCGCTGGAGAAGGCAGCGGCGCTGAAGCCGGGCGATGCCAAGATCACGACCAACCTCAATCTGGCATTGGCGCAGAAAACCAAGGCCGAACTGGTGCAACAGGCATTCACCCCGGCCACGGCCAGTCCGCCGGCAAGCACCGCCAGCGACGTTGCTGAGCCGCCAGTAGCCCAGCCAGTAACAGAAGCCACGGTGGCAGTGCCCGTGCCCGTGCTCGTGCCGGCCAGCCCGCCGGCTGCTGTCGAAGCAATAGCTCCGTCACCAACCCTGCCCGCCACCCCGCCGCTGGTGGCGGAGCCGGCACCCGTTATCGCACCACCGCCGTCACTCCAGCCGGCACCAACCGAGCGGCAGCAAGCAGTAGAACCGGCGGCACCAACCATGTTAGCCGCAGCGCGGCCGACGGATACGCCGCCATCGGCACGCGCAGCCCTGTACGAGGTGTCTAACGGCAACGGTATAACCGGCATGGCCCGCCGCGTGAACCAGGCCTTGCTCGCTCAGGGTTATCCGGCGGCACGGCTCACCAACAGCAAGCCGTTCCGTCAGCCGGTGACCGTGGTCGAGTACCGCCCTGGTTATGCCGGCGTGGCCGCAACGCTGAGCGCCAGCCTGCCGTTGAAACCGGCCATTACGGAAAAAGTGGATCTGCGCCAGAGTACCGATGTCCGGCTGGTGCTGGGCCGCGACGTGATGACCCACCTCGCGCTGGTCACGCCACGGCAGCGTGAAGCCCAATTGGCGCTCGGTGCGCCACGGCTGGTGAAACCTTGAACGGCGGTTGCCGAACAAGCTGCCTGCTGGTGGACAGTGTGAAGCAGTTAGCTAAAGCCAAGGCGCCAATCTCCTGTCAGTCGACGGCTTGATTAGCATCTTTCTGGTTTTGTCTGATTGATTTTGGTCGCGGCATAACGACGCGTGGCAGAGCCTTACCACAAAGACCGTTTTTCTTACCACTGAATTACCACAAAAAACGGATGATGTACGGTGACAGGCCGTGACGGCAAATGAAATGCGCCGCCTTATCTGGCAAGGGTTGTAGCCCTATTTATTACCAGTTAAGACGGCGCATTATTGAGTTCTGGCGGAAGCGGTG
>Ga0209211_10011350_pt1 | contig 11402 bp, 8 predicted proteins | sample RifGroA2_FD_183992 | JGI IMG/M metagenome (GOLD analysis project Ga0209211, IMG submission 183992) | Groundwater microbial communities from Rifle, Colorado, USA - Groundwater A2 (SPAdes) (version 2) | ecosystem: Environmental > Aquatic > Deep subsurface > Groundwater | place: Rifle, Colorado...
TAATTGAAAAATATTGAGAAAAAAAGAAATGATAATTGGACTTCCCCATCGATAATTTTTACTTATCATGGAGCTGGTGTTTTTTGAAGAAAAACCTTCTTTTATAGAGTGATTAACTAAATAATCTGGCACCAAAACATATGTGACAACATCGTTATTACCAAAAGAAATCGTTGTTAATGATTTTACCTCCGTTATAAGAGGTCGACAATTAAAAAGAATGCTTATAATGACAAAAACTATAATAATAATTTCTCTTAAAGGATGTATTTCGTATTTAAGTTTTCTTTTAAAAAAAGAAATTAAATTTAATATTAAAAGAGAAATAATTAAAATCGGGGATATTTGTTTTACTGAAAAACCTAATAGACTAAAAATAACTAAAAATAATATCAAAAAAAACATCGAGAACCAGGGACTTAGCCAAAAAGCGTACGATTTTAAATTTTTAGGGATAAATAATAAAGTCAACCCATATCCAAGAAAAAAAAGAATAAAAATCGTTAAGAATGAATAGAGGATAATTGTTAAAGTAGTTATTATTATAATATTATTTTACCTCGGTTAAATAAATTTTAAAAAATTGAGAAGATAATTGTCGTTTATCTAAACTACCTGAAATTACTTCATTTGGTCGATAATACTTATTAGAAATAAGATAAACAAAATTTATTCCTTTTTCAAATTCCGTATTGATAGGTAAAGAATAATCCTTTATTCCCGTTGACAGATCTACTTGTCCAACCTTTTTTTTATTCAAATAAATAGCTAACTTTTGATTTTTATAAAAAGCCGCTGCTTTAAAATTAAGGGTCAACTTTCTCTTTTTTGCTATTTTAAACATAACGCTGCTTTTTCTGTCTGCCCAACGAAAGTTACCTTCAGGATTATGCCAACCCATTCCAAGAAAAATATTATCATTTGGATTCTCTAAATGTATGGATAGAAATTCTTTATTATCAGGTGTTCTTTCCCAAAGAGAAAAATTTTTATCTGTCATTTTTTTCACAAAATCCAATTCTTTGAATTTAGCAGATAATGTTGCCGCATAATTTCTATCTTCATCCACGATGATATACTTCAAATCAAGAAACTCAATAGTATCCTTGCTTTTTTCAATATTTAAATTCACCCAATTATTCAAGTCGCTTTGATCAATTCTGGGATTAATTTTTATTTCCTTATCTATGATCCTTCCTAAATAGCCTAAAAAGGGGTTTTGGAAATAGTAGTTTTTCTTATAATCGGGTATTCTACCTGTATAACCACCAATAATATTCTTATCGTGTATTGATCCACCAACAGTCATCATAACCGCATCATTGTCACCAAAATAAGTAAAACCATCTCTTACAGTAAAAGGAATCTCTAAAACAGAGACTTTTTTTTGGTCGGACTTAATATAATCAAAAATTTGGTATGGATGATTTATTGCCGGCGGAAAGATATTGTTTGCTACCCTCTGATCAATTATAAAAATAATAAAAAATAAAAGGAAAAAAATGAATTTAAAACGGATTGTTTTGTTTTTTATAAAATCGGAAATAATATAGGCACAAACGATATAGGCAAAGAAAATAAAACCAACTATAAGCCTCCCTGGAACTCGAATATTATTAAGAAACGGAATGTAATGTAATATGAGATAAGGCAAAGGAACGACGATCCTAATTCCTTCAAGAGTGATTCCCCAATGACCAAATATATGGAGAAACGGGCCTAAGGTCAATATTAAAAAGATAAGACTGGTCAATAAATATGGAAGTAAGATTTTTTTTATTTTAGGAAACATTTTTCTATAAAAAACAAAGAAGAAAAAATAGGAAATTAAAACAATCAATCCGGGATATGTAAAATTTTCAAATATTCCATTGGCAAATTTTATATGACTGGTTGTATTTTGGACAAATAAACCATAATAATAATTATAAATACTTGGAACAAAATAATGAAACAGGTCCGAAGAAAATTCAATTGCTCCGCCCCAACCACTAGTTTTTGGAATTTCATCAAATTTACTAGCTTCATACAGCCCGTATAGCCAAGGTATTAATAAAATGAAAATTAAAGTAGCAATTAAAATTCCGTAAAGCCATAATTCTTTAATATATTTAAATAATAGTTTTCTGGTAAAAAAAAGGCCGTAAAACAAAAAGGCAAATATTGATATCAATAACATGACGAAGTAATAAAAATTAAGCCACAGTGTTAATACGAAAAATAAAGAGATTCCTATTGACGAAAGTATTCTTGTTACAATTTTTTTTGATTGTAATAAATTTATGGCACTATAATAAAATAAAGGGAAAAGATAGATGCACCAGTAATTTAGATGGCCGCCTCGGGGCAAGAGAAAGGTCATATAACCATATGCTAAACCAATAAAAAAAGAAATCATTTTATCAAATTTTAAAGATCGAAGAAGAAGGTACATGGCTATATTGGCAAAAATTAAAGAAGAAGTGGATATGACAGACATTGATTGATGCATTGAAAAAAATGGTCTTAAAAAAAGAAAAAAAAGTCCATTGCCGGCATCAGTCAAGCCCAGATGGAAACCGAAAGGATACAATATCCCTTGAACTAAACCAAAGGGATTTTGACCGGCAATGATTGTTTGATAAAATTTATCAGCTAGCCATTCGTATACCTGAACCTCCCCCCAAACGGCTCCAGTCTTTGAAAGATCAGTAACTAATTGATGCCAATAGACACGATAGTTAAATACTAAGTTAACAATTACATAACTAAAAGTTATTAGTAACCAAGAAAAACGATTTACTAAATTTCTTATTGTTTTATTCATTAAAAAGGTTCAATTTCTCCCAATATATAATTTTGATTTTGCCAGACAATATTTTTATAAACAATTTTTTTACCTTCTCTTTCTAAATAATTCTTTTCTGATAAAACCAGCGTAATTCCTTCAAGATTATTTATTTCTGTTGGATAATTCTGCCGGGTGACGATTAATTTATCGGTCAAAAAATATTCTTGCCAAAGCCGTTTCCACAAATCATACTCCCCAAGAAAAACATCAGAAGTAAAAAACGGTTGACTGATACTCGTATTTTTGTTAAGAGTAGTAAGCGATACTAATGATTTGTCAACTATTCTCGGATGCCAATAAAGCTGATAAATCGTCCTGTACGACGATCTTACTGTTACAAGAGAAAGTACCAAAATTATGATAATCTTGACAATTTTATTCCGGAACAAAGATAAAATATAATATATTCCACAGGAAAACAGAATTGAAGTTAAAAAAAGCGTATAAGTAACGGCCCGATGATAAGTAAAAAAATTTTTGAAATATAAGGCAAAAACCAAATATAGAAATACAAAAAAAACCATAAATGATCCTATAAAAAGCTTCTGTTTACTTCTTAAAAAACCAATTATTATTACTCCTGTAATTATCAAGGATGAAATTATTTCAATCAGATAGGGAATTTTCCTTGAGTAATACAAATTATAAAAACCGATCATTTCCAATGGTTTTGCGTAGCGAAGTTTCTCCCATCCAATTGTGGTTATTTTTGTAGTATCAATAAACATTTTGTAATTCATTCTTAAAGCGTTACCAAAGAAAACAGGGTTGATTATAAACGTAAGAAGAATAATCTTCGCTAAATATATAATGAAAAGATACTTTTTTTTAAATAAACATATAAACATAAATATTACCAGCGGAATTATTATAAAAAATAATCCTTCTAAATATAACACTGTTAATGAAGACAAACTGAGAGCGATTAACAAATCGTAATTATTGAAATTTATTAATCTATTTTTTTCAGAAATATATGAATTTAACAAGATAAGAATGACTATAAAAACTCCTAAAAAAGCAAACTGGGCGAAAAATACGTTATACAACATATAAAGAATAGTTGAATTAAATGCGTACGTTATGAAAATCAAAAAAAGTAACAAATATGATTTTTTTTGCTTGATTAATTGTTTGGCAAGAATATAAATAATTGAAAAAGATAGGCTAAAAAATATCGTTATCAAAATAGAAAAAATCTTATACGATTTTATATTAAAAACGCTTGCAATAAAGCTTATAACTATTGGGGTAGCCCTACGACCACCATTTAACCAATCAAAAGTTGCTGATGAATAAGGTTTATATTGTTCGTATTTTATATCCCAAACAGTATGTTTAATAAGATAATCACCATTATGAACATAAGATATCGGGTCAAGATTACCTAATGATATCGTCGTTGGAAAACCTGCTCTTGCTAACAATGGGTAAAGATTAAATAGTAAACAAATAATCGTTAATAAACTTATTAAAAATGTTTCCTTAGATAAGAACAACAATTTCTTTTTATTAAAAACCGCCCAAAGAAAAAAAGCCGCCGCCAGGGAGAGAATAATATATTTTGCCTGAACAACCGGTATCCCGGCCAAACTTAAAATAACCCCTATTACCGCAACAATAATTACTCCAAACCAAGGAGTCAACCAAAAGGCATCGTGACGTAGCTTTTTTGGAATAAAAATTGCCGTAAATCCATATCCAAGAAAGAATAAAAGTGAAACAATTTTTAACGTGAGAAAAATAATTTCGTTCATAATTTTTCGAATAATACATATCCGTTATCACTGAAGGTTTTTTTAAAGTTAAGTTTCATAAAATAATTTTTTAAAATATTTGCATAGCTTTCATTTTCTTTTAAAATTATATAGTTTACATTTAAAATATCAAGTTCCTGCTTTGCAATTTTTAAATCGTATGGAAAAATATATATTTTAGGCTCTTTTGGATTTTCTTTAAAAGGATCATAATTTCCTTTATCAATAATTTTTGCTATATATCCAATAAATTTTAAATTTTTGTAATAATTAAAAATTAAATCAGGTACCCTTGCCAAATAACCACCAATTATTGGTTTACCATGAATTAATTGTCCTTCCATTGGTTGGATTGCATGTACAAAACCAAGGTATTGAAATCCATCTCTTACAGTAAAAGGAATTTCAAATACTGTGGCCTTTGGTTTGTTTGATAAATATTGATATATTTTATAAGGAATTTCTTGATTAAGGTTTTTGGGGAAGACATAAAATTGATCGACAAAAAAAATTAAAAATAAAACAATAAGCAGAATTACATATTTTTTCTTATTAGCTTTATTTAGGAAAAAATTAAGTACATAAGCAGCTACGATACAAGCAAAAAAAACAAAAATTGATACGAATCTTGATGGAGCTCTAAGAGTTGATAAACCTGGAATGTAGTGAATTATTAAAAAGGGGAGTGGAAACACAACAGTAATTCCTTCAAGATCAATTGTCCATCGATTAAAAATTTTTAAAAAAGGACCCAACATTAAAACTATAAAAACTATACTTAGTATAAAATAAGATTTAATATTATTCCATAAACTTGAGGGAAATTTTTTAAAAATTTTTAAAAATATTATAAGCAAATATACGCTCACTATGATTATTCCAGGATAAGCAAATCTTTCCCAACTATTCAGAAAGAAACTATTATATTTAGAAAATAATGGAATTATTAAGGCTGTTTTATTAAATAGGATTTTATAAAATGGATTATATTCACTTGGCGTAAAAAAACTGATTATATCCGAAGACAAAGTTATTGCTCCTCCAAACTCTGAGACGGTAGATGAGTTTTTCGTCCTAATAATTTGGTAAACTGAAAAAAACCAAGGTAATAATATTAAAAAAAACGACACCACTGATGAAAAAATATAAAAAATGCTTACCTTAAAAAAAATCAACAATTTTTTTATATCTTGAAAAAGTAAATAAACAAAATAGAAAAAGATTGCGAGTAAAATCATTAAAAAGTAGTAAAAATTACTTAGTAAAACGAAAGCTATGAATAATCCAAAAGTAACTGATAATAATAATTTTTTATTATTTGATTTTGCAAATAAAAATTGATTAATTATTAAATAGGTTAAAGGAAAAAAATAAATAGAGACATAAGTATAATGAACCTGTGCCCGATATGATAATAGGGGGGTAAAAGAAAAAATTAAACTTACTAATAAAGATATACCCTCATCAATCTTTAGTTTTTTTAATAACAGATACATTAAAATCATGTTTAGCAAAAAACCCATTAATACTATAATGATTAATGACTTGTGCGAATTAAAAAACGGTCTCAAAAATATAAAAGGCAGGACATAGGCGGTATTGGGGTCATTTAAAGAATAATTAATTTTGAAGGGATATAGGATTGACTTGGTAACAAAAGGATTTTCTATGTGAAGTATACTTTGATAACTTCTTTCAACTAAAAATTCAGTAACAATATTATCACTAATAGTCATTTTATTTCCAAAAAGTTCCTTCCATAGACTGAAATTAAAGATAATATTAATAAAAAAGAAAAAGATAAAAATATAAATCCACTGAATTTGTTTTTTCATCTTAATAAAGTAAATTTTTTAAATCTGGCATAAAGAATCCTTTTATCATTACCTTGCTTAAGCGATGAAGGAGAAAAACCTCTTTCAAATACTAATCTAATTGTATTTACTCCCTTTTTTAAATAATGTATTTTGATTTTATATTCAAACCACCCATTAAACATATCAATTTTTGAAAAATATTGACTATTATTAAATAGTTTTATTTTTTGAGGAAGGTTATAGGAATAACCATAAAATGATAAATATAAATATTTTTTAGGAACATTTACTTTAAAAATTAGGCCTGCTTGATTTTTTTCTACCCATCGGCCGTCTTCTTCTTTTGAACCCCAACCGTCAAGAATAAATTTTGAACAATTAGATTCGTTTAAATTATTATTAACTTCTTCATTTTCATCTTCTAGATTTATTTCTTTTATTAAATCAATAATATTTTGATCAGTTAAAGCTTCTGAAAAAAAAATTTTATTTTTGAAAATTGTCTTATAGTCCCAATGCCACCAACCAAGATCAAGTAGTTGCTCTATTATTTTTTTGGAAAATCGGTATTTAATTATTCTTGCCGGCACACCGGCGGCCACGGCAAAACTGGGAATATCTCGTGTCACAATACTGCCTGCGCCAATGACAGCTCCATCTCCAATGGTTACCCCAGATAAAATAGTGACATTATCACCAATCCAAACATTATTTCCTATATAAACAGGCCCTTTACTGAGATCTAAATTATTAGAAAACATCCCGCCAACATCGGCATAATTCATTTTGTGGTTTGAAGAAATAATATACAAATTTTCTGCGATTCCTCCATATTTACCAATACTCACATTGCCGCTCCCCTTAATTACCATCGGGCCATTAATTATTGTTCCATCTTTTATTTCTAATCTCGTTCCCAGTACTTTTGTTTCTAAAGGAAATGTTACTCCTTCTCCTACTGTTACCCATGGATTCTTTTTGAGCCAATTTCGTAATAATTCTTTGTATTCTTTTGGTAAAGGATATGGAAGAATGTTTTTATCAAGTTTTGGAATTGGGATCATAATAAGCTATAATGTCTTTTATTAAAGATATTCTATCAAATAATATGAGCAAAAATGATATCTGTGTATTTAATATCATTGCCGATGATTATCTTCCCCAGCAGCAATTATTTGCAAAATATTTTAAAAAAAATCATCCTGATATTGATATTTATTGTATCACTCTTGAAAATACGATTATTAAATCCGATCTTTTCAAAACAATACCTCTTGATAAGATTAAGACAATAAACAATCTTGAGTTTTTGAAATTTAAATACAATGTTCTTGAATTATCAACTGCAGTTAAACCAAGTATTTTTCAATGGTTATTCAATAAATATAAATATGAAAAAATTTTATATTTTGATTCTGATATTCTTGTTTATCAATCATTAAATGACATTATCAAAAGATTAGATAGTTATGAAGCTCTCATTACACCTCATATTAGAGAGATTATTGAAGATCATAAAGAACCTAGTGAAATAGATTTTGCCAAGTCGGGATACTTTAATGCCGGATTTTTAGGTTTAAAAAGAAGTGATAAAACAACTAAATTTTTAAAATGGTGGGCAGAAAAAAACAACAAATATTGTTATATTGATTTTGATAAATTCTATTTTGTCGATCAGAGATGGTTAGATTATGTTCCCATCTTTTTGAATACATATATTATAAAAGAGCCCGGGTATAACTTAGCCTATTTTAATCTTCAGGAGTACGTCGGAAAAATTGATACCAAAAAAATACATTTTATTCATTTTAGTGGTTTTGATAAAGACAAGGTTTCAGTTTATCAAAAACGGTTTAATATTGAATCGTTGAAAGATTATTCATCATATTATAAAGATTATTATTCTGAAATTTGTAAATTAAATAAAATTGAAAGTCATAAATATAAGTATGACTACTTTAGTAATAATGTGTATATAAGTCCTTATGTAAAAAAGTTTTTTTTAAATCTTGATATTATTAGTGATAATGAACTTGACGTAAAAAAAACATTTGATATTAAAGAAAAAAAAAGTATTTATTCATTTTTAAACGGAGAACATAAATTTATTCCACTTACTAATTTGATGTATTTATTGTATGCAAATAATATTTCGTTAAAAGAAAAATTCCCTAATCTTGTTTTTTTAAGATTAAACAATCATTTGTATTCTTATATTTTATGGTTTATTAATGAATCAAAAAGAGAATTTGGGATTGACGACGCTTTTATTAATAAACAAAGGGCGATAATGGATGATGTTAAAATTATATTTAAATTATTTGATAGTTTTCTGCTAAAAAACAGATTTAAAAGACTAATGTTGAGATATAAATATTTTCTTAAGATAATGTTTATAAACGATAAGATTATATTTACAAAAAATCTTTATCTTTTTTTACTGAACAGAAATCCTGATGAAATATCGCTCAAAAAAATTAAAAAAGATGTTGCAAAAATTTATGAATTTAAAAAAATACTGTTGGAAGATATTATTAAAAATCAGGAATTCATTTCTGTAATTAATTCCGGTATTAAACCAAGGTCCAATTTTTCGATAAAGTTTATTGCATTTAATTACAGATTTTTTGGGTTATTCTTTATATTTGTCAGCAAACTCCTTATTAAACTAAAAAGAAGAAAGTAATACTATTTGAATTTAATATTCCAATCATATTTAATGACATTATTTTTCAGTGGGTCCATTCTTTTTATTTCTTTTGGGTCGTGGGGAATTGTTGAACAATTTGCAACAATTGCTTGTTTTATTCCAATTCCTTTAAAACCATTCCAGACTTCTGGCGGAATTGTAATCAAAGCATAGTTGTCTTCACCAGTAAAAATTTCCATAATTTCTCCGCGGGTTGAGGACCCTTTGCGATCATCAAATAAAACCAATTTAATCATACCTTGGATTACGGCATAATTTAAAGTCATTTTAGTATGAAGATGCCATCCTTTCACTACACCTGGATAGACCAAAGAAAAATATATTTCCCCAAATTTTTTAAAATCCTGATCATCCCGTCTTAACATGTGCATAATCGATCCTCTTTCATCAGTCGTTTTATTCAATGGTTTGATTTTTACTCCGTTTATCATAGATGTTTATTTTTTTCACTTAAATAATAATTATAGGTTTTCTTAAGTCCTTCCATTATACTCACTTTAGATTGCCAATGCAATAATCTACGTGCCTTATAATTATTACACAAACCAAACATAAGTTCGTGTTTATGATAGGGCAATACCCCAAGTTTAATTTTATTTTTTTTATGACTAATTTTTTCAATAATTTTTATTATTTTTTTGATTGAATCACTTTCGGTGGCTCCAATATTAAACTCCTCATAATGTTTATATTTATCGGAAAACATAAAATCAATCGATTTAATATATGCATCAATAATATCGTCTACATAGGTAAAACTTAATCTCTGTTCCCCTTTAGTCAAATTAAGTTCTTTACCAGATATAAACGATTTGATAATCAATGGAATAATTTTGTTATTATCTTTTTCTCCATATGGAGAAAATAATCTTAAACTAACGCCTCTTAAATTACTGTTAACGGTATAAAATTTTAGTAAATTTTCAAAAACACTTTTCGTAGCTGAATAGTAATTATATGGTTCTATTTTATCTTTTTCTGATGCAGGTTTTATAGTTAATTTATATTCGGAAAAAGTTCCAGTATTAATAAATCCTTTTACTTGAAATCTCGTAGCAATGTCTAATAATTTTGTTGGAAAATTTATATTAACATTGTTCATTTCTTCAATTTCTTTAGTTGCAGAATGATGTCTTATATGCAACCCAGCTAAATGAATAATTAAATCAATCTTGTTTTTAGAAAAAATGTTCTCCAAATCTACTATTTTATCTAAATCATATGTAATTAATTTATCCATAATATCATCTATTCTCCAAGTGTCAGAAAAACTTCTTTTAATTAAAATAATTTTATGATTTATTTTATGAAGTCTTCGCGTAAGATAACTACCTATAAAACCAGTTCCACCGGTTATAAGAATATTCATAGCTAAATTATATCAAACGAGTTTGTTTGTAAATGTAGTAAAATTAGATTATATTTTTTGATTACAAACTGAGTTATGATTAAAAATATTAAATTTTTAGATTTATTTAAAAATCAGTTTTACTTCTTTGTTTTAATAATATTTTTTTTCATCGCTATCCGATCCCTTCATTTTGCTGAAGCTCTTAACTTTTCCTTTGACCAGGGTCATGGATTCACTCGTATTCTTGAGATGTGGAAAAACAAAGAAATCACCCTTGTTGGACCAGCAACATCGGTGTCTGCAGATAATAAACAACTATTGCAAGGGAGTATTCTCTATTATTTTACCCTCATCTTTGCCATCTTCGGAAGATTTGATCCTATTGTGTCTTCATATATTTTTATGCTCTTTTCGTCTCTTGGCATAATCCCGTTATATAGCGGAATGAAAAAATTAGTTAATCAAAAAGCGGCTCTTCTTATGATAGTCCTTTATACATTTCTACCTATGTTTATTGATTTTACTCGTTTCTTTTTTGGACCAAATTTCCTAATTCCGCTTTCCACAATACTGATATATTTTATGGGACTTTACAAAACAAAACCTAATAATATTTATTTATTTTTCATATTTGTATATACAGGAATTCTTACACAATTTCATTATCAACTTGTGATTATTTTATTTATTTTATTCATGTATTACTCGTATATAAAACGGTTCAGCATTAAATCAATCTTGATTATGGTTGGGGGATTTTGTGTCGGTTTTTCTCCGATGATTTTATTTGAATTAAAAAATCAGTTTTATAATTTAAACGTCATTAAAAACTACTTATTTAGTTCAAAACCACATAGCGGTACTCCCTTTGAAATTCTTACGCATCGATATTTAGCCATCAGCATTTTTTTGCTTGCACTCATAAGCATTTATTTAC
>Ga0209211_10011351_pt1 | contig 11402 bp, 10 predicted proteins | sample RifGroA2_FD_183992 | JGI IMG/M metagenome (GOLD analysis project Ga0209211, IMG submission 183992) | Groundwater microbial communities from Rifle, Colorado, USA - Groundwater A2 (SPAdes) (version 2) | ecosystem: Environmental > Aquatic > Deep subsurface > Groundwater | place: Rifle, Colorado...
AGCAGAGGTTGCCATGAGCACAGGGGGGATTCTTTATATGATAATGAGTTTTATATTTATAGGTGTGATTGTAATATTGGAGTCAAGGCCTGTATATGTCCATTTCTATAAGGTATTTCTCTTCTATAATATCGGGGGTATTGAAGTGTATATCTGCTATGCCCTTATATTACTCCTGTCAATTTTAGCTACCTTTATACCAATGAGTTTTGGGGTCAAGGCGCTCAAGGAGATGGAGTTATAAAATAAAAAATCAAATATCAAAAATTAAAATTAAGGATTTTTTTAAATAAATAATTCCACAATTTTGACTTTTACATTTTAAATTTTGATTTTTTTAGTTGGAGGCGCCGCCCGGATTTGAACCGGGGAATAAAGGTTTTGCAGACCTCTGCCTTACCACTTGGCTACGGCGCCCTCATTTTTAGTGATTAGTGAATAGTCAGGAGAGAATAGCTTGAATATTTTTACACTAACGACTAACTACTATCAACTGTTTTTTGGAGCGGGAGACGGGATTTGAACCCGCGACTTTCACCTTGGCAAGGTGACACTCTACCACTGAGTTACTCCCGCCTTAAGCCTCTGACCAAAGATTGCTAAAAAGGTTCTTCTTGATTATCAACTTCTATAAGCCAAGCAATCAGGATTAAATTTTATCATAATAGATAAGCCAGTCAAGGAAATTATTGACAGGAAATTATTGACTGGAGTTTCCTGAGTTTTTAAGTAAACTCAAAACAAAATTGAAAATCATCAATGCTGGTTGACTTTATGCCCTTTAAAGCGGTCTTATCAGGATATAGCATAAACTATGGAGTTTTTGTAACATGTGAGAAGGATACTTATCTCTCTTAGTCGGAGGATTGAGTAGCTGCAAAGGTAGCGGTAGGAAACCTCTCTAATAGGGTCATAGAGGGGGGCTATTTTCCAGAAAAGAAATTCTTCAGTCCCTTCTCTATCACAAATTATGGTAGTTCAACACTGCCTGATTATATTTTCCTCGTTTACCGAGAATTGGTGGTTTTATTATATGCTCATCAATTATCCTTTGGCTGACTTTTGGGAATAAACTTAAGGCCTGTTTCAACCTTTGCACCTGACTCTTGTTTTTTTGTCCACACAGCCGTTGCACTTGTGTGAATATCAATTTTTTCCACATTAATATCAACTATGTTTCCAACCAACAGGTATTTCTTCTCATACGCTATCCTTGCACCGCCTTTGGAAAAATCCATCAATGTCGCTGACCAATTTTCATCTTTAAAACGGAATGCACAATCTATTTCAGCAGGTATCCGCTCCTGCCACCTTTTTTCAGGTAATGCATGTCCGCAATAATGGCAAACAGGGAAACTCACCTCGCTTGTTACATAAAATGCCTTGTTACAATCAGGACAGATTCTTATATCCATATCATCTCTTATCCGAAATTTTAATTCTCTAAATATATAATGCAAATTATATACCACATACCTAACTTCTTGATTTTTCTTGATTATATAAAAATGGGGCAGTGATTAGGAATATGAAAGTGTAAAATTTTTTGTCATTTCAAAAGTGGAGATGGATAAGCGGATAAGGAATTCCCCTCTTTGGAAAAGAGGGGTTAGGGGAGATTTTCTGAAGAATATGTCTATTCAATTGTGGACTCCTTAATAAATAACCTATTGTATCGTCTTAGACACTTCAGTTGCATAATCACTTTCATTTCCTATTGTATTATAAGCTGTTACAGTAAAATAATATGTTGTTCCTGCTGAAAGAGTTTTAACACCATATGTTATAACATTTCCAACATCTATTGGTGTGGTGTAGTTGCCGGAGGATGTTCCATAGTAAACCTTATATCCTGCCAAATCCGTAAGGTCTGTTCCATCTAAATTTTTTGTTGGTGCAACCCAGGTCAGGATTCCCAAAGTCGTGAAACTCCATGTCTTATCAGATGTCATATTATTCCCTGCCGCATCTTTAACACTTGTGGTGATGGTAGCAGTGTATGTGGTGCCGGAGGTTAAATTACTTGATGGTGTCCATGTGGCAGTTGTTCCAGAGTAGGTTACTATGCCTGTAACAGCATTGTTGTCACTGTCCTTTAATGTAAATGTAGTCGTTGTAATCGTTGATGAATCCATTGTCTCACTGAATGTGGCAGTTATTGATGTGCTTAAGGTTACACCTGTTAATGAACTTGTGGACGAAACTGTAGGTGGTGTTGTATCAATTGTCCATGTGTAACTCGCAGGTGTTGAATTTGTATTACCTGCTGAATCCGTTGCCTTGACATAGAATGTATGTGAGCCTTCGGTAAGTCCTGTATAAGACTTCGGACTTGTGCAGGATGTATAACCACCACTGTCCATCTGGCACTCAAATGTAGCTGTCTCTGGGGATGTAAAACTGAAATCTGCTGATGTAGAGGTTGTTAGCTTTAATGGTTGACTTGTTATGGATATTTCAACTGCGGTGGTATCAATTGCCCATGTGTAACTCGCAGGTGTTGAATCTGCATTACCTGACGAATCAATTGCCTTAACAGAAAAGCTGTGAGAGCTTTCAGTAAGCCCTGTATAAGATTTTGGACTTGTGCAGGATGTATAACTACCGTTGTCCATCTGGCACTCAAATGTAGAACCATCCTCTGTAGATGTAAAACTGAAATCTGCTGATGTAGAGTTTGTCAGGTTTAATGGTTGACTTGTTATTGATGTATCAGGTGGTGTGGTATCTGTGGTATCCTTTATTTTTTCAGCACTTTCTCCACCACAGTTTGCTATTATTAAGAGAAATGCTAATAAAAGGATGTAAACAGTAATTGATTTAAGAAGATTAACCATATTTTCTTTTTCTAAAGAATTTTTTAATACGATTGTATTTTAATATTTTTCAAAAAGCAAGAATAATAAAAAAACTTGCATAATTATATTTTTCATGATAAAAAATACCCTTGTTGATTATCGGAGGATAAAATTAATGAAAATTTATATTGCTTTAAGCAATTGCGTGTTATCGGAGGGAGTTGGAAAACTACTTAAGGAAGAAAAGGATATAAAGATTATAGGTATCTTAAATTTTGGAGAAAATGCTTACCTAAAAATAAAATCTTTAAAACCTGATATTATTTTGGTTGACCTGACTTCACTTTATAATTATTTTGGCGATTTAATTAAAGGTCATGATAGGAAATTTATCCTTTTTGATACCTTTTGTGGAGAGGAGAACATAACACGAGCAGTGCTCACAAAAGAGATTAAGGGTGTATTGATGGGGGATGCTTCCCCTTTACTCCTTAAAAGGGCTATCAGAGCTGTTGCCAAAGGTGAGATGTGGCTCAATAACGCAACTGTCAAGAATCTGATTTCAGGTTTACATGCTTTGAAGGAGGATAGAACGTCTACCCTTTCTGATAGGGAAAAGGAAATAGTATATCTGATTTCTAATGGATATAGAAATAAAGAGATTGCAAGTAAACTCTTCCTCAGTGAGCCTACAGTAAAAACCCATCTCAATCGGATATTCAGAAAACTTGATATACAAAACAGACACCAATTGATAACCTTTGCTGTCAGAAGTAATGAGTTTATAAAACCGCCAAATAATAATAGGGAATTAAAAAGTTAAAGTAGTTTTTACAATACTGCAGAATACCTCCTTCCATGCTTTTATCACACATCATATCCTAAAATTATCAAACGAATAATATATCCGGCTTTTGCTCCTCTAACTTTTAGTATTAATGCTTATGTACGACATTTTCTGTGATATCTCCGGTTTTATCTAACAAGTTGTCTTAATACTTTATTGATAAATAATTATCCCATAAGCTGATTGACTTATTTTTTATTTAAAATAAAATACGAAAACAATAAAGTTAATTTTTAACGGAGTAAAAAAATGGATATAAGAATTTGTCCTGATTGTAACAAGGCATTTTATGTAACAAGCGAGGTGAGTTTCCCTGTTTGTCATTATTGCGGACATGCACTGCCTGAAAAAAGGTGGCAGGAGCGGATACCGGCTGAAATAGATTGTGCATTCCGTTTTAAAGATGAAAATTGGTCAGCGACATTGGTGGATTTTTCCAAAGGCGGTGCAAGGATAGCGTATGAGAAGAAACACCTGTTGGTTGGAAACATAGTTGATATTAATGTGGAAAAAATTGATATTCACACAAGTGCAACGGCTGTGTGGACAAAAAAACAAGAGTCAGGTGCAAAGGTTGAAACAGGCCTTAAGTTTATTCCCAAAAGTCAGCCAAAGGATAATTGATGAGCATATACAGGGTTGGTTCAATATTAATTTACTTTATTATTTCCATTGGGTTAACAGAGGCATGGGGAGAAAATGTTGATGTTGGGGCAGAGTCTCCTGTCCCTTCTCAAACACATGAATATTTAATTGGCCCCGAGGATGTCCTGGAAGTTTCAGTGTGGAAGAATGCTGAACTTTCAAAAGTGGTAATAGTCAGACCTGATGGAATGATATCACTTCCCTTGACAGGGGATATAAAGGCTGCTGGTTTTACCCCGAATCAGTTAAGGACTACTATCACCGGGAAGCTAAAGGAATACATGGAAACTGCGGTGGTATCGGTAATTGTCCAGCAGGTCAACAGTTTTAGAGTTTTCATCCTTGGAGAAGTTGTAAAGCCTGGAGTATATACTCTGAAGAGTAAAACGACTCTTTTGCAGGCGATTGCTATTGCAGGCGGATTCAATCAGTTTGCCTCAAGGAACAAAATTGTAATAATCAGAGAAAAGATTGAAGATAGCGCTAAAACAGAGAAGATTAATATTCGTTTTGACGACATTGTATATAGTAAAGACGAAGATAAAAATTTTGTTTTAATGCCCAGCGATACAATTTTTATTCCATGAAGAATATAACTTTTATCATACTTACTGGAGCTCAATAGATGGAACAAGGAAATATAAATATTTACGAGCAGTTAATGGTATTCTACAGACGTAAATGGATGCTGATTATCCCGTTTTTTATAGGCATTACATTGGCATCCCTTGCCGCCTATCTCCTTCCCGCTTATTATCGTTCTACCACCTTGATATTAGTAGAGGCTCAGCAGATACCTGATACATATGTAAAATCTACAAATATGTCGCCGATTGAAGAACAATTGAATACCATAAAACAACAGGTAATGAGCAGGACAAAGCTGGAAGAAATCATTGGCAGTTTTAATCTTTATAAAAAAGAAGATAGTAACAAAATAAGATGGAATAGTTTATTGAAGGTAATCGGGATTGGGCAAAGCGGGATACTTAGCAAAGAAGATAAGGTTGAAATGATGAGAAAAGACATTGAAGTTGATGTTATTAAAAATACTATTGGTTTTACCAAAAGGGATGGAGGTGCAGATGCATTTAGCATCAGTTATACGAGTTCTGACCCTAAAACAGCCCAGCATGTTACCAGTAATCTTGCCTCTTTTTTTATAGATGAGAATCTCAAGATTCGCGAACAATATGCAGAAGGAACTTCAGAGTTTATCAGCAGCGAGCTGGAAAAAGCAAAACATGACCTTGAGGAGCAGGAGAAGAAAATTAAGGACTTTAAGGAAAAAAATATTGGCGTATTACCTGAACAATTAGAAGCCAATCTCAGAACTTTAGACAGGCTTCAGATAGAACTGCAGAATATTCATGGTGCATTGAAGAATGCAGAAGATAAAAAGTTGTTTTTGGAAAGCCAGATAGGAAATATAACAAGTCTGGGGGAGGTTTCAGAAAACAAGCTGATGGAGGATGAACTGCTAAAATTAAAGAGTGAATTATCTTCTCTCCTTACTATTTATAAGGAAACATTTCCGGATGTTGTTATGTTGAAGGGACGCATATCGGAGATTGAAAAACAGTTAGCCAATGTAAAAGAAACTGCTGTTCAAGAGACAGCAGTGGTTGTAAAAGGAAAAGGTGGAAATGTTATTAACATTCATGCTGACCTTGCGGCCGCTAAATCCCAGATTGATGCTCTCCGGATGCGTGAGACAAAAACAAGAAAACAGATAGGTGATTTTGAAAAACGTGTTGAAACTATCCCTTCTGTTGAACAGTGGTTAGCTGACCTTCGCAGGAATTATGATATTTCTCTTGAGAACTATAAGTCTCTTTTAAGCAAGAAACTCAGCGCGAGCCTTTCTGAAAACCTTGAAAAGAGACAGAAAGGTGAAAAGTTCAGGGTAATAGACCCTGCTAATTTGCCTGAGAAACCGTATAAACCAAACAGAATGAAGATTGTTCTTTTGGGGACAATAATCGGCTTAGGTATAGGAATAGGCCTTGTATATTTTACAGAGTTAATGAATCCTGCTTTTCAGAAACCTGAAGATTTTGAGGGTGTTCTTACTCAACCTGTTCTGACGGTGATACCTTTGTATTCCGTGAAGATTTTTAAGGAGAAAGGTGTAAAAAATTTAAGGGTTATAAAGAGTAAGAGGGTTTGATATAAAAATGTTAAACAAAATTTTTCCATTTCAAAAAACAATGCAGGATTCAGATTCATATCCTCTCTTACCGGCCATGCACCGGATATGGGCTATTGGTGGTGGAAAAGGTGGGGTTGGAAAGAGCCTCATAACCTGTAATTTCGGGGTATTGCTTTCGAGAATTGGAAAAAAGGTTCTTTTAATTGATGGAGATGTAGGGGCAGCTAACCTTCACACCCTTCTGGGGAGCGATGGAGGCAGATTAACCCTTTCCAGTTTTATTAAAGGAGAGATTACTGATATAAGGTCTCTTATCCATAAGACCTCTATACCTCGTCTTGATTTAATAAGCGGGGCGAAAGATATTCCGGATGTTGCTGATCTGGGAGGGGCATGGATTGAAAGGTTAAAGAAGGCATTAAACAGTCTGGAATATGAATATATTCTTCTGGACCTCGGTCCTGGAACATCATCAGGCATACTTGACCTTTTTCTTATTGCAGAGGAAGGAATACTTGTGACAACTCCTGACCCCACATCTGTAGAAAACAGCTACCGTTTTCTTAAGTCCATATTCTTAAGACAGATTAAAAGGGCTATTGATTATGATGCGGGAAGCACAAATATCTCTATCGTTATAAATCAGGTAAAAAAGTCAGAGGATCAGAGAATAGGCCATTTGATGGCTAAGGCATGTCAGGACTACTTCGGGGTGAGGGTGGAATGTCTTGGCCATATTTGTTATGAAGATTGTGCAGGTGATTCTATTCGTTACAGGCTCCCTTTAGTTGTCCACTATACCAATTCAGAAGCAGCGAAGGCTGTTATGATATGTCTCAATCAACTGAGGGAGATAGAAAAGAGGAGACTGCATTCAGCTCCTGTGCAAATGATTTGTAAAACAGGAACTTCTAACTGGTGAGGGAAAAAAACATGACACAGGATGATAAAAAAAACTACTACGAGATTCTGAATATCTCACCAGGAGCATCGCGTCAGGAGATTGAAGATGCTTACATCCGTGCCAAGTCATTATATGGTTCAGATTCTGTTGCGTTGTACTCGCTATATTCATCAGAAGAGAGAGAAACCATGATGAAGAAGGCCGCTGATGCCTATGAGACCTTGCGGGGCAAGGATGCAGGCATGTCTGCCCAACAGGCAGGCCTGAACATAGGTAGAGATATCACCCTGATTGAGAAAGTTGGGAACCATAAAGTATCCTACATCGGGAATCCAGAAACGGAGTTTGGATTTAAGAGGACGCTTCTTGTTATGAAGGACCCTGATTCAGTGGTAGCCGAGCAATACAGAGTGCTCTATACCAGGCTGGAACAAATCAGCCACAGAAAGTCGTATAAGACCTTTGCCGTTACCAGTGCGCTAAAAGGGGATGGAAAGACGGTTACAACCCTTAATCTTGCTTATATTATAGCCATGGAATTCAAGAGAAAGATAATTGTAGTTGAATGCGATTTCAAGAACCCATCCATCACATCGAGGTTTCTGGATATGAGGCCGGAATATGGCCTTGTTGATGTGATAGAGGGAAAGGCGGAACTGTCTGATGCAATAGTAAGGTATAAACACGGTGGGCTTCATCTCCTGCCGGCCGGACGAATCGCAAAAAATTCATCGGAACTCCTCAGTTCAGTTAGAGTAAACTCTATATTGAACATACTGAAGAGCCAATATGATTATGTAATAGTTGATACATCTCCTATCATGCCCCTTGCCGATGTAAACATTATCTCCAGAATAGTGGATGGGCTGCTGCTTGTGGTAAGGGCAGGTAAAACCCCGAGGGATTTAGTCCTCAGAGCAGTTAGTTCTCTTACCATGGGGGAACTAATAGGGATTGTCCTGAATGGTGCGGACAATTATCCGTTAAAAGAGTATTACCACTGAATTAAGGATAGTATATGCTGAACTGGAATATTATTTATACAAAACCAAAAAGCGAAGATATTGTATCCTGCAAACTCTCCAATGCAGGACTCAAAGTCTTAAATCCGAAAATAAAAGAAAGGAAATGTTACAGACGTAAAATTCAGGATATCGTATCTCCGCTTTTTCCTTGCTACATTTTTGTTGAATTTGATTATCCAAATGACTATCACCTTATCAAATATACCCGTGGTGTCCGGAGGATTATAGATTCTGGTAATACACCGGCAGTTGTCTCTGAAGATATTATAACTACGATTCAAAATAGAATGAGAGAAGGAGTAATAACTCTAAATCAACCGCAGTTTCATGCCGGTGAAGAGGTTACAATTATAGCAGGTCCCTTTCAGGGATTCAGCGCCATCTTTGAGAGAGAAATGAAGGGGCATGAACGGGTGAGTATCCTGCTTAATGCAATCAATGCCAGGGTGATAGTTGATAGTGCAATCCTATCAAGGAACAATTGAGGTTGTAGAAAGTGGTGGATTATATTGCACCGGAATGGCGGTAGCCTGTCTAAAAGCGAAGCAATACTTCACCACGGAAGGGCACGGAAAATCACGGAGTAGAAAGAAATTAAGTTCCGTGTTCTTCCGTGAATATCTGTGGTGAACAATTACGAATTAATTCTATACACTAAGGCAGGTTAAATGAGGCGGCTTCAATATGGTGGCCAATATGGTAAGGTTGCATGGATGCTCTTGTTCATAATTAGTCTCATCAATGAATCTGAGGCATCAGTAACATTTACCCCATCCATCTCTACAGGAGAACGATATAATGACAATCTGCTGTTTTCCGGAACCGACAAAAAGAGTGATTTTGCCACGATTATTACTCCGTCAGGCATGTTTACTTACGAAGGTAAGCAGCTCACCCTTTCCTGTAGATACGAGGGAACCGGAGAATTTTATTTGGACAACAAGGATTTTAACAAGTATAGCCAGAATGCATCTATTAACCTGTTTACACAAACATTTAAGGAGCTTGATGTGAGGTTAACTGAATCAGTTACATATACACCTGAGTTGTCTGCCTTTTCCTTTGATACAGGTCGGGAAAGTAATGAAGGAATCCAGCTTGCCAGAGGTGATACATTGAGGAACAGGGCAGCATTGGCTGTCCGCTATAACTGGTTTCCACAGGTAAATATGGCATTTTCTTACACAAATATAATTACCAGCTATGAAGCGCCGGCGCTTCAGGACTCTATTGTTCACGATACCAGTCTTCAGATGGGATATCAATGGTCGGCAAAAACCAGATGGATGATATCCTACAGAAACGGCGCAGCGATTTACGATAGAGGAAGCGATATTATTACCCATCAGATTTCCACAGGAGCCGGACATCAGCTCAGCAATACACTTTCGCTAAATGGAAACTTGGGAATAGTTTTATATGAAGGTGAATCAAGAGAATTAACCGCTGATATAAACATAATGAAAAGCTATGAGTCAGGAAGTATGACCCTCGGATATACGAGAAGTGCAGGGACAGGGGGCGGACTGGCTGCTGCATCTACAATTAACCAGAATTTGTCAGGAAAGATTACAGAGAAACTGGGAAATAATACCTCTGCCTACATGCAGCTTGCTTATGGACAAAACGAATCTGTATCTGCAGGAACTTTGCAGATTTCTTCGTATACTGGAAGTGTTGGCATTAATACAAAACTCCTCTCATGGTTAGATGGAAGCATCACCTATACCTATTTTAAGCAAGATGCAGAGGGCGCCACCGGAACCGATGGTGAAAGAAATCTTGCGATGATTACTCTAACAGCAACTTCACTGCCGTGGAGGCTTTAAAAGGAGGACTGATATGAAAACCAATATATTAAAAAAGAATATTAACGCTGCAAAGTTCTATCTGCCGCAGCTCCGTTTTAAATCCCATTTGCTCGACCGATATTATGGCATTTACAGTGAGGATTATTTTCTTAACATACTTCATTTAGAAAGAAAAAAGACAGAACGTTCTAATAAGCCGTTTTTATTAATGCTCCTTGATATAAACAGATGTGAAATGACAGAAAAGAATAATATGGTAAATAAGATTACGCAGGTTCTATTTTTTCTAACAAGAGAGACCGATATTAAGGGCTGGTACAAACATAACTCTATGATAGGGGTTATCTTTACTGATATGGATGATATAGAAGTGTTGCGAGAAAAGATATACAGCAATCTAAGTTATGAGTTAGCTGCTGAACAACTCAATAAAATTGAAATATCATTTCATGTTTTTCCGGAAAAAGATAATGGCAATAAACCTGATATCTCGGCTAATTTGACTTTGTATCCGGATATTAAGGAAAAAAATGGCAAAATGGCAACTCTCTTCATTAAGAGGTTTATTGATGTCGTGGGTAGTGTCATTGGTTTAATCATCTTCTCCCCCCTTTTCATCATAATCTCCCTTTGTATCAGGCTTACTTCAAAGGGGCCAATATTTTTCAGGCAGGAGAGGGTTGGTCAGTTTGGCAAGAGGTTTAACTTTCTAAAATTCAGAACCATGTATGTAAATAATGATTCAAGTATCCATCAGGAATATATAAAAAAGTTCATTTTAGAACAAGGCAGTTACGATGCAAAGAATGGGGACAGAGGAAAGGAAAATGTTTATAAAATAAAAGACGACCCAAGAGTTACACCGATAGGGCGGTTCTTACGAAAGTCAAGCATGGATGAACTTCCTCAATTCATCAATGTCTTGAATGGTGAGATGTCACTTATAGGGCCAAGACCTCCCCTTCCCTATGAAGTTAAAATTTATAACATCTGGCACAAGCGTAGGATAACAGAGGTGAAGCCGGGGATTACAGGTTTATGGCAGGTAAATGGAAGAAGTTCCACCACATTTGATGAAATGGTTCGCCTGGATATCAGATATATAAAGGAATGGTCTATATGGTTAGATATCAAGATTTTATTTCAAACGCCCCGGGCTGTATTGGTAGGCAAGGGCGCCTATTAGAATTAAAGTAATATTCACCACGGAAGGGCACGGA
>Ga0209211_10011352_pt1 | contig 11402 bp, 9 predicted proteins | sample RifGroA2_FD_183992 | JGI IMG/M metagenome (GOLD analysis project Ga0209211, IMG submission 183992) | Groundwater microbial communities from Rifle, Colorado, USA - Groundwater A2 (SPAdes) (version 2) | ecosystem: Environmental > Aquatic > Deep subsurface > Groundwater | place: Rifle, Colorado...
CCACACAAGCCGCTCCCACTTGTTGCGTGGTACTTAGCGGCCGCCGTCGCGCTTGCCGTCGGGACGGGCGCCATCACGGCGCGGCGCGCCTTTCTTCGGCGGCGGAGCGCGGCGCGGGGCCGCCTTCTTGTCTTCCTTGGCGACCGGATTGCCTTCGGCGTCGAGCTCGACGAACTCGTCGTCGCGCTGGCCGGCCATCGGCTGGGCGGCCTTGCCTTCGAGCACCGAGTCGGCGGCGGCGCGCACGTACAACTGCACGGCGCGGATGGCGTCGTCGTTACCCGGGATCGGATAGTCGACCAGGCCCGGATCGTAGTTGGTATCGACCACGGCGATGACCGGAATGCCGAGCTTCTTGGCTTCCTGCACGGCGATGTTTTCGTGGCCGATATCGATCACGAACAGCGCGTCGGGCAGACGGTTCATTTCCTTGATGCCGCCCAGCGAGGCCAGCAGCTTGTCGCGCTCGCGGCGCAGGCCGAGCACTTCGTGCTTGACCATCTTCAGGAAGGTGCCGTCGGTTTCAGCGGCTTCCAGTTCCTTCAGGCGCGAGACCGAGGCCTTCACGGTGCGGAAGTTGGTCAGGGTGCCGCCGAGCCAGCGCATGCTCATGTACGGCATGCCGCAACGCTCGGCTTCTTCCTTGACCGAATCGCGGGCCGAGCGCTTGGTGCCGACGAACAGGATGGTGCCGCGCTTCTGGGCCAGGGCCGACACGAAGTTCATCGCGTCCTGGAACAGGGGCAGGGTCTTTTCGAGATTGATGATGTGGATCTTGCCGCGGGCGCCGAAAATGAACGGGCCCATCTTGGGATTCCAGTAGCGCGTCTGGTGGCCGAAATGCACGCCGGCTTCCAGCATCTGGCGCATGGTGACTTGGGTCATGTTGATCCTTGAAGAAAATGGAACCGCACCGCAGGTTGGCGGCTGAAGGGTTCCGGGGTTGGGGCTTCCACCTGGCTGCCGTCTCGAACCGCGACCTTGAACCGGTCGGGGCACCCCGGGACGGGGGATAGCCAGGTGTGTGGATTCACCGATGACGCTCGGCGTGGGCGGCCGCGACACGCAGGCCACAGCCGGAGAAGTATACCGGGCTGGCCTAAACCCTTGCAACTGTTGGATAATCTACCCATGAACGTAACGATCAAGACCCCCGAAGAGATCCAGAAGATGCGCATCGCCGGCCGGCTCGCCGCCGAGGTGCTGCAAGTCGTCCGGCCTCATGTGAAACCTGGCGTAAGTACCGCCGAACTCGACCGCATCTGCCACGATCATATCGTGAACGTGCAGAAGGCCATTCCTGCCAACGTGGGCTACAAGGGCTTCCCGGCCTGCGTCTGCACCTCGGTCAACAATGTCATCTGCCACGGTATCCCGACCGAGGCCAAGATCCTGAAGGACGGCGACATCATCAATATCGATGTCACCGTGATCAAGGACGGCTTCCATGGCGACACCAGCCGCATGTACATCGCCGGCAAGCCGTCGGTGAAAGCGCAGCGCCTGGTCGACGTCACCCGCGAGGCGATGTTCCAGGCGATCCGCATCGTCCGCCCGGGTACGACCCTGGGCGACATCGGCCATGCCATCCAGCGCTACGCCGAAGCCGAACGCTTCTCCGTGGTCCGCGAATACTGCGGCCATGGCATAGGCCGGGTGTATCACGAGGACCCGCAGGTGCTGCATTACGGCTTGCCGGGCACGGGCATGCGCCTGGAAACGGGCATGACCTTCACCATCGAACCGATGATCAACGAAGGCGCGCGGCATACGCGCCTGATGCCCGATGGCTGGACCGTGGTTACCAAGGACCGATCGCTTTCGGCGCAGTGGGAGCACACCGTCGCAGTAACCGAAAACGGCGTCGAAATCCTGACCCGAGTGCCGGGCGACGACAACGATCTGTGAGCTCAATCGCGCCCGTTGAGTCGCTGGCTTCGCGCCTGGCGCAAGCGGGCGGCGATGCGGCGTGGCGGGAAATGGCCAAGGCCGCGTTGCTCGAGCATCGCGCCGTGCTGCAGGCAGCGTTCGCGGCCGGCGAAAGCGTCGAGCGTCTGATCGGCAAGCGTTGCGCCCTGATCGATACACTGGTTACCAGCGCCTGGCAGCGCTGCATTCCTCCGTCGGATCCGTTGAGCCTGCTTGCCACTGGCGGCTATGGCCGCTGCGAGCTGTATCCGTATTCCGACATCGACCTGCTGGTGCTGGCGGAGCCGCGCGTGCAGAAGAAATGCGAGCCGGCGATGGCGCGATTTTTCGCCATGCTCTGGGATGCCGGCCTGGCCACCGGCCATGCCGTGCGCTCGGTCGATGAATGCGTGGATGCGGCGCGCGAGGACATCGCCACGCTGACATCGATGATGGAATTGCGCACGCTCGCCGGCGACGATGGCCGCCGCGCGACCCTGGTGTCTGCATTGTCGACGAAAAAACTCTGGCCGCCTGGAAAATACTTCGAGTCCAAGCGCGAGGAGCAGCGTGCGCGCCACGCGCGCTACAACGACACCGCCGACAACCTGGAACCCAATTTGAAGGAAGGGCCCGGCGGCCTGCGCGACCTGCACACCGTCACCTGGATGGGCATGCGCCTGTATGGCGTACCGGGCTTGCGCGCTCTGGTGCCGCTGGGTTTGCTTGGCGAAGTGGAATGCACATCGCTGGAACAGAAATGGGCTGACCTGGCCAGGCTGCGCTTCGGCCTGCACCTGGTCGCCGGCCGTCGCGAGGAGCGGCTACTGTTCGACCACCAGAAGACCCTGGCCACGCTGATGGGCTTGCAGGACGAGGAAGGTAATCTCGCGGTCGAGCAGATGATGCAAGGCTTCTTCCGCGCCGCGGCGACGATGCTGCGCATCAACGACCGCCTGCTGCAGCGTTTCGAGGAGCAACTGGCCGGCGCGGCCGCGCCGGTGCCGGTTGAGCCCGGGTTCGAGCTGCGTCATGGCTATCTGGCGATGAGCGACAGCGCGCGACTGGGTCGAGGGATGGCGGAAATGCTTTCGCTATTCGCGGTGTGGTCGCGGCTGGATTCGGCGCGCGGCCTGCATTCGGAAACCGCGCGTGCGCTGGCGGAATCCCTGCCGGCAATCCTTCCGTACCAGGAAGAACCCCAGGCGGTTCGCGAGCAGTTCATCGAATTGCTGGCGCAACCCAATGCCGTGGCGATGCTCAAGCGCATGGCGCGGCTCGGCGTGCTCGGCCGCTACCTGCCCGAGTTCGGCAAGGTTGCCGGGCGCATGCAGTACGATCTTTTTCACGTCTACACGGTAGACCAGCACACGCTGACCGTGCTGCGAATCCTGGATGAGTTTCTGCGTGGCAGCGCCGTGGCCGGATTCTCGATGACCGCCGAAGTCGCACCGCGCCTGCGCAAGCCGTTCCTGCTGCTGATCGCCGGATTGTTCCATGACATCGCCAAAGGTCGCCGTGGCGATCACTCGCAGCTCGGCGCCGAAGACGTGCGCGCGTTCGCCGAGGCGCATGGGCTGCCGAGTGCGGATGTGGAGTTGCTGGTCTGGTTGGTGCGCAATCATCTGTTGATGTCGGTGACGGCGCAGCGACAGGATATTTCCGACCCTGAGGTGGTTACCCGCTTCGCCGAGTTGGTCGCCGACCGCGAGCATCTGGATTACCTGTACTTGCTCACCTGCGCCGACATCGCCGGCACCAGCCCGAAATTGTGGAACAGCTGGAAAGATCGCTTGCTGGCAGACCTGCACACGGCAACGCGCTACACGCTGCGCCGCGGCCTGGAGCATCCGCTCAACGCCGAAGACATCATGGCCGACACCGGCAACATGGCCCTGGCCAAGCTGCTCGACAGCGGTTTCGACGAAGAGGCGGTCGCCCGCATCTGGGCGACGTTCCCCGACGAGGCGTTTCTGCGCTACCGGCCGGAACAACTGGTCTGGCAGACGCACGGCCTGATTGCCCAGGCCGACAAGTCCTCGCAGGTGCTGGTGCGCGATCACGACACGCCCGGCGGGTTTGAAGTGTTCGTGCGCACGCCGGATCGGGATGGCGTGTTCTCCGCCCTGGTCGCGACGCTGGATCGGCTCGGGTTCAGCGTGCTCGATGCGCGGATACTCAACTCCACCGACGGCTACGCGCTCGATAATTTCCATGTGTTGGCCAGCGGACACGTGCCCGAGAAAGCGCGCATCGTCGATACCTTGCACGCCGCGCTCGGCGATCCGGCGACGGTGAAGCCGGCGCGGCGGGCAATGCCCCGGCACCTGCGCCATTTCCGGGTGCCGGCACGCGTGGAGTTCGACACGCTCGATGACGGCCACCGGACCCGGCTCAGCCTGGTCGGCACCGATCGCCCCGGCCTGTTGGCCGATGTCGCGCAGGTGCTGCGCAGCAATCGCGCGCGCGTGCATGATGCGCGAATCGCGACGTTCGGCGAGCGAATCGAGGATATTTTCCTGCTCAGCGACCAGAACGATCGGGCGTTGACTGATTCGAGAACATTGGAAGACATGCGCAGCGCGTTGATCGCCTGCCTGGAAGGAGACGTGGCAAATGGCAAGAAAGCATCCAGCCGGTAGCGGCGCGACACTGCGCGCCTCGATCGAGAACGCATACGAACGGCGCGCCAGTTTGACGACGGCGGAAATCGATGGATCGACGCGGTCCATGGTCGAGGACGTCATCCGGCTCCTGGAATCGGGCAAAGAGCGCGTAGCCGAGCCTGCCGCCGGCGGTTGGCGCGTGAACGAATGGTTGAAGAAGGCGGTGTTGCTCTATTTCCGCTGCAACGACATGCAACTGATGCAGGCGGGCGCTCCCGGCCCGTTCTGGGACAAGGTGCCGACCCGGTTCGAAGGCTTCGACGAGACCTCGTTCCGCGACCTGGGCGTGCGCGTGGTTCCTGGCGCGGTGGTGCGCCGCGGCGCTTACCTGGGCAAAGACGTCGTGCTGATGCCCAGCTTCGTCAATATCGGCGCCCACGTCGGCGCCGGCACCATGGTCGATACCTGGGCGACAGTGGGATCGTGCGCACAGATCGGCGCACGCTGCCACTTGTCTGGCGGCGTCGGCATCGGCGGTGTGCTGGAACCCCTGCAAGCCTCCCCGACCATCATCGAGGACGACTGTTTTATCGGCGCGCGTTCCGAAGTGGTCGAGGGCGTGGTGGTCGAGAAGGGCAGTGTGATCGGCATGGGCGTGTTCATCGGCCAGTCGACACGCATCTACAACCGCGCCACCGGCGAAATTTCCTATGGACGCGTGCCCGCGGGCAGCGTCGTGGTATCAGGCTCCTTGCCGTCGGCCGACGGCAAGTACTCGTTATACTGCGCGGTTATCGTCAAGCAGGTCGACGCGAAGACGCGCAGCAAGACATCTGTGAATGAACTTCTAAGGGGATCAGTGGAATGAATGTTGTCAGATGCGCCGCGCGCTTGCTGCTCGCGGGCTTGCTTATTGCCAGCGTGCCAGCCGCCGCGCAAGTGGAACTCGAGCCGTTTCTGAAGAAGGACCAATTCTCGACGATCACTATTTCGCCGACTGGTGAATACTACGCCGTCACCGTCCAGACCGGGGATCGCACCGGCTTGCAGATCATCCGGCGTGCCGACCAGAAGGCGACCACCGGCGTCAACCCTGGAAAGAATCGCCACATCCAAAACATTGAGTGGGTGAATCCGAACAGAATCGTGTTTTCCATCGCGGAAAAATATTTTGGCGAGATGGACGAGCCACAGTCGACCGGCGAGATCTTCTCGGCCAATGCTGAAACGGGCCAGAGCGAGCTGCTGGTGGGGCAGCGGGTGGCCCCGGCGGCGATGGGAACCAGGATTCAAAAGAAGAAAGAGGAGCAGATTTATGCCTGGGTCGTCGACGACCTGCCTGCGGACGATCAATGGGTAATTATCACGGCCAGTCCGTATGGCGCCGATCCGAGCCGCCGAGCTGAGCGACTGGACGTCTACACGGGCGAGCGAAAATTCATCGTCAGGGCGCCGGTAAGCTCCGCCCGTTTCGTTACCGATAACGCGGGCGTGGTGCGATTCGCTTGGGGGTCAGGCATCGACAACATCTCCAAGCTCTTCTATCGCGACGGCGACAAGAGCGAGTGGCAGTTGCTCAATGACGAAGCAAGCACGCATGTGGTTGAAGTGCCGATCGGATTCTCCGCCGACAACAAGACCGCCTATCTAAAGGCCCAGCACGCGGAAGGTCCCGATTCCATCGTTGCGTTGAACCTTACGACCAAGGCCCGGACCGAAGCGCTGCGCGACGCGAAAGCCGATCCCTTGTCGATCATCCGTTCGTTCGATGCTGCTTCGGCACCCGTGGGCGCGGTGTTCATGGATGGCATTCCAAAAACGCAATTCTTTGACAAGGCTGCGCCGGAAGCGCGGCTGCAACGCAGTCTGGAGGCGGCATTTGCCGGTCGAAAGGTTGAGGTCACTTCGACCACAAAGGACGGAAAGCTGGCGGTTGTCTGGGCAGGAAGCGCGACCAACCCGGGCGAGTTCTACTTGTTTGACACCGTCGAGAAGTCGGCCAAGCTAATCTTTAGCAGTCGCGGCGCGATCGATCCGGAAGCGATGGGTGAGGTAAGGCCGGTGGATTTCAAGGCACGCGATGGCCTGGCCCTGCATGGCTATCTGACGGTGCCCAAGGGTTCGACTGGAAAGAACTTGCCAACCGTGATCATGCCGCATGGCGGACCCATCGGGGTCTTCGACAAGTGGGAGTTCGACGACGATGCGCAAATGCTCGCCAAGGCGGGCTACGCGGTGCTTCAGGTCAACTTTCGCGGATCCGGAAATTATGGACGTTCCTTCAGCCACGCCGGCGGCCGCGAGTGGGGCGGCAAGATGCAGGATGATTTGACCGATGCTACGAAATGGGCAGTTGCGCAAGGAATTTCCGACGCCAGCAAAATCTGCATGTACGGCGCCAGCTACGGTGGATTCGCATCGTTGATGGGGGTGGCCAAGGAACCGCAGCTGTACCGTTGCGCGGTGGGCTACGTCGGCGTTTACGACCTGCCCATGCTGGTCGCGGACGGGAAGAACCGCAGCAAGGCCATTGAGACCGAGCGCCGCGAGTGGGTGGGCGAAGGCGAAATGCTTGCTGCCAACTCACCTACCAATATGGCCGATCGCATCAAGGTACCGGTATTGCTTGTTGCCGGCGAAGAGGACGAGGTGGCGCCGGCCGCACATACCAAGAAGATGGAAAGCGCCTTGCGCAAGGCAGGCGGTTCCGTGGAAACACTCTACGTGCCGAATGAAGGCCACGGCTTCTATGTCGAAGCCAACAAACGCGCGTACTACACGAAACTGCTGGATTTCCTCGCCACCCACCTTGGCGGCGCGAAGGCGGCTGGCGCCAAGCAGGGCAAGTGAACCTTCCGGCTGAAATCTCCATCGGCGCGCAACAATGACGACTGTTTATGGACTGGACACGTGCGACACCTGCCGAAAGGCGCGCAACTGGCTTGCGCGCTTCGGCATCGAGCACGAATTCGTCGATTACCGTGCGCAACGGATTGCGCCGGATACCTTGAAATCCTGGACCGCCCAACTGGGCGGCTGGGACAAATTGATCAATCGGGCGTCGACCACCTGGCGCACGCTGCCCGAATCGCGCAAGACGCCGGGCTCGGATCCGGAATGGACCTTGCTTATCAAGGAATATCCGGCCCTGGTCAAACGACCGGTGCTGGTAGCCGATGATGGCGCCGTCAGTGTCGGCTTCACCGATAATGGCTTCAAGCAGAAATTCGGAATCAAATCATGAGCGATGTGCTGAGCCTGGCCGAATCGTTGATCTCCCGAGACTCGATCACGCCCGCCGATGCCGGTTGCCAGAATCTGGTCGCCGATCGGCTGCAGCAGTCGGGATTTCAGATCGAGCATTTGCCGTTCGGGCCGGTAAAAAACTTGTGGGCGACCCACGGTAGCGGTTCGCCGGTGCTGGTGTTTCTCGGCCACACGGACGTCGTGCCGACCGGGCCGGCGGAACAATGGACCAGCGCGCCGTTCGTGCCGACCGTTCGCGATGGCTTCCTGTATGGCCGCGGTGCCGCCGACATGAAAGGTAGCGTTGCCGCGTTCGTCATTGCGCTGGAAGAATTCGTCGCCGCGTACCCGGATCACCGCGGCACGGTGGCGATCCTGCTGACCTCGGACGAGGAGGGCGACGCCGACGATGGCGTGCGCCGGGTTGCCGAACATTTCCGCGAGACCGGCCAGCGCATCGACTATTGCCTGACCGGCGAGCCCTCGTCGAAGGAAAAACTCGGCGACCTGCTGCGCGTGGGACGGCGCGGCACGCTGTCGGGCACGCTGACCGTGAAGGGCATCCAGGGCCACGTGGCGTATCCGGAGAAGGCGCGCAACCCAATCCACCAGGCGATGCCTGCCCTGGCCGAACTGTGCGCGCGGCAGTGGGACGAGGGTTATCCGAGAACAGGGGAAAGGGAATTTCCACCGTCCAGTTTCCAGATATCCAACATCCATTCGGGCACTGGCGCCAACAACGTCATTCCCGGCGCTTGCGAAGTCGTGTTCAATTTTCGATTCAATCCCGGTTGGCAAACCGCAGAGCTGGAACGCGAGGTGCATGCGCTGCTTGAGCGCCATGGTCTTGAGTTCAGCATCGACTGGCATCGCGGCGGCGAGCCATTCCTGACTCGGGAAGGTCCACTGCGCCGGGTGGTGCGCAAGATCATGATCGAGCGTTGCGGCGTCACGCCCGATGAGAACACCGGGGGCGGTACGTCGGATGCCCGCTTCATCGCGCCCCTGGGCGCGGAAGTCGTCGAAATGGGACCAGTCAACGCCAGCATTCACAAAGTGGACGAGCGCGTGTCGCTGGATGAACTCAGGCGCCTGCCGGCGATCTACCGTGAAATCGCGGAAAAGCTGCTGACGGGTTAGTCAACTTGTTCAGGTTTACTGTCGCTGGCGCAGGAGAATGGGCTGCATCACATTTCCGGGATCCAGGCTCGCCTGGAGGGCGCGCGATCGTATTATTCTGTAGCCGTACCGCCGCGCCCACCGGGGAGTGGGCGCCCTCGCCAACGGGAAGACTGCTGTGAAACTGAAATTAGCCGGAATGGTTCGGTGGTTCGCCATGGTTTGGAGCCAGACCCAGGACGAAGCCACGCGGGCTTATCGAAGCCATGTGCGCGGTCTAATGGTCGGCTGGATCGTGACTGCCGTCGCGATGGCGCTGATCGAAAGCTTTCCCAACGAAGGCAAGCTTTCGATGTATGGCGTGCTGATGGCGCAGGGTCTGCCCTGGCAACAACAGTGGCTGGCGGCAATCGAATTGGCGGGGCCCTTGCTCATGGCGTGGCATCTGAATGGCCTGCGGTTGTGGGGCAAGAAACGTCTGGCGCAGCGCTAGCCGCACGCGACGGCCTGCAAAATCGTCATCGTTTTACAGGCGCTGAAGTTCCGAGACCAGGTACAGCTCAAACCCGAACTCACTGCTCATCGATCCCAGTTTCGCCCGGACCCTGCCGCCCTCCGGTGGCAGCGCCACCGGCCCGAGCACGTTGCCGCTGACCTCGATCGCGATCTCCTGCTTACCAACGGTCAGCGTGCCGAAGTTGTTCTGGTAAATTCCCGCCGCATCCACTTCCCCGTCGGATGCCTCGATGATCAGGAATCCTTCGACCGTGCTGGGTACCGCGATGCCCGTGGCCGGCGCCTGAGTTGTTTCGCCCGGACTGGCCATGGAGCCAGTTGCGCCAAGCAGCACGGCAGCGAATACGACGACGAACAGCAGGTTGCGCATGGACGTCTCCTGTTTCACGGTGGACTCAAGATCAGCTGGTGCCTGGTTTCATCGGGCAGGAACGGCGTCGGTCGCCCACTTACCCAGGCGTCGTGCCCCGCACCCCAGAATGGCGATAACGGGTGGCCGCTCTGACCGCCCGGCATGTGGATGATGCCGTCTGCTTCATGCCCCGGCGATACCACCATACGTTCTGACGCACCGAAGGTCTGGCTGGCAACGCGCGGCATGTTCATGTCGCCGGGCAGCGGATCGGAAGGCATGCATAACCACGGCTTGATCGGCCCCGGCAGCGCCCCAGCCAGGGGATGACAGACGGCTGCCCGGTTGCGCTCGCCCCAGCGGCGCTGGGACAGCGGACCCTCGGCCTCAAGTTCGCCTGACACTTCGCGGGCGGCGTCCAGGAACAGCGCGTCCCAACTCTCGTATCTGCGCGGCAACAAATGGGCCGGACGCTGCGAGACGAGCGACCAGGCCACGCCCTCGATCTGCGGCAGGTCGGGCATTACGAAGTCATCGCCCAAGGCGGCCATCGCCGGCGCCAGCAGGCCACTCTTGACGCGATCGATCACTGCAAGTCGCCATTCGCGCACCAGGCGGTAGCTGACCGAAGTTGGCGCCGCGCGACCTTCCCAGTCGCGCGTCGCCGTGGCGAATTCGGTCCAGGTCTTGTCTTTCGAGTTGCCAGCCTGTTCGCGCAACAGTTTCCACCAGCGCTGCAGGAACAGCGCGCGGTCATCCAGCTGGATATCCATCAAGTCGCGTTCCGTGAATCGGTCCTTCGCGAACAAGTCATTGCGAATCTGCCGCGCGCGGGCGCCGTTGGCGTAGCCGGCATCGCCAATCATTTTCAACGCGTCGCCATCGACCGTGCGTGCGTTCGCCGTCCACAGGCGGCCGCTCGGCGGGTCGACCAGTGCCGGGTTTTCATTCGACGTGCGCCAGCCCTGCCATTCGCAGCCCGCGGATGGCTTCATGGGTTGCTGCATTTCGCAATCGCCGATCCGTCGCGGCATCTGCGCCGTCAGCCGCCAGGCGATCCGGCCGGCGCCATCGCCCACGACCAGGTTCTGCGCCGGCATGCCGATGCGCCCGGCGGTGGCGAGCGCGCGGTCGACATCCGCCGCGTTCGCCAGATCGGCCAAGCCGAGATTGATCGATCCCGGTTCGTGCGCCGCCCAGCGCAAGGCCAGCGAGCGGCCGGACCCCGCTTCCTCGGTAATGGGTCCCCAGATCGTTTGGCGCACCGCAAGATCCTGCGCTGGTTTGCCTTTGACGAGGATTTTCTCGTGCACGGTTTCGAGCGCGCGCTCGCCTTGTGCCGTGCGGTAGCGCGTGTGCTCCGCGTCACTCCAGTCGACCTCGAAGAAATCCAGCCAGTCGCCGTAGGAGTTGGTGAATCCCCAGGCTACATGACGATTGCTACCGACCACCACGGCGGGAATGCCAGGCAAGGTGAAACCGCTGACATCCACCTTGCCGCCGGGCGCGGCCGCGTCGTCGTACAGCAGGCGCGCACGGAACCAGATATTCGGCGCACGCACCGTCAGGTGCATGTCGTTGGCGACAATGGCGCGACCGTCCGCCGTCAAGCCGCCGGCGACGGCAAAGTTGTTGCTGCCGGGCGCCGCCGGCTC
>Ga0209211_10011363_pt1 | contig 11394 bp, 19 predicted proteins | sample RifGroA2_FD_183992 | JGI IMG/M metagenome (GOLD analysis project Ga0209211, IMG submission 183992) | Groundwater microbial communities from Rifle, Colorado, USA - Groundwater A2 (SPAdes) (version 2) | ecosystem: Environmental > Aquatic > Deep subsurface > Groundwater | place: Rifle, Colorado...
TAAGAGAGTGTCATTAACAGCCTCGCTATCACAATGTTTATATAGAAAGGGATATTAATAAATGTAATTAGAAAAAGAATAACTAGCGAGTCTGCCCTTATAGGCAGGCGGAATTCTCATAAGAGAACTCTCGACACGCTCCCTGCTCTAGCTCGGAGTTCTTGACATTCTTGAATTTAAGGTTTCATTGCCTATGAAATTCTTAAAAATGAAGTTATAGGTGGTAAGAATTTGAGGAGGAAATGGCCAGGATAGATAAAATTAAATCTTTCTGGATTTTATGACTAGTTTCCCAAATCTTTTTTTCGAAGGGGTTTTTCTCATTCCCCTCATATACATTTTTGGACTGCGTATTTTCTTTACTTTCATCCTTAAATAAATATATTCTTTTATTTAAATGCATGTATTTTTACTAAGCCATAATATTAAAAAATAGGTTTAGAAAGAAATTTAAAGATGCGATTGTTAAATCTTATTGAGGCAGTTTATGCCCTGGTGATTTCTAAGGAGCTAAAATGAATGAGAAAATCGAAGGACTTCCTAAAGGATTGACTCTTGAAGAAGGAATCTCACATGAAATTGTAATTGCCAAAATGAATGAGGCGGGCATTAAATATAGTATCACATGGGATAAAGTGAATTACAAAACTAATTATTTTAGGAGTTCTAATATTATTGTAGGGTTGCAGGGAGATATGCCATTTCAGGAATGGTTGCATTTGGATAATGCCGAAAGAAGGAAAATTTTAGAATCTGCACAGGATAAAGTTACTGGCGCTTTGGGATTCCCCTATAACTTGCGCTCTGGAATATATTCTTATTATGCTACTTACGCTATTGGAAGAGATTTTGATTTGAAGAACTTATCCGGAGTAGTGACTTTTAAGGAGGGTAAATTGGTTGAGAGGGTGCTGGTTTATTTTGAATGATTGGATGTTAATAAAACTTATATAGTTTAATTGATTTTTTGTTGAATGGCAGATATAATTCATAAAATAAGGATTGAAGCACCTATTGAAAAAGTGTTTGAGGCCTTTACTACTATAGATGGCTTGAAAGGATGGTGGACCAAATGGACGAGTTTTGAGAAAGGAGAGGGGGAAGTTGGGAGTGTACTACGATTTGGATTTTCAGATGATCAATTTGCCAGCAAGTTTGAAATTATTAAGCTTGAGGAAAATAAAAATGTAGAATGGAAAAGTGCTGATGAGTCAGGCGGATGGAGCTGGGCAGGAACAAGTATAATCTTTGACCTTAAGGAAGAAGTTGTTGAATTTTATGATAATAAAAAAATGACTGCAATTCATTTTTCTCATACTGGATTTAAGAAAGCGGATGATTTCTATGCAGAGTGCAACACTCGCTGGGGATTCTTCCTGTTTAGTCTGAAAGATTACCTAGAGAAAGGCAAGGGAATGCCTGTTCCGGATGATATTTTTATGTAAGTTAGTTTTTAGTATATAAAAAAATATAAGTGCTTGCAAACCGTAGTTACCGCATGCCTGGGGGATAGACGTTGATGGGGTGCATTGGGGAGATAATTATGTTGCAGGACTGCCGAAAGTACTAACTTGTAGTATTTGTTTAGGTAAAAACACCTAACAATTAAAAATAGCTCTTTTTGACGGAGTCAATCCGAACTAGAATAGGGATGTACAGATTTTATTTTTTGTCAAGAAATCCCGGTCTATCGGGCTACTCCGCAAGGAGATTGAGTATAAACAAACATGGGGTTTAAAATAGATGATGGCCTAAAAGAGCTAAACAAGTACAACTTTTATTCTTTGAAGAAGAGAGTGTCTGTCTTTGCTCCGAGGCTTTTTAGTATTTTCTGCATTTCTTCTATCATGAGTCGGGGGCCGCAAAAGTAAAAATGCTGGTTAAAATCATGAATCTTACTTTTTAGATAGGTTTCATCTATTCTGCCAAAATCATAGGGGTCTTTTTGCTCTTGGGTGAGGACAAAATGGACTTTATCGCCCAGCATTTCTATTAGTTCATCTTTTAGGATAATATCTGCCTCTGTTTTATTTGAGAATAATAATGTATTTCCTTTTATCTTGTTTTCTGCTTTGAGTTGTCTAAAGATTGAGAGAAAGGGAGTTACTCCTGTTCCTCCCGCTATGAAAATTCCTGGGCCTTTGTATTGGATTTTGCCCCAAGGATCTCCGATTATGAGATAATCTCCTTCTTTTAAGAGATTAATCTGCCCTGTTAATCCTTTATGTTCGGGATTGATTTTTATGATGATCTCAAGGTAAGCATCATTATCAAGGCAAGCGAATGTAAATGGGCTTTTTTCATTTTCCCAGCCCGACTTCTCTATTGAGACTTCCGCAGCTTGGCCGGATTTGAAGGAATAACCTTTTGGCTTTTCTAAAATGAATCTCTTCACATTCAAAGCGATTAGTTCTATTTTCAAGATTCTTGTTTTGTAAGTCTTATCTTTAGTCATTGATGTAAAAAGTTACGTATGTTTATAATAATTATGTTGAATTAGATAAATGAATAAAAATGAAACGTTGTTTTTTAGGAAATGGATTGGAAAAATGGTTTAGCAGGGGTTTTTTTGGCAGGAGTTTTAATTACATCATCTGGTTGCAAGGTGTTGGGGCGCTCTGAGGAATATCGACACATGTTAGAGGGGGTGCCTAGAGGACTTAAGAAATCTATTGGGAATCCATTTGAAGATAAGGGATATTGGAGAGATTTGCCTGGAAATTTCTGGGATTCTCTTTTTGGAATAGAATCTCAAAGCGATATTCGTGATTATCGGGCATCTTATAAAGATTATAATAGATTTTAGTATGTACCTATAAGGGGTTCTTACAAACCGTAGTTACCGTATGTCTGGGGATAGGAGTTGATGATAGGTATTAGGGCTATATTATGCAATGAATTACAGGGTTGCTGAGAGTACTAACTTTTTAAGAGCTTATTTCTAAAGTTTTTATTTCTTTTAGATACTCTGCTACTGTGTCCTGATTCACTCTTAATCCTGCGGCTTTGCAGTTTAGAGCCAGGCGAGTGTAGCGTTGCTTGAGCTCGGCAATTTTTGCTTTTATGTCTGCTTCTTGGTTTTCCATCTCTTGCTTTTGGGTTTAGTGCAGGTAGCCTCGCTTAAGTGCTTGGTAGAGTTCTTCTCTATCTCTGCCTAGGGCTTGCGCCATCCAGGGCACTAGCATCCTTTTTGCGTGTGTTGAGGTAGCTATTGGGCAAGGCCTCATTCCCCTGTAACTTAGGTTGTAAGGGTGTTTTGTTCCTTGTCTTACTTCTAGCCCAGCTTGCAGAGCTACTTTTAGGATGTCTTTTAAGCTTAGTCCGTCCTGTGTTTTGTTTCCTCCCATGTTTGTTCCTCCATTGTATTTTTTCTTAGAATATTTCTTAGATAAATTAATGTTGTAGAATATTCTTCAACAGAGGTTTATTTAGACTTTTTGATTGAGTAGAATATGATTGAAAGAAAAGAAAAAAGATTAGTACCGAGAAAATACGTCTTGGAAGGCGCAGGGGGAACTGGAAAGAGCACACTCCTTAATGAAATATCCAAGACTGGAATTTACACTCTTAAAGAGGCTGCAGAATATCTTATCCAAAGAGAAATAACTCCTGCGAAAGTAGGAAGGTGCGCTTTCCAGGAAAAAGTTCTTGATACTCAGCTTGAATGGGAAAGAGAAATACCTGGAGAGATAAAATATAGCTTGCAGGACAGGGGCATACCTGGAGGAATTGGATTTTTCCTTGCAGAGGGACTTGAACCTCCTGAGAGGCTTTTGAGAGCAGCTCAAGAGGCAGAATATGCTGGAATTTTCTTGTTAGAACCTCTTGCAACTTACCAAAACACAGGGATGAGAGTAGAAAGTAGAGAAAAAGCTCTGAGAATCCATGAAAAGATAAGGGGAGTTTATGAGGGCCTTGACTACGAGTTGCATATAATTCCTCCTCTGTCTCTTGCTGATAGAATGCATACAGTTATGGATAGGCTTTTTGCAAACGAGCTTCTTCTTAATGAAGGTCTCCCCGGAATATTCAAATACCGCTCTAAGAGACAAATAATATGAAAAGAGAAATTGAAAAGAAATTTGATGTGCCACTAGATTGGAATGATGAGGGATTTTTATATGCCTTGCAAGATTGCTCAGTTGCAGCAGGATATGAAATCGATAAACCTGAAATATTGAATAGAAGATTTACTTATTATGATACCTCTTCATTAGACCTGCATAAAATGAACGGAACATTTAGGCTAGTGGAGGGTTTTGATTCTCTAAAATATGCAGGGAGCCATAGATATGATCTGAAAGTGGGGCCTCTGGAGGAAAGATTTGAAGAAAGTATCTGGGGCAATGAATTTCTAGATATTAATGGAATTTTTAGAAAAGAAATAGAAAAAATAGGCCTTCTTGGACAATTTTCAGAAAAAGCAATGGCTGATATGAGGAACTATAAAGGAGATATACGAAGAGGGAGTCTTGTTGTGGAATATACCTTGGACTATGTGGCTGTTCGCGGTGCAAGGCATCCATTCAAAGAATTGGAATTTGAACTTAAGGAAGGAGAAAAAAGAGATTTGAATGAGCTCTCAGATATTGTACAAACAAGTTTTAACTTGAACTCTTTGATACAACAGAAGTACAGCAGAATTCTTAGGATGCTTGGAAAAATTTAGATTAAATCAAGGTTTTAGTTTGTAGCACTACATGGCGTGTGTAAATTATCCTGCTCAATCTCTAGTCTCTAGGATAATGTTGTAGAAATATCTTCAACAGAGGTTTATTTAGTATTTTTTCATCGGATTTTTGATGAAAACTAAAATAAAGGCTCAAGGAGGCCCTGCACTGGAAAGACTGGTTTATAGAATCAGAGATCCTGAAACAAGCAGGGAAGAATTTAGGAACTGCCTTGGAAGAATAGGGGAATATTTGGGAATAGAAATAGCTAGGGAGCTAGAGCAAGAGAAAAGAAAAATAACAACTTCTCTTGGAAAAGAAGCGGAGCATAGATTACTCAAAGAGGATCCGGTTCTTATAGGGGTTCTTAGAGCAGGGCTGCCCCTCTATTATGGAATGCAAAGAGCTTTTCCTGAATCCGAATCAGGATTCATAGGTGCCATGAGAGATGAAAAGACTCTAAAATCAAAGATATCTTACTGCGCAATTCCAGATATCTCTGGAAAAACAGTGATTCTAATAGACACTATGCTCGCGACTGGAGGAAGCTTGATAGACATTGCTGAAATGCTGAAGGAAAAAAAGCCTAGGAAAATAATTACTGCTTCGGCTATAGCTTCGCAGAAAGGGATTGAAAGGCTGAGCGCTTATGATCCTTCCCTGAGGATATACACGGCAGTCATAGACCCGATTCTAAATGAAAAAGGCTACATTGTTCCAGGGCTAGGGGATGCTGGAGATAGGTGCTATGGGGAGAAATTATGATTCTATTTGAGCACGACGCAATGAGGCAGCCTGAAAGGGACACAATGGGGGGGAGAAATGGGAGAAAATTTTGAGGGAAGAATAAAAAAACTCGAATTAGAGATTGCAGAGGCTAAGAAGTTTGAACAATCAAGTGAACTTGTTCGTCATGGAGAAAGAATAATTCAATTAATTAGAGAAGGCGATTATTCCGAAGCCAGAATGGTTACTCGATGTTTAATTGAATGTGGCTCAACCATTCGCGCAGGAGAGGAAGTATCTAATGTTATAACAAACTACCTTGAAACGGCTTACAATCTTGCTATTGATCTGCCTAAAAATCAAGAGTATATTCCTTCTCGTGACTCTTGGAGAGATTAACTGTAGAATAAAAATCTACAACAGAGGCGAAGGGCTTAAATAGCCTTAGCCCTTCTTCTTGAAAGAGGAGAGGATGATATTAACAAGAGATATTTTGCTTGAGAAAATCAAGAAGAAAGAGATACAGATAACGCCTTATAGTAGAGGTTTGGTTGGACCTGCAAGCATTGATTTAACTTTAGATAATAAAATAAGAATTTTTAATGGAAAAGAAGCATCTGCAGATGACAAGACAGATTATAAGAAGATAACTAAGATTGTGGATATTTCTAAGGGCTATACATTGAAACCTGGAGAACTTGTTTTGGGAATAACGATGGAAAAGATAAAACTGCCTGGAAACTTATGCGGATGGCTAAATTCAAGGTCGAGATATGCAAGAATAGGATTAATGAGCCATATAACTGCGCCTTTTATTTGTCCAGGAGTCAATAATAAGCAGGTTTTGGAAATTTTTAATGCGAGCAATCATTCTATTAAGATTATTTCTGGAACTAAAATATGCCAGCTTGTCTTGCAGGAATGCAAAGGAAATGCAGTTTACAAAGGAAGATTTAGGAGCCAGAGTTTATGACTGAAATAGAGAAAACCCTTGGGAAAATAGGCTTATCGCCTAATGAGATTAAAGTTTATTTGACTTTGAATGAACAAGGAAGCATGAAAGCAGGCAGGATTGCTAAATTGGCTAAAATGGACAGAAGCAGCACTTACAATGCAATCCAGATGCTTCTTGAGAAAGGGTTTGTCAGTTATGTTTTTATTGGGAAAGTTAAGTGGTTTCAGGCTGTAGGCCCACATAGGATTTTGGAATATCTAAAAGAGCAGCAGGACGATGTGCAGAGCATATTGCCTGAATTACAGGAGAAACATAAAAGAAAGAAAATAGAGGGGCAGGTAAGATTATTTAAAGGCGTTAAGGGCGTTAAAAGTGTCTTTCTTGATATAATTCGCACTGGGAAAGACAATTATGTTTTTGGAAGCGAGGGGCAGTTTAGCGAGAGGATGCCTGAATTTGCATATCAATTTGACAGGATGAAAAAAGAGAAAGGAATAAAGACTCAATTAATTTTAAGAAAAGATAGGAAAGAAATAGATTCTAGGACTTCAGACCATAGATATTTGCCAGGCATTGCTCAAAGCCCGGCAGTCACTAATATTTATGGAGATAAAGTTGCAATTATTATATGGACTGATGAGCCTGAGGGAATAATCATAGAAAATGCTGCTGCTGCAAGGGCGTATAAATCTTATTTTGATTTTATGTGGGAAAATGGGAAGAAAGTCCGTAATGGCAGGTAATATTTATAATATGCTTTGATTATCCAAAAGCATGACCCTTTATTTTATCACTGGAAATAGGCATAAGTTTAATGAAGTTAAATCGTTCTTTCCAGAAGTTAGACAGCTTGATATTGATTTACCTGAAATTCAAGAGATAGACGCTAAAGAAGTTGTTAAGGCTAAATTAACAGAGGCTTTTAAGCATGCGAAAGGAGAGTTTATCATTGAAGATACTTCTCTTTATCTTGATTGCCTGAAGGGTTTGCCAGGGCCTTTGATAAAGTGGTTTATGAAGACTATTGGAAATAATGGGCTTGCAGATATTGCTGAGAAATTTGGAAATTATAGGGCAGAGGCTAAAACTTTGATAGGTTATGCTAAAAACGAGAAAGAAATTCATTTTTTTGAGGGCATAATTAAAGGAGAGATTGTAAGGCCCAGGGGAAATTCAGATTTTGGATGGGATCCTATTTTTCAGCCATCTGGACTTTCAAAGAGTTTTGCTGAAATGAATTCTGAAGAAAAAAATAAGATAAGCATGAGGGTGATTGCATTAGAAAAACTGAAAAAATTTATGGATTAAAACCTAGTTTTCCAGTCTGCCACTCGCGGATTATTTGAATTGAAGTTTTTGTTTCATCTACTATATTGCCTTTTGTTAAATAGCCTCTTTTTTTACCGATTTCAAGCAAAATATCATAAGCATCCTGGTTTAAATTCTCTGAATTGAGTTTGTAATGAGTTTTAAGAGCTTCAGGGCTTTTTTCTAAGAACATATTAATTATCTCGATAGCTACTTTTTCTGGAGAACCCATCTTTTCAGGATTTTTCGCAGCTATAAGGCCCAGCTTTATATTTTTATCTTCTAGTGGAATAACTCCTGGGGAATCAATGACAAGTAAATTTCCAACTTTAACCCATTGGAATCCTCGAGTGGTGCCTGCAATGGGTGAAATGGCTGTGCTCGCCCTTTCCGCCAGAGCGTTTATTACAGATGACTTTCCTACATTGGGGTAGCCCACAACTCCTACTTTAGGTTCTGTTGTGTGCGCACTCACTCCGAGTCTTTCTAAGGATTTTTTTAATTCAGTGATGCCTTTCTGCTTTTTTACAGAGATAAAAAATGCATCCGGATTACTTTTTTTTAGGTTTTGCAAGTCCGTAGGCAATATCAGATCAATTTTGTTAAAGACTAATACGGTATTTTTGCCAGAATTTGCGATTTTTCTCTCAATTTCCTTGTTTCTTGAAAGTTGAGGCATTCGCGCATCTGCTACTAGAATTATTATGTCTGATTTTTTTATTACATTTTCTACAACTGGCCAAAATCCCATTATTAAAAATGCATTTTGTTGTTTATAAACCCGGTAGATAAACGAGAATTTGCAGAGAATCATTGTGGTCTGGGCGAATTTATTAATTTCAGACTATTATACCATTTTCAGATAGTTTTTCTTTTAGTAACATGATAAGGTCAGGATCATCTTTCGGATAGACATCAGGGATATTTAGGATAATGATCTTTTTATTTGGCTGAATTGCAAATTCTCGTGTAATAAACTCTTTATGGGTTTCTTCCATGCAGATTATAATATCTGCCCAGTCTATGGCGCTAGGGGTAATGGGAATTTCAGCCATTGGATGAATGCCTACTGATCTTGCCTCATAATTTTCATTTTTCTGAAAAAGAGACTCTGCTGTCGGGCTTCTTTGCTGGTTAGCTGTACAGATAAATAGGATTTTTGTTGTCATTGGCGATTTGTTTAGCCCAGAGATTCTGACACTGTCCAGAATTCTTTCAATTCTTTGGGTAGAATTGATTTGATGTCTTTCATCTCACCTGCTGAAACTTTTCTTGAGAGGAACCCAATGATTTTTGGGATTATTATCTTGGGTTCTAAGACGAATGGGCCATTATATCTTTCCAGGAATAAATCATATAAATCATCAACATGCTTGATTTTCAGAGGTGTTTTTGCAGGATTCCAGGCTTCGTAGAATGCTCCCCTGAGAAGTACAGGGAGTTCTGCTGCAAAATCAGCCATTTCTTCAATGGTGAGCCTGTCGCGTATAACTGTGAGAGTTGTTTTAAATGCAGCATAAATTACTTGTTTGTCCTGGACTCCTAAATATCGCCCTAGCTCATTCAACCATTCATTAGTCGTTTGCACTGTTTTGTCAATTGAATTGCCTTCCATATTTTCATATTTAAGTTTACGGTAAATTCTGTCCATTTTATTATCTTCAGTACAGAATTTTCCTTCCAGCGAACTCTGCCGCAGAATGGTGCAATTATCAGAATTTGCTGTAATTGGGGATAATTATGCAAGGCAAGGCTGTTTTATTAAGATTATGATTCTAAAATCAGACTACATCTCATTTGGATTCCAGCATGTGCGGAAGTCTTCATTTAAGGAATCTAAAAGAGTCATGTCTTTGTTGGAAATAGAAAAATCAAATATGTCTGCATTTTCTTTTATTCTTTCTGGATTTACAGATTTTGGGATGATTACTATTTCATGCTGGAGAGCCCAACGAAGGATTATTTGAGCAGGTGTCTTGTTATATTTAACTGCTAGTTTCTTAAGTACAGGATGTTTTAGTCTCTCTCCTCTTGTAAGGGGACTGTAGGCTTCCAGAATTATATTCTTTTCCTTGCAGAATTCGAGAAGCTCTTTTTGGTAGAGGAATGGGGAGAACTCGACTTGGTTGATTGGCGGTATTGGTAGACCTAGATTAATTATTTCTTTGAGTTGAGCCACTGTAAAATTGCTTACTCCTACTGCCTTGCATTTTTTTTCTTTTATTAGTTTTTGGAGAATTTGCCAAGAGCGTAATCTTTGCGGAACAGGCCAGTGGATTAAGTAAAGGTCGATATATTCCAGATTGAGACGTTGCAGACTTTTCTTAAATGCTTCAAGAGGGTTATCATGGTCAGAATTCCAGAGTTTTGTTGTTATGAATATCTCTTCTCTTTTTATTTTGAAGTCAATTATTGCTTTTCTTATTGCTATCCCTATCTCTTTTTCATTGCCGTATATTTTGGCAGTATCAATGTGCTTATAGCCTACTTTCAATGCATGATATACAGCCCCTCCAACTTCAATATCTTTTGCTTGCCAGGTACCTAATCCTAGTAAGGGGATCTTTAATCTTTGATTCAGATTAGGGGTGGATTTTATAGACAATTTCATTTTTATTAGAGGGAAGATAATTATATATTTCTTTACTATTTATCCTTGAACTTTGTTACTTAATACAGTAGAATGGTGTTGCAATTTATACAACTCATTAATTTAAGCTAGATAGTCATATTTATTTTATGTTATATGAGTCACAGCAGACCCTGGATAGAGTAAATGATAAAGAAAAATCACTGAGAGAAATATAAATGGATGAAAATCTAAAACAGATAAGGTGTAGACCGGAATGTGGATTTATGGTTAGAAGTCATAGCGGAGCAGAAGTTATTGAGCTTGCATTAATGCATGTGAAGAGGGCCCATCCTACTATAAGCGTAAGTCCCGATGAACTAAGGAAAAGAATCAGGACTATTTAATCTTTTATGCCCCATTTTCTTCTACATGAGCTTGAACTTTTCCTTTAGATTCCAATATATCTATTGTTTTAGGCGTTCTTCTTTTTATTAGAGAATTAGTTGTGGCAATATAATAACCCATTGCCCCTTTTTTCAGCAACCAAAAGTCTTTTCTTAACTGTCCTATAGAAGTATGTTTGACTCTTTTTCTACTCAACATTTCTAATGCATTGTTTATTATTGCATGGTCTTCTCTAGAAGAATAGGGCTCTCTTTTTAGATCTTTTAATTCTTGCAGTACTTCTCGTGGAACTTGGACTTTTAGTCCGGCTTCTTCAAGCTGATCTAAAAAATCTATTCTTTTTCTCATACAGTGCATAATAAACCCAGTATCTAGAAGAACTTCCATAATTACCTCTTTATTCTAAGGGCTTTTTTTATTAAATGATTTATGGAGTTATATTCATTTTTTTGATTTTTTACTCGGTGAGAGTTAATAAATGGTTTTTTCTACAATGTATTCTATAATCCTTTAAAAAATCTGTTTTAGGCGTTTTGAAGTCCAAAAAAATTAGCCACAATAGTAAGTGAGGCGCGAAGCGCCGAACGCAGCCGATATCGTTGATGAAATAGGTTGTAAAGAATGGATAAAAGGGCGGTTAAGAGTGATTAAAAGAAATCCAAATTTGCATCTCATTTTTATAATTAAAGATAGTATGTTGCTATCGCAATTCCAAAATCGCTTTTTCGCTACGTTTAAGCCATATATCCAAACATCAC
>Ga0209211_10011365_pt1 | contig 11393 bp, 10 predicted proteins | sample RifGroA2_FD_183992 | JGI IMG/M metagenome (GOLD analysis project Ga0209211, IMG submission 183992) | Groundwater microbial communities from Rifle, Colorado, USA - Groundwater A2 (SPAdes) (version 2) | ecosystem: Environmental > Aquatic > Deep subsurface > Groundwater | place: Rifle, Colorado...
CGGCCATATTGGATGGGAAGAGCTGGTTGAGAATAATGCAGGTCGATTAAGTCATCTACAGAAAACTCTTCCGCTCCCTTGTTATTTTTTTCCGCCTGGATTCTGGCAAAAGTTTCCCTGGCCTGACTGGTTATTGAATGAAGGATCAAAATGCCGGTTCCAAAAACAACAAAGAAAAAGACAAGGTTGAGACGTAAGTGGGGCTTAAAACCAAGCGCATTGGGTTTGCGGGCCAATGCACGAAAATAATGCTGGATGGTTGAAGGCATATCAGTCCAGCTAATACCCATGGCCATGGGAAGAAAAATGAAAATAAGGAGATTTGTCACATACATTCCCATACAGATAAGACATACAGCCTTGATTTGGAAGATGGATAAATAGGCCATCCACAAAGTGACAAGAATTGAAAAAAAAGAAATAAAAAAGGCGAAAGCCAGGCCGCTTTTTTTACTGGGCTTCACTTTGAGCCCTGTAAGAGCCACAAGAATCATGAATACATAAAAAATCAACCCCAAGCCTGCTACAGGGATGCCGGAAAATTCGGAGTAAACACTGGTGTTCATTAAGTCACAATCGACATGTTCACTTACCGTGCAAAAGCTTTTTTGCAATTGCCCTGTTTCGACAAATTTTAAATGTTGATTGAGGGAATAAAGTGACAAGCCGGCACCCATAAGTGACAAAACAAGAAGAAGGAGAATCCATTTTTTATTCATGGCCGGTAATAAAACCATAAAGAAAAAGCCAGATCAATGAGATATTTTGATGACTTGCTTTTTAAGGGTTATGAGAATCACTTTGAATCCCGTATTTTGCTGCACGATGCTTTCTATTTTGTGAAACGGGAGTAAAAAGAACCCCGTGGTAAGGGCATCGGTCATGGGCCCCTCATTTCCAATGGTGGTGACGCTGGCCCAAAGAGGGGCTTCTTTTTTGCCAAGTGCTTGGTGGGTGTGTGGATCGATAATATGAGAACCTCTTTGGTAAAGACCCGAGGTTGATACTGATTTATTTTTTACTTTTATTTTGGTGAGCGGTTTTTGCTCGGGAGAAAAAGGGTTGCGTATGCCGACAATCCATGTGCCCGATGCATAAACATCTCCCCCGGCATTCACCAAGTTTCTATCAAACCCTTTTTTGGTCAAATGATGCGACATCAATTCCACAATGAGGCCCTTGGCAATGCCTGAAACCCCAAGCTTGAGACCGGCAGCTTTTTTCATGACACGTTGATGGTGTTTGTCAATGGCAAGATCTGCCCATGAAGTGTGTTTGTTTGAAGAAGAAAAAGTGATGTCAAAGGCTCCCTCTGTTAAGTTTGAAGCTTTGACTGATTTTTCCAACAAAAAAAGCGAGAGAGGTTCTTTAAGCGAAATCCAAACATGGGATGGGGATCTATTAATACGGGAAATATCACTTGCAGAAGAGAATTCACTTAAAGAATCCGAAAGTTTTTTCCCTAGAAGGAATGTCTCTTCCATGGCTCGGGTTACCTTGATCGTATGTTTTTTTGCGGTTTTGACAACAAGGGTTACCGGCACATCCCCCATGAGAATTTGGGTTCGGCTTATTTGTACAGAGGCGATGGCGGAAGGGGTTATAAAGAAGAGAACCGTAAAAACAATGAATAAAGGTTTCACCGGGAACGACTCCACATACTTTTTAAACTGCACCATGACATGATGATGAAGCTTAAACCAAAAAAGATTTGTGATGCAGGGAGCAAATAAATTGTTTGGGTGGAAGTGTAGCGTACCAGCCATGGAGATAAATTACTGACAAATGAAGAAAGAAAAATCGTGATAATAATGCCGGTCTTGAATTTGTTTGACGCGTTTGAAAAAGAAAAAATAAATCCCATGATAAACAAGAGAAGGGGTTGGCTAAAGCTGTGAACATGGGCCACCGAAAGAAGGGACGCATAGCTTTGGGGGAAGAGCATGGTTTCGCTTTCGGGAAGATTGTCCCCACGATAGTAGGTGACGGCCTGATCAATTTTGTAATTGGTGATTTGGTGGATTTTAAGAAAGCCGATACCGTATCCCAAAAGAGAACTTAAAATAAAGCAGGTGGCCAATGTTTTAAGAGCCGTGTTCCACCCAGCCAGTGAACTATTTTTTATGTCCATAAAAATATTCCCACAAAAGGAGATCACGTTTTACCCCCAGACTTACGGCACGGGCTGAAAGGGTGGCCCCGGAAATATTCTGAATGCCTTGACCCAATCGAATTGGATCATGGGTGTTTTTGCCTATGAATTGCTTTGTAAACTTTTTCTGATGAACTTCTGCGCCATGGGATTCACGGTAGACCAATATTTCGACAGCCTTTATCGTACCATCAGGATTGATGGCGGTCATAAAGGTGATGAGTTCCACTTTTCCCACTTCATTGTCAATAAGGGCATAGCCGTCTATTTTACTTCCGGATTTTGCAATGTAAAAATTCCATGTCTTTTTTGGAAGTCCGGAGCCGATTTTTTTCTCGATTGTTTTTTTTTGAGAATCTTCCAATGTTTTCACCTCAAGCACTACTTCCCTTGAGGTGTTAAAGATGGTTTTGAGGGCTTCAGACGGAGTAATGTAGATGGTTTGAAGGGCCTGGGTTCTTGTGGAGGCAAGGCAGAAAAGAAAAATCAACGATATGAACCGCAGGCCAAGCCCTGAACCCAAGATTCCGTGGCAAGCCACGGAGTTTTGACCCGGCAAGGCGCGTCCCCGAAGCCAACGAGCGTAGGGGATAAATAATAATGGTTTCTTCATTTTAAAAAGTAAGGGCCTCGTAAAGAGGCCCCTACCTGTTAACGGAAAAACGGCTTCTCATCAATAATAAAATCCGATTCCCAGGTTGAACTGGTCAATACCCGCATTGGCCTGGTTCCAGTTTGCCATGTAATCGGCCTTGAATGCGATTTGGGGAATGGGCTTGTAACTCAAGCCGAAGGTCACGGTGTTCCGATCATTTTCCGGATCGGCTGAAAAACCGTTGGGCATGGAATGCTGTGTGTTGAAATCTTCAAAGCGCGCGAAGGCAATCAAATCATGCTTTGTGTCCGGAATAAGATGGTGGAAGAGGTGATAGGCTCCCTCAACATACCATCCCAACATTTGCTCACCCACTGTTTTTCCCAGATTGGTATTGATGCTTCCGGCATCCGACAAGTTTGTAAAGGCGAATAAGCCTTCCAGGTCAATGCCTTCAATGCTGTATTTGGCGTCAGCCTCGATCAAAGACAAGGTTCCACCATCGACATCTTGGTCCCCTTGACCTGTATTGCCAAAAAAGAAGGATGTCCCCAATCTGAAACCCGGAACGCCCGTATACTGAAGACGGCCCGTGGCGCCAACGTCGCCAGCCTTATTATCTTGCAGTTTTCCTCTTCCGCCACGGAAGCCGGTTGAGCCACTGAAGCCCTCGGCATTGGGTGTTGAGGTTACATAAAACTCATAGCTAAAGCCCGGATTGAATTTCCCATAAAGACCCGCACCTCCTTCAAACCAGCTTGTGGGGATAATCACCCGGTAGACTTCGGGACGTTCCACGCTGTTGAAAAGAGGGGGTTCGTGATGCTGGTTGAGAACGCCAATGGGCATGAGTACGATGCCGGCTCTTGCATTGACGTTTTCATTAAACAGGAAATCGAGGTAGGCATATTCCACCTCGGGTTCTGCAAAGGCATGTTCAAAGTCGAGTTCGGCCCTTAACTCGATTTTATCTGTAAAATCGTACCCCCAACCAAGAACAAAACGATGAAGATCAATTTTATTTTCGGTGGGGCCGATCTTGGTGTTTGAATGCAATTCCCCATATCCGAAGAAATGCATTTTGTCCAAGTTCCCCAGCCTTTGCAAGCCATGCTCGTCTTCTTTGGTCTCAAAGCGGAGTTTGTCTTCATCCACCTTGATTTCAGGCCCTTCTGTGGTGGATATGGACTTTTTTGGGGCCTGTCCGGCCGGTTTTGTTTCTTTTGAGTGAAGGAGATTGAGTACCTCTTGTAATTGTGTCTCGAGGTTTTCGACCTTTTTTCTTAAATCGGCATTATCAGAGGCTTTTGCCGGAGGTTGAAAAGCCAATAAAGCTGTCACAATGAGGACGGCCAAAATGGCATTGCGTTTTTTGTACATGGGAGCTCCTTTTAAAGTTGGTTGTGATTGTAATTTTCAATTGAAAATAACTTTCAATTTCTAAAGCTGATACAAAATGGGGTGGGAGCTGTCAAGGTCAAATTTTTGAGATTAAATTTTTTGGGGCGTTTTCACACCGCAGAGATTGGTTGCCCAGTACGGGCAAAGAGGGCAGTTTTCCCGGTTCTCGGTAAGGGGAAAGAGACTTTTTTGCTGTGTTAAGAAATTTTTAGAAGTAATTGAGGCGGCCATTGTTTCAATCAGGGAGGCTTTGCAGATGAGCTTATTTTCATCCCATGCCTGGATATGAATGGAATTGTCGTGGGTGAAGACCAGGGCTGTCTGTAGCTGATTTATTCCCATAAGCTTGCTTGTCGCCAGTGCATAGCAAGCCATTTGAATATCGTATTTTGAAGTATGTTGGGAGGATGATTCTGTCTTGAAATCGATAATGGTCCAAACATTGTCGATTAAAGTCATGCGGTCTATTTTCCCCCTTAAATAAAAATTCCCAAAATCGTGCATGAAAGCCAGCTCACTTGAAACATTATTATGAGAGGTGAGCAGTTTTTTTATGGAATCGTTTAATAATAAATTGTGGGTGGTTTCCTTGAGTTTATTTGCAATCTCCCCTGACTGGTCAGCGATCCAATGGTTGCTTAAGGCTTGAGATGCAACAGTATCGAGATTGCCCAGTGTTTTAAAATCGACAAATTGGAAGATTTCGTGAACCAGCAAACCCCACTCCTGGGCGGATATTGTTTTAAGGGATGTGTGGGGAGTAAATGAGGTGTTGTGATGGCCCATGTTCTGACTCTCAATTCCGTAAACATATTTTAATTCATAGGCCTTGGGGCATTTGGCAAAATGTTCAAGGTGCGAAACACTGAAAACGGGTTTGTATCTTGCTTGTTTGTTTTCTTGTTCTTTTTTTTCGTGGGAAATGATGAAAGCAGGTTCAAAACTCTTTTCAATGCGCTCGGACAGGCCTTCCCATTGGAAGCTTTGTTGTTCCAGATTGAAATGGGTATTGTCCAACGAAAGGAGATCCGTCTTTTCCTTGGGCAGACAATGGTTAAGCCATTCATTCCATGAAGATGATTCTGAAAGAATAAAATTATCCCTGGAACAAGGGCCCAAAAAGAGGAAGAGTTCTTCCTTGGCGCGTGTGGTGGCCACATACAAAAGACGTTTTAATTCTTCCCTTTGGGCTTTTTGCTCCAGACTTTTTAATTCACAAAAAAGGGGAGGTTCTTCAAGAGTTGTTTTAAGCCCCTTGGCTGATTTTAATGATTCCTTTTTTAAGGAAAGTCCATGTTCAAGGCTGACAAGATAGTCGGAAGATTCGTTTTTTTCCGGGGCGTACAACTGGGGGAGAAAGACACGGTTAAACTCCAATCCCTTGGCGGCATGTATGGTCATTAGGGAAACAGCACCCGTGCTTTCGGGAATGTTTAATGTTTTGATCTCGTGTCGTTCGATCTGCATTTTTTCAAGGACATCGGAAAGGTCGTTTAGGCTTGGATAAAAAGATTGGAGTTCATCAATGAGTAAAAGCCATTGTTCGCCCAACACATCCAGTTCAGATTCATTCTCCACCAGATCGCCAATGACAATCGTTTCAAATAGAGCCAAGGGTGTCATGAAATGGCTGATTGATTCCCATTTTTTTATGAGGTGTGAAAGTTTTTGCCACTGGGTTTGGTCATTGGGGTCAACAAACAAGTCAAAAATGAAGGGGTGATGAAAGGATGCAAGATTTGCCTTCATGACATATTCGACAAAACTTTCACTAAAATTGAAAAATACCGATCTCATAATGCCCGCCTGTGAGATCTTGTTTTTTTTGCCGGCCAGATAGTGGAGAACATGGGTAAGGTCACGCACCAACCCGCAGGATAAAAGATTTTGGGGGCGTGTTATTTTAAAAGGGATGTGATTTTTCTTGAGTGCTTCCACCAGGGGCTTCATGCCATGGCTATTGCGAAAAAGGATGGCGGTCTCGTTTAAATCATCCGGTGATAAACGAAGATGGGCCAAGTATTGGGCCAGCCATTTGGCTTCATGTTTGCGTGTGGCTTCAATGGTTCCCCGTTCGTAAGGAACAGGGATAAGTTTCACATGCCCCTGGGGTTGGTTTTTCATGGAGACGATGGGTTTGTATTCAAGGGATGGATCGTTGCTTTCATTAAAGAGTGTTTCAAAAACAGGATTGAGTGCTTCGCTGATTTTTTGGGGAATGCGAAATGTTTCAGTCAGTTGAATCACAGGGTAGCCATGCTGTGTAAAATTTTTAAGCCAATTTGCAATGAGCGAGGTTTCAACATGGCGAAAGCGGTAAATGGACTGCTTGGGGTCTCCAACCAGAAAAAGAAAATTGGTTCCCGGTTTGTATAAATGTTCGATAAGCCGGGCTTGAAGCGGGTTGATATCCTGAAATTCATCCACCAAGATGTGTTTAAAACGCAAACTGAGTTCATCTTTTACTTCATTCCTATTTTCCAAAATTTGAAGACTTAATTGTTCCAAGTCGTCAAAAGAAATCCGGTGGGCGGCAATGCGTTGTTGTTGGAGATCTTTTAAAAAACACTGGATCTCGCGGGTAAGTGTGGCCTCTTCTGAAGAGGCCTGCATGGTGTTTTTTTTCAAAAGATAAAAAGAAGGATCGGTGATCAAGTCTTCGATCATGGAAACAAGCCTGTTAAAGCCAAACCTTCGGATAAGACTTGTCCAAAGCGCGTCTCCTTGTTTGGCTTTTTGATGAACCCAGAGTCTGGTCTGATAGGATAGCTGGATTAAAAAATCGCTTTCATGCAAAAGATCAAATTCACTGTCCAAACCCACATGGGGTCCGTATTCTTGCAGAAACCTGTGGCAGAAGGAGTGGACCGTACTTACATTCAGATGGGCCTCGTTTTGCGGAGAAACGGCCTTGTTTTTGAGGATGCGTTGGCGCATTTCACCCGCTGCTTTTTCAGTAAAGGTGAATGCCAGAATTTTATGCGGCGGAATGCCCGCATCGATGACGAGATGTTTGAAGTGTTCAGTCAAAACACGTGTTTTCCCGGTGCCCGCGCTGGCGATAACGGCTACAGGAGTTTCGACTGTGAGGACAGCTTTTTGTTGGGTTTGGGTTAGGTTCATGCTGTCTCCTGGATATGGCATACATCCATATAATCACAATAGTCGCACTGGCGTTTGTCTGCAGGGGCGGGTTCGAATTGTCCCGCATTTATTTTACTGACGATGGTGATGACATTTTCTTTGATGATATTTTTTAATTGCCCCCATTGTTCTTCAGTAATGCGATAAGGGGCACTTAAAAGGGCATTTTCAGTTTCAGAGGAAAGAACAATACCCGAAAGTTTTCCGGCCTCTTTTAAGCCGACAAGCAACCCCCCGGCAGGACGAAAGTTTTTAAAAAGCAGGTTTTCAACAGCCATCATGTAAAGGGGGATTTGAAGGGCTTCCCCTTTTTTGACCCGGCTGCCACTTTCGAGATCGCCTGTTTTATAGTCAACGACCAAAAATGTTTTTTCGTTTTTGTTGATGTCGATACGGTCAATGCGTCCGGTTACTTCAATGTCTTGGGCTATTCTTAATCCGGGGGTAGCTCCTCTGCCAAAGGACCATTCAAAATGGGAGGGAAGGCATGTTTTCTTTTTGTCGCGGATGAAAATAATCTCATTTTTCAGTACGGTTTGAAGGGCCTCACAAACTTTCTTGCAAAAAATATCCCTCAGGTTCGGGTTCATTGAGGCAATAAAAGAATCTTCCATTTTAAGATTGTCGACCAATTCTTCGGCTGTTTGAATAAGACGTTCAAAATAGAGATCGTATTCGATGGCTTCTTCAAAAAGATCGTGTTTCTCCTTGAGAAGCTTTTCTAATATGCGATGGACAAAGCGCCCACGGATGTCCGCCGGCACATCGACTTCGTCCGGTTTTTTTTCACCCAAACCCAAAATAGTGCGGGCATAGTATTTATAAGGGCATTCCATGTAGGTGCCCAGTTCGCTGATGCTAAAGGATTTCTTTTTACGTTTGAGATAAGCAGAATTCCTTGAGTGTAATGATTTTTGAGAGGGGTTGACCAAATCCCATTCGATGGGCCCTAGTTGAAGAGGGGGGCTCTGTTCTTTTCCGCTCAGATTGATTTTTGGATAGCTTATGTAAGCTTGGGTCGAGCGACTGATAGCTTGTTTTAGAAAATGGGTGTGAAGCAAACTTGTATAAGAAGGATTTTCAAAAACCTCTTTGAAGGTTGGGTCAAATTGCAAATCGTAAAATCCTGCAGGGGCCCCTTGAGAAGGGCTGTGTATTTCATTTAAGCCAAGGACCAGAAGTTTTTCTGTATTGATGCCATAGGCCTCTTTTACGGATGAGATGAAGATCCCCCCTGCGCAAGGCTCATTCCATGCGGCATGGAGACGTTTTGATTCGAGTGCCTTCCAGGCAAGGATGGTTTTTTGAGGGATATCTAAAAAAAGAAGATGGGTATCAAAAGACCATTCCTGTTCAAACTCCATCAGTTTTTGCTGACTCTTTAACGAAAAGGCAAGCCCATGTGAGGGGTGATGCAAATAGGTGGAGTAAAGATCATGGCTCTTATCTGTTTCTTCTATCACCGGGCAAAACCAAGTTGAGGCCACAGGGATTTTGTGTTGCAGGCAGAGGAGAGTCAGTTTCTTCTGATAATAACCATGGGGAGGGACAATGACACCGATTTGGTTTGGCAAAATGCCGGCCCAGCCAAGTTTTAATTTTATCCAAAGCCATTTCGACTTCGCTTGTCGCATGGGGATGGGCTTGGAAAATATTTTTTTTATCGATGGATGTGTCGTTAAAAGCGTCGGTTTGGAAGGCCATGTTACCCAAATAAGTAAAGGCCTCATAAAAATAAGGGTCATCCTGGCTTGTGTAATCAAAAGAGTAGGCCATGGTGACTTTTTTATTTTGTGCCACCATCTTTTTGATGATTTCACGTTCGCCCGGTGTGAAGGGAAAAATGCGATCAAAGACAATACGCTCCCATTCTTTTGGCCAGAAAAAAGAGGGGGAATCCATTTCATTAAATGCAAACAGAACGGCATCTTCTTCGTCATAGTGCCACGTGTCTTTTAGGGTGTTTTGGTAATTTTCAAAAAGATGCCCCAGCTCATCAAGCATGGGGGATTGTGTTTTTGAAAACAGGTTTTTGGCAGCCTGTGGAGTTAACCCATTTTTCTTTAATTTTGAAAAAAAATGAAGCACCCAATCCAGGTAGGTATCAAACTGCACCCATGGAGAAAGTTGGGAATACTTGTTTGTGTATAACGCTTTGCGCAGAATATTTCTTTTGAAACGGCTGGAAGCTTTATGCACTCTGGGTTTGTTTTGCTTTAACAGGGTCCAAAAAAAATCGTTGATGGACAAACACGTTTTTTCCGTAATGACCGAAGAATTCAAGTTTTCTAAAACCTTGTGGCGATAAAAAAGGGCTGTTTGTTCGTTGGGAAGGACAAATACAGTGGTATTAAGATTATCTTGCCGGGCACCCAATGAGCGAAGAATGAAATTAGTTTTTCCTGAACCGGCGGGGCCATGCACAAAATGAAAAGGCATGGGGTAGCATACATAAGAAAATAGCCCCCCTGTCAAGTTGTAAGGGAATCAGGGTAATGTGAAAGGGCCAAAGGGTTTCCTTCGGGGTCATTAAAATAAATGGAGTAGGGGCTTTCTTTGGAAATGACAATGCCTTCTCCAATGAGTTTTGTTTTCCACCAATCGCGTTCTTTAATTTCCATGGTCAGGGCCAATAAATGTGATCTGGTATTATTTTTATTTGAGGGAACCCGATCATTTAGCTCTAGCATAACGATCATGCTTCCGCAGGAAAGCCATGCCGAACGTGGGGTGCCATTTTCTAAAAAATGTTTTTTCAAAAGAGGCAACCCTAATACCTGGTTATAGAACCGGGTCATGGTTTCAAGATTGCAAACTGAAATGGCCAGATGATGGGGAACGGGATTTTTTGTCATAAAATAAATGGAAAGAGGGAAAAAAAACAATTATAGAAGGCTTTATGAAAACAATAGCTCTCATTGCCCATGATGGAAAAAAAGCCGATATGGTGGCCTTTGTCAAAGACAATTTGAAAATCATTAAAAGATTTAACATTGTCGCTACGGGAACAACGGGGAAATATCTTTTGCAGGCTGGTATCAAAGTTAAAAAAGTATCCAGTGGTCCATTGGGGGGCGATGCCCAAATTGCGGCGATGATGGTTGAAGGAAAGGTGGATGGAGTTGTTTTTTTACGTGACCCGCTTGGCATTCATCCCCATGAACCCGATATTTTTATGCTGCTACGCTTGGCAGATGTGCATGACGTGCCGCTGGCCACAAATCTGGCTTCGGCCAAAATTTTGATTCGAGGTTTGTAGAAACAAGGGGCATGCCAAGCAAAAGAAGTTTTATTTGACAGCTTAATTTTTGCTGACTTATAGTCCGCCGTTGTTTTTTTAATAAGGCGCGGTAGCCAAGTGGTAAGGCAGGGGTCTGCAAAACCCCTATACGTCGGTTCAATTCCGACCCGCGCCTCATTCCGCATTGCGGGATCCTCTATTTTCTCATGCTATTATCTATTTTCAGGTTTGTTTTTTTAAGACTCGCACTAGAAAATAGAAAATGGAAAATAGAGGGTCTGCCTGCGGCAGACGCCCGGGTGGTGGAATTGGTAGACACACAGGACTTAAAATCCTGAGTTGCTTCATCGCGACGTGCCGGTTCGATTCCGGCCCCGGGCACAAATACAATAAATATCAATAAATTAGATAGTTTTTATCCCTTCATTTCAACTCAAATTTTCCCTCAAAGTTCACCCCCATGGGGGTGGTACGGAAGCACTTTTTTGATAAGTAGTTTTTAAATATCTAAATATTTTCAATATGTTACATGCTGTCCACGCAGGACTATCAGTTCTGTGTTTTAATTTTCTTAAAAATAACAATTTTCCTAAATAGGAAAATAATGTATTATAGGAAAATGAATGCAGATACTCAGTTTATCAGGAAGGCCATGGGCGTGTTTAAGAGCAAACAGCGCTACAATCCATTGGAGGTTATTTCTTTTCAAGTCACTTCTCCTGCTGCCAAGGTTTGGACTGCGCCCCGTCAACTGGAGAGTTGGCGTCAGAAGTTGAGATGGGGGTTGCAGTCGTTAGTTTTTGTTTTCCAATAAATGGCTTCAAACTCCACCGGGGTCATGTAGCCCAAGGATGAGTGAA
>Ga0209211_10011366_pt1 | contig 11393 bp, 11 predicted proteins | sample RifGroA2_FD_183992 | JGI IMG/M metagenome (GOLD analysis project Ga0209211, IMG submission 183992) | Groundwater microbial communities from Rifle, Colorado, USA - Groundwater A2 (SPAdes) (version 2) | ecosystem: Environmental > Aquatic > Deep subsurface > Groundwater | place: Rifle, Colorado...
TAGGCTCAACAGGATGCGGAGCATTTATATCATAACCAAAATAAGGAGAAAAACAATTTGTCCTGCCTTTATTTAATAAAAAAGAGTTGTATTCTAAAGAGTAAGCTGAGGGTGCGTTAAGCTCTATCTGATAAAAAGAACTATTCATATACCTATTATGCATCTCAGGATTTTCTGGTAACTCCCTTACAAATGTGTTTTTTATTATCGGCATATTAACACTCACCAAATCAAAGAAAACTAAAGTTATAAGGATAAGTGAAATAATTTTTGATTTTTTTTCTAATTTAGTCAATCCCAATCCTGCAAAAATAGCCAGCCCAAAAACAACCATTAGGGAGAATCTGTTAGGCATACGTAATGATATAAGAAGTGGCAATTTATGAATAATCTCATAAAATGGCAAAAAAGTGCCAAAGGTAAGATACAAAAATGCTAATGTTACAATTAGAAGAGTAATCCTCTTTCTGAAATTAAATATTATGCCTAATAAACTCAAAACAAGAACCAAATAACCAATATAAGAACTATATTCCAACCAACTCCATATTTGATTGGGTAGTTTGTTTGTATTCCATTGATCTCTATCTAAGAATGAATGATACAACAATTGAAGATCATAACCTCCTTCAGGCGGCCAATCCCTTGGATAGTCTTTTTGGAATTCAAGAAAAGGAAAAATTTTGACTGCAGAAAAAAGAAAGGTGAGTAATATCACAATTACTATGCATTTAAGGATGTTATTTTCTTTTGTTTTAATAAACTCAAAAAAAGAGTATAAGATTAGAAAAAGCAGTGTGTACAAAAAATGGTATGATGCGCCCTCAAGGGCAATTAATGCTAAAAAGAGAGCGCTAAAAAAAGAATATTTTAATGATTTGTAAGATTTTAAATAAAAAAACGTAGCCCATGGAATCCATGCACCTGTCATCCAATGCGGGGCTCCTATTACAAAATGAGAGGCTGTAGCAGAATACAAAAAAAAGATAAGTGATGGGAGGTAAGATGCAATTTTACCCATCTGAAGATATCGCGAAAGAAAATAAAAACCGAGCATTCCAATCATGGTATGAATAAATATGTTTAGTTTTACCCCCCAAACAGCTCCAAATAAAACAATCAGCAAATAAAAAGGAGAAAGGAAAGCAGATTCAGGGTGTGCAAGAAGGGGAAAACCCCCGCAATAGTAAGGATTCCATAATGGAAACTGATTATATTTCAGGATAGATTCTCTTGGAGCAGCAGCAAAAAGTGAGTGAAATTCCCAATCATAATAGCCCAGTTTATCCAAATTAGTAAGGTATGGCAAATAATAAATAAAGCATACTATTGCAAAAATGCTTATTGCAAGGAGAATGCGGTATTTTTCTAAAAATTTTTTAATTTTATTAGCTTCTATAGGCAACTGCATAGATTATAGCCTCATTTTTAACATTTTTTAACTTTCAAACGCCCGATTACCAAGCTAATTTTAGTTGCTCATTATAGTTCTAATGCCGGCATATGCTCTCTTTATATCATCGAAATTCTTAATTTCTAAAAGACTTTTTAATAAATAACCAGGTCTTAGATAAAATGACCGATATGCTTTCTTATGCATTTCAATAAGCTGCTTTTTAGTAATTCCTGAGGGCGTATAAACCGGATCTTCCAAAAAATTAAAGTCAGCAACATTTTCTTTTTCCCAATAGGGTGTTCCAGAATAAGTCCCATCTTCAACTGCCCTCTTATAATCTGTTGTGCCGGGAAAAGGCACCCATAAAGTAAAACTTGCTACATCTGGGTCTAGCTCTTTGGCAAAATCTATTGTCTCCTGCATCTCTTCCAGAGTTTCGGTGTATAATCCAAGCATAAAAAATGCCCTGGTTTTTATTCCAGATTCCTTTGTCATCTTAAAGCCTTTTCTGAACGAATCTTTGGTTTCTAATTTTTTAATAACTTTTAACATTCTTTCGCTGCCAGATTCAACACCATAAGATATGAACTCGCAGCCAGCTGATTTCATCTCTTTTAGCATTTCTTGGTTTATTCCATCAACTCTTGAAACGCAAGACCAAGGAATATCCAATCCTCTTTCTTTAATTTCTTTGCATATTTCAATTACCCTTCCTTTTTTTAATGTAAAATGCTCGTCCCATATTGATATTTCTCTAGCCCCATACTTATTTTTTAAAAGCTCCATTTCGTCAACAGTTCGCTGTGGACTATGGGTTCTATAACTTGTTTTATAGATATCTTGGAAACAGAATGTGCATGGAAATGGACAACCTCTTGCAGTCATCATAGAATGGCAAGGCCGCCTACTGGATTTTGCTTCTGTTGTCTTGTACAAATGCATTGGAAGCAAATGCCTGGCAGGCATAGGAATATCATCTAAGTTTTGAATTAAAGGCCTGGGCTCAGTGTAGGCTAATTTATCTTCCTTATCGAGAAATGCAAGCCCTTTTATGCTTTTTTCATTTTTAATGTCTTCAATACTTTTTCCCTTATCAAAGCTGTCTGCTATTTCACAAAATGTAATCTCGGCTTCTCCGATAACTGATAGGTCAAATTGGTGATCTTTAAGAATATCTAGCGGAATGGTATTTGCATGAGCACTCCCCCCCACCACTAGTATATCCTTATCCTTATCTTTTATGGCCTTAGCTGTTTCTTTTGCCCTATAAGCAAAATGAGAATTGACAGTTAATCCTACTATATCAAAACCGTTTAAACTATTTGCAAAATCATCTATAATGCCCTCTTCAACCGTTCCATCAAAAATTTTTACTTTATGCCCGTATTTTTCTAACATTGCCGCTATATAAGCAACTCCTAGAGGCGGTAAAACTGACCCAGCAAATTTTGATCCTCTTTTAAAAAATTCGTCCCTTGCTAAGGGAGGATTAGCCAAAAGCACATTTGACATTTTTAGTTAATTTTGCTGCACACTCAGTTCATTATAGGTATAAACATTAAGATTAAATATTGGAGTACAAATCAATAACGTTAGTATAATCCTACTTTATATTAAACATTGTCTGACATTATATAAATTTTTTCTTTTTGTAGTTAAGTACATAAATAACGCATAAAATCTGCATAAAAATATGTTTTGACTAGGAGGTTTCTGATGCTTCTTGCTTACTCCCAAAATTTTAAAAATACTGCGACTTTGCTAAATTATTTTTGGTTGCTTTCCAGCAGGTTTCTATTTGGCTCAATTCTCATTGTAAACCCCAATGTTGCGTCGCTATTGGCAACGCCTATATTTTTGAAGGATAATTATTATTAAATGTCGAGATTCGGAGATACTGTTAAAAACAAAAACTTTTAAATATGATTGGATATATTATCCAGAAAATTAAAAATGGAAAAACCAAATTGGGTAAAAGAGCAAAAAAATGCGGAAGATTTTGAGATTATAAGAAACTCCAACTGGAACGGCTATAGAGATTTTGTTATGGATAAGGGATGTTATCTACTGATAAAAGTCTATCAGGATAACCATGAGATTGGTGTTGCTATATGCAACCATCAACACATTAGATTAAAAGAGTTCAGAGGAAGAATAGCGCAGGAGATTTATCATGCGTTGCTGGAATACGACCAAAAGAATAATAAAGGATGGATAACAAGATTTGAACATGCAGCCTATCTTGGTAAAGAATTGAAAAAAGCTGAGATTGCAATGGTCTTAAATCTGGAGTATGTTCAAGAATGAGACTTACCTTTGTTTACTGAGGTGCTAAAAATTTAGGCATGGAATGCTTATCTACCTATCTTAAGTAGTACAGTCATCAAACCCAACTGATTTTTAACCCTTTATTATTCAATTAAAAATCGTTGTCATGAAAACGAGTTTCCAAAACATCTTCCAGTCTACCTTTAGTTATGTACTTTATGAATTTGAGTTTGATGCTTAAAAACTCTCAAAAATAAAAACGTCAAGAACCGCCAGTCACAGACTGGTGAAATGTTTCTAGCAGTTGTGGGCTACAGGCGGTTCTTGAGCATTAACTTGGAAATTTGCTTAGCAAATTTCCGGTTTGCTTGAAAATCCTGTGGGATTTTCAACACTCAGAAATTTTCCGGATGTGCCAAAGAGAGTGGTTTTCAGCCACCGGTTTGAAATTGGTGGAAAATTTCAACATTTTAAATTTTTATTATTTTATTTTCAAACACCTTAATAAAGTAATGCTCCCTTTTCATATCGAAAAAGCAATAAAACACCAGAATAAAATGAAAAATTATATCAGGTTACTAAGAATCCAACAATGGTATAAGAATTTGTTAATTTATCTCCCACTAATTTTTGGTGGACAATTATTTAATATTGACAGCTTATTAAATATAACTCTAGGATTTGTTAGCCTTTGTTTTATTTCTTCCGCAAACTATATAATTAATGATATAGTTGATTTAAAGAACGATAAACTGCATCCGGAAAAATCTAAAAGGCCGTTAGCATCTGGAAAAATAGCTATAAAAGAAGCAATATTTTTTGCTTTGTTATCTTTAGTGTTCTCTTTGGCAATAGCATTAAACCTTCCATTCTATTTTCTCTTATCTGTTATAACTATATTCATGTTAACGCAAATATATTCTTTGTATCTTAAAAATATCATATTTGTTGATATAATCCTTATAGGAATAAATTTTGTTATTAGGACAATTTCAGGTTTTTTTATTATTGATGTTCCATTTTCGCCTTGGCTCATTATCTGCCCATTCTTCCTCGCATTGTTTTTATCTATTGGGAAAAGAGAAAGTGAAGCAAGATTTATTAAAAATGCGCATAACAATAAAGATATCTTAAAACATTACACACCGGAATTAACTAATGCGCTAATGATGGTATCCGTGATTTCATTGGTAATGACCTATACATTATTTACTTTTTTAAGCCAATACCCATTATTGATTTTAACCCTTCCCGTAGGGGTTTATGCAATATTCAGGTATTTTTCATTAATCTACAACGGCTCCATCATAGCAAGACAACCCGAGAAGATGATTAAAGATAAACCGATGATTATATCTTTATTAATCTGGCTATTTTTAGTTTTTTTTATAATATATGCCATATAAAAATTTAAAAATATTAATGGTAATTAAGATGATATTAATTTTATATCTATAACTGCTAAACTTTTTCGAAATGCTTAAATAGATGATTAGCACTATTTTTACTCTATGAAAATTCTTTTGGTAAGATATCACAATGAAGGTAATATAAATACAAGATTTCCAGAGAAACTTAACAAAGCTCAGGGAGTATATCATCCATTAGGTATAGCTTACATAGCGGCTGTTTTGGAAAAAAAAGGCTATGATGTTAAGGTTCTAGATGTTCAGGCTTTAAATCTAACAAGCGCAGAGGCAAGAATCTCTATTTTAAAAGAAAAAGCTGATTTAGTAGGAATAACCTCAATGACTTCTACTTTTAGCGGCGTTTTAGAATGCAGTAGATTTGCTAAAGAATCTGGTGCTAAAACATTAGTCGGTGGCCCTCAGACAAGCACCCTTCCGAGAGAGGTGCTAACTTTTGACTCTGTTGATTTTATAAGTATCGGTGATGCGGAGGAAATGATACCCGAACTGATAGATGCATTAGAAAATAATAAACCCATCGATAATATAATAGGTTTGGGTTATAAAAAAAATGGAGAAATAATTATGAACCCCCCAGCCATTGTAAAGGATATTAATAAACTTCCTTTTCCAGCAAGGCACTTGCTGCCAATGGATAAATATGACTGCATTATTGCAGAAAAACCTTTTACAACAATGATTGCTACCAGGGGTTGCCCATTTAAATGCGGTTTTTGTTTTAGGGGAGTCAATGATGGAATGTTCAGAACCAGGGATCCAGTCAATGTAGTGGATGAAATGGAAGAATGCGTAAAAAAGTATGGTATTAAATATATAATGTTCTACGATGAAACATTAACACTAAGGAAAGAAAATACAAGAGGAATATGCAACGAAATTATAAGAAGAGGGCTTAAAGTAAGGTGGGAGTCACCCACACGTGCTGATTGTGTTGATGAAGAGTTACTAAGGCTTATGAAAAAGGCTGGATGTGTAAGACTGAGGTTTGGGGTGGAATCTGGAAATGAAAGGATATTAAAACTTATGGATAAAAGGATAAGCCTTGATAAAGTGAGAGAAACTTTTAAGACAGCAAAAAAGATAGGTATAGAAAGATTTGCCTATTTTGTTATAGGTTATTTCTCTGAAGATGAAAAAACAATAAGGGACACTATTAATTTTGCTAAAGAGATAAATCCAGATTGGGCAATGTTCTTAGTAGCGACACCTTTGCCCAATACACCTTTAATGAAATTGGCCGTCGAAAATGGTATCGTAGATGAAAATTACTGGAGAGATTATTCTATGGGCAAAACCAAGGAAAGAATGCCCTACTTAGTTAAAGATGCAGATAAATGGGTAAAAAGAGCCTATAGGGAGTTTTATTTCAGACCCTCTGTCATTTTAAATAAAATCAAAAAGCTTAATTCATTTGATAACTTGAAGAAAAATATTATTGGTGCATATTCTATCTTAGCAAATAAATAATCAACTATAATGCAAGACTAAACTTCTGCACTTTTTCCGAAGTTCCTTAATAAAGCATCCGTCGACAAAACGTAAAATTAATTTTTGGCACAGGTTTTATATATTTTTAAGGGGAAATTCAGCATCAAGGTATTTATAAATAAAAAATAACAAAAACGCAAAAGTCTAGATACCAAAACTTTTAAATAGTATCCAATAATACTGCCTTTCAGAGAGAGAAAGAGAGAAGACCAAAGCTAACTTCTCAGTTTTACAATGGCTAAAGGAAAACTAAAACCATTAATGCCTACACTAAGGGAAAAGAAAAGATATCTTGTCTATGAGGCAATATGTAAAAATAAGTTTAATGATGCAATTCATGTTAACAAAGCAATATTAGACGCTTCAAAGGAATTTTTAGGGAACCTTGGCATGGCAAAAGCCGGAATTTTGCCTTTAGATGACCAGTGGAGCCAAGATATGCAAAGAGGGATGATAAGAGTTAATAACAAGCAGGTTGATAATGTTAAGGCGGCATTTGTTTTTGTAAAATCCATAGGCGCTCATGAGGCTATTGTAAGGAGCATCGGGGCTTCAGGAGTCCTGAAAAGGGCAAAGCAAAAGTATTTTAATGAGGCGCAATAACACTAACCAGCAATAACAAATACTGATAACTAATCATCAAAAAACAATAACAAACGCCCAAGGGATAACCATATAACAGCCAATATGCAAAAATAATTAATAAAAACAAGTATAAGGCAAACATTAACATAAATCTGCATATAAAATAAAAACAAATAAATACTATCACTAAATCAGGCTTGATACACAATATCAATAAATCCAATAACACTATAACAAAATATAACAAACAGTAAAAAAATAAACAATAAAATAAAAAGGTACGATAAAAATGGTAAAAGGAGAAAACATGCAGCCCATGCACCAAATGATGGGTTATGACCGAGCTATAACTATGTTCAGCCCTGATGGCAGATTGCTGCAGGTTGAATATGCAAAGAAAACAGTAAGGCAGGGCTCGACAGCAATAGCAATGGTATGCACTGATGGGCTTTTGTTTGTGACGGACAAGAGAATCATAGACAGCCTTGTTGTGCCGGAGTCTGTTGAGAAGATATGGCAGATAGACGAGCATATAGGGGCTACTGCTTCAGGAATACTGTCAGATGCCAGAGTATTGATAGAAAGAGCCCAATTAAGGGCGCAGCAGCACAGGATAACATATGACAGCCCAATAGACACGCTTACAATTGTTAAGGACATTTGCGACTTAAAGCAGGTTTGCACGCAAAGCGGGGGCTTAAGGCCTTTTGGAGTCTCCATACTTGTTGCAGGGATTGATGACCATACGCCAAAGCTTTATGAAACTGACCCAACAGGAATATTTTTCCAGTACAAAGCTACTGCAATTGGCGAGGGGGAAGTTGAAATAGAGGAGATACTGCACAAAGAATACGCAGACAGCCTAACAATAGAAGAAGGGCTTAAGCTCTCATTAAAGGCCCTCAAGAAAATTTTAGGGGAAAATTTTAATGTTACAAGGATTGATGCAGCTTACATTAAGACTGATGAAAAGAAGTTCAGAAAATTTTCCAGGGACAAAATAGAAAAAACTGTTGGAGATACAGATAAAGACGCAAAGGATATAAAAAAGAAAGGGAAGTAATATGGTTGCTGTTGATCAGGCAGTTATCGCAAGGCTGAAGGCGCAAGGCCAGAATTTTGAGATTTTGGTTGACTGCGAGAATGCTCTGGCGCTGAGAGAAGGCAAGAATGTGGACATGAAAGATGTTCTTGCTGTGGTAAGAATTTTTTCAGATGCTAAAAAAGGCTCTGAAGCGTCCCAGCACATAATGGAGCAGATTTTTCAGACTTCAGATCCAACAGAAGTTGCAAAAAAAATAATAAAGGAAGGGGAAATACACCTGACTTTAGAGTACAGAAATAAGCTAAGGGAAATAAAGAAAAGGCAGATAATTAACCTTATACACATAAATGGGGTTGACCCAAGAACGCATTCACCTCATCCTATAAACCGGATAGAAAATGCTTTTGAAGAGGTAAAATTCCACGTTGATGAGTATATGCCTGTCGAGCAGCAGGTGCAGGAAGCGCTTAAGAAATTAAAGGACATACTGCCGATAAAATTTGAAGTCAAGGAGATAAGCATTAAGGTAGGGCCGCAATATGCCCCAAAAACATACCCAATAATAAAAAAGTATGGTGTTATATTAAAGGAAGAATGGACCAATCATGGATATTATGTTGCGGTTGTTGAAATGCCGGGCGGCATGGAAAGTGAATTTTACGAAAAGATAAATAGCGTATGCCATGGCGAGGTAGAAGCTACTGTTTTAAAAACAAAATAGCGTTACCTCAATGAAAAAATAAAAGTTTTTTCAAGCATAAAAAGTATTTCATACTTTTTATACAATGAAAAAATAAAAATTTACGAGGAAATCAAATATTTCCAGTACCCACTTCGTGGGTTTTCAAGCATAAAAAGTATGAAATACTTTTTATACAATTAAACATTTAAAAATTAAGCAATAAGATAGCACAAAGAGCAAAACAAAATGAGCGAAATAAAAGTTAAAGACAAAGACATTGTAGTTCCCGGTGAAGTTGTTGCATTAGGCATGGATATTTTTCCAGGCAGCGGCACTTACCGTGAAGGGGAAAACATAATTTCCGCAAGGCTGGGGCTTGTGCAAATAGATGGCAGGACGATAAAGCTGATACCCTTATCAGGAAGATACATACCTAAAAAGTTTGATACAATAATATGCAAGGTCACAGATGTCAGCCTTAATGGATGGCGCCTGGACACCAACAGCCCTTATCAGGCAATGCTGCCTATGAAGGAGGCAACTTCCCAGTTTATACCAAGGGGCGCAGACCTTACCCAGTTTTATGATATTGGCGATTATATTGTTTGTAAGATTTTTAATGTCACAAGCCAAAAGCTTGTTGATGTAACCATGAGAGGCGTTGGATTAAGCAAGCTAAAGGGCGGCAGAACAATACAGGTAGAGAGCAATAAAGTGCCGAGAATTGTCGGCAAGCAGGGAAGCATGGTTTCCATGATTAAGGACGCAACAGGATGCAACATCATAGTTGGGCAAAACGGCCTTGTGTGGATTAATGGAACTCCGGAAAACGAGCTTCTTGCGATTAAAAGCATAAGAAAAATTGAGGAAGAAAGCCACTTAAGCGGATTAACGGACAAGATAAAGGAATTTTTAGACAATGGAAAGGCTAAGCCTAGTGTATAGTTTGGTGATCATATGACATACAAAACAAGAGCAGACGGAAGAAAATTTGACGAGACAAGGAAGATAGAAGCAAAAGTAGGGATAATACCGAATGCGGATGGCTCTGCTTATTTCAAGATAGGAAATACATGGGCTTATGCTGCGGTTTACGGCCCAAGAAACCTGCATCCAAAATTTTTGCAGGATCCTTCAAAGGGAATTTTAAGGTGCAATTACAACATGATGCCATTTTCCAGTTCAGGCGAAAGAGTAAGGCCGGGCGGAAGCAGAAGGTCAAAGGAGATCTCCATGGTTACTGAGAAAGCATTATTGCCTGTTCTTGATTTAGTTGAGTACCCTAATTCAGTTGTTGATGTTTTTATCGAGCTCCCGCAAACAGAAGCGGGAAGCAGGTGCGCGGGAATATGCGCTGCTTCAATGGCATTGGCAGATGCGGGATTGGCAATGAAAGATTTGGTTGCTGCCATATCTGTAGGCAGAGTGGATGACAAGATTGTTGTTGACTTAAACTATCTTGAGGAGTCTTATCCTGATGGGCCAGTAGCAGACATTCCGGTTGCAATGATGCCTAACCAGGGAAAAATAACTTTGCTTCAAATGGACGGCCTTATATCGAAGGATAACCTCAAGAAAGCGCTTGAGATGGCGAAGAAGGCATGCAAAGATATTTATGAGATACAAAAGAAAGCGTTAAAGGAAAAGTACAGGACAGAAGCAGAAGAACAGGTGTAAAATGTATAACGAACTAAAAAATCATATATTAAAGCTTTTTGGCTCAAATACAAGGCTTGATGGAAGAAGCTTTACCGAGTATAGAAAGCCTTTCAAAGTTGAAACTGGCTTTACAAATACTGCAGAAGGCTCAGCCCGCGTTATTTTAGGGAAAACTGAAGTTCTTGCAGGGGTTAAAATGGAAATAATGGAGCCTTACCCCGACACCCAGGATGAGGGAAGCATAATGGTAGGTGCTGAGCTATTGCCTTTATCTAATCCTGAATTTGAGCTTGGGCCTCCAGGCATACAGGCAATAGAGCTTGCAAGAGTTGTAGACCGAGGCATTAGGGAAAGCAAATGCATAGATTTTAAGAAATTATGCATAACAGAAGGAGAGAAGGCTTGGGTGATAGTTATTGATATATGCCCTATAAATGACGCTGGAAATTTGCTGGATGTTTCTGCATTGGCTGCGGTTGCTGCAATAAAATCTGCAAAGTTCCCGAAATTCAACGGTGAAAAGATTGATTACAAGGAAAAGACTAACAAAGGCATTGAGCTTGGCGATTTGCCTATGTCTGTTACTGTAATTAAGATAGGAGATAAATATCTTATTGACCCTGATTCTGATGAAGAAAAGGTAGTTGATGCCAGGCTTACCGTAGCTTCTTTGAGCGACGGCACTTTATGCGCTATGCAGAAAGGCGGAGATTACCCTCTGGCAGCAGAAGACATAGAGAAGATGATAGATATTGGCTTGGAGAAAGGGAAAGAGCTGAGGAAGCTGGTTAAGTGAACTTATATTTATTATTTTTTAGTTTATTTCTTATTAAATATGTA
>Ga0209211_10011369_pt1 | contig 11392 bp, 15 predicted proteins | sample RifGroA2_FD_183992 | JGI IMG/M metagenome (GOLD analysis project Ga0209211, IMG submission 183992) | Groundwater microbial communities from Rifle, Colorado, USA - Groundwater A2 (SPAdes) (version 2) | ecosystem: Environmental > Aquatic > Deep subsurface > Groundwater | place: Rifle, Colorado...
ACGCACGACTTAAAATCGTGTCCCGCAAGGGATGTGGGTTCGAGTCCCACCACCGGCATTATTGAATTTTGAGGCCACGGCGAGAATCGAACTCGCGAATAGAGGTTTTGCAGACCTCTGCCTTCCCACTTGGCTACGTGGCCATTGACTCAAAATTTCAGAAGTTATATTTTTACCTTGCCGATCTTAAGCTCCACTTCCCAGCTTCTGTCCAGATCAAAAAACGCCGACGGCAAAAACTTCATCCTCGTTTTCGTTTTAAGATAATTTTTGAAAACGGAATTCTTTTTGTTGAGTCTGGTTAAAATTTCCCTCTCTTTGTTTTTTGGGAAAATGCTTACAAGAAATTTAACCGTTCGCGAATCTTCCGACAGCTCCGTCCTAGTGACAGTCACCATGGCGTTCGGGTCAACCTCAAACCTGACGAACGAACTAGCCACTTCATTCATCAATGAAACGAGTTTTTCTTTTTTCTTTATTTTCGCCCTATCCATTAAGCCATTGTGCATTATTCCAAGCTTATTTTCAAGAATATTGAATGATAACAAAAAATCAGTCAGTAAAATTTTAAATTATCCATACTTAAAAAATGGTGCTGGAAAAATGCTGGAGCATTTTTCCAGCACCATTTTTTAAAATAAATCGAATTTTATTTTAAATTGTTCTTCGTTGGTAAAATTTTTCGCTTTGACAAAACGGACAAAAGGACGAATTTGAAAAACTTCAATTATAAAATCAATTTCGTCTTCGCATCGATAAGGAAAAACAAAAACCGATTCTTGCAGTTTTATAAAACCAAGATCTTTCAATTTTTTCCTTAGAGCTTCTCTGGCCTTTTTAAATCTTTCCGGAATGTCAAAAATCACTATCCGCCACTCGCCGTCCCATTTCGGCGGAATTTTTATCTTCATTTCATCCAGCTTAAATTTAATGGATTTTTTAATTCCTTCTTTGGTTAAAACAATTTTCACATTTCCGTCTTCACTTTCTTTATAATCAATCAAGCGGTCGTTATAAAATTCCCTGACGACTCTGTATAATCTTTTCAGTTCAATGTTCCGCCATTCCTTGGGAAAATTTTTCACTATTTTAAAGTACTGTTTCGGCGTTCTAGATAAACTCAAAGCGACTCCGGCGCTTAAAATCAACAAAATTTTTTCTTTTGTAAGCCTGTTTATTGGCATCGCTTTTTAAATTATAACCTTAATTTAAAAAAATAAAATGGTGCTCATTTTATGCTCCAGCATTTTTTCAGCACCATTTTGTATTTTATATTTTTGGGTTAATTAGTATTTTGTTTTGAACAATTGAACAATTCGCTTTTAAAAAACCGCCTATCAATGACCTATCAATGATTCCCCCGTCATCGCCTTTGGCTTTTCCAGTCCCATGATTTCAAGGACTGTCGGCGCGACATCGCGCAATTTTCCCTTGCCGGACAGTTTCAAATCTTTTTTCATCACGATAAACGGCACGGGGTTTTCCGTGTGCGCGGTGTAGGGCTGGTTTGTTTCAAGATCAAACATTTTTTCGGCGTTGCCGTGGTCGGCCGTTACTATTAAAATATAACCGCTTTTTTCAGCTTCTTTTATTATTCTGCCAAGATTTAAGTCAATCGTTTCCGCCGCCGTTATCGTTTCTTTCATTTTTCCGGTATGCCCGACTATGTCCATATTGGCAAAATTAGCCAGAATAAAATCATACTTGCCTTTTTGCGCGGCCGTTATTATTTCATCCGTTATCTCTTTGGCTTTCATTTCCGGCGCCAAATCGTGCGTGGCGATTTTGTTTGACGCGACAAGTTTTCTGTCTTCGTTCGGATACGGCTCTTTTTTATACCCGTCAAACAAAAAAGTAACATAAGGATATTTTTCCGTTTCCGAAATATGCAATTGTTTTAATCCCGCCTTTGAAATAACTTCCGCCAAATTGTCTTCTATAATTTCTTCGTCAAATAAAATTTTTTTAGGAAAAGGCTCGTCATAATCCATCATAGTTATGTAAGTGAAATCTTTGGCATGACATTCTTCCATAAATTTCTTGGCCAACTGTCTTACCCTGTCCGCTCTGAAGTTGAAGAATATCATCGCGTCGTGATCCGTCACTTCGCAGGTTTTGCCTTTTGCCGCGGTAATAACGCACGGCTCTATGAATTCGTCCGTCTTGCCCGCTTCATAGCTTCCTCTTATCGCTTCCAAAGCGGAATCGTATTTTTTCCCCTCTCCTTGGGCGATGGCGTTATAGGCGCATTGCGTCCTTTCCCAATTATTGTCTCTGTCCATCGCGTAATATCGGCCGGAAATGGAAGCGACGCAAGCTATGCCTGATTCTTTGCAAACTTTCTCCAATTCTCCAATATATTTTTCAGCGCTTTTGGGCGGCGTATCCCGCCCATCGGTAAAAACGTGGACAAAGACTCTTGGCGCCCCCGCCTTTTTGGCCAAATTTATCAAGGCGTAAAGGTGGTCGGAACGCGAATGAACCCCGCCGGGAGAAACCAGTCCTTTTATGTGCAAAGCGGAATTGTATTTTTTTACTTTTTCAAAAACTTGAACCAGAAGAGGATTTTTCTCCAGCAAATTATCTTCTATGGCTTTGTTTATTTTTTCTAAACCTTGATAGACGATTCTTCCCGCGCCGATACTAATGTGTCCGGTTTCGCTGCCGCTAATCTGCCCTTTCGGCAAACCGACAGCAGAACCTGACGCTTCCAATACGGCATGGGGAAAATTATTCCAAAGATAATTGAAATTAGGCGTTTTGGCTTGGGCGATGGCGTTGTATTCCGTATCGTCCGACAAACCCCAGCCGTCCAAGATAAGCAATATGACTTTTTTGTGATTCATTTTCAAACAAACGGATTTTTAAATACCGCTTTTTTGCCCAATATTTCTTCTATTCTCATCAGCTGATTGTATTTTGCCACTCTGTCGGTGCGAGAAAGCGAACCGGATTTAATCTGTCCGACGCCGAGCCCCACGGCAAAATCGGCGATAAAAGTGTCTTCTGTTTCTCCGCTTCTATGAGAGATGATTGTTCCCCAGCCGGCATATTGCGCCATTTTTACCGCCTCAACCGTTTCGTTCACTGTGCCGATTTGATTGACTTTTATCAAAACGGCGTTGGCCGCTTTTTCTTTAATCCCCTTTTTGATAATTTCCGGATTAGTGACGAAAATATCATCGCCCACTATTTGGATTTTTTTGCCCAGTTTTTTGTTAAGTAACCGCCAATTTTCCCAATCGCCCTCCGCCAAACCGTCTTCAATGGAAACAATCGGATATTGGGAAACCAATTTTTCGTAATAACCGACCGTCTCCGCTCCGGTTAATTCCAAATTGTCTTTTTTAAGGATATATTTTTTTTCTTTGTAAAATTCATTGGCGGCCGAATCTATGGCGATGGAAACATCTTTGCCGGCTTTATATCCGGCCGCGCCAATGGCCGCCAATATCGCTTCCAGCGCTTCTTTGTTGGAAGAAAGAGTCGGGGCGAATCCGCCTTCGTCGCCGACATTGGTATTCAACTTTTTGTCTTTTAAAACTTTTTTGAGATTATGGAAAATCTCCGAACCCATTCTTACGGCTTCTCTGAAATTCTTCGCCCCCGCCGGCATTATCATAAATTCCTGGATATCGGCGGAGTTATCGGCGTGCGCCCCGCCGTTGATAATGTTCATCATCGGCGCGGGCATAATATATTTGCCGTTTACCGCTCCGCCGAATTTTTCGGCTACGTAAGCGAAGATCGGCATCTTGGCATCATAAGCCGCCGCTTTCAAAACCGCCATTGAAACCGCCAAGATGGCGTTGGCGCCGAGTTTGCTTTTGTTGGAAGTGCCGTCAAGCTCAATCATCATCCGGTCAATTTTTTTCTGATTGTCCGCTTCTTCGCCGACAAGCGCTTTAGCGATTATTTTGTTCACATTGGCCACGGCTTTCAGAACCCCTTTGCCCAAAAATCTTTTTTTGTCGCCGTCGCGAAGTTCCAGCGCTTCTTTGGAGCCGGTTGACGCGCCGCTTGGAACCGCCGCGCAAGCCGTCGCCCCGCTTTCCAAATAAACATCCGCCTCCACCGTCGGATTCCCCCTTGAATCCAAAATTTCTCTGGCGTGAATTTTTGCGATTTTTGACATAAGGCCTCTAATTTTAACAAATTAAGGCCGTTTCTAACACCTTGACAACTAGCCTGATTTCCGTATAATGTAATTAAACTTATTGGCTAGAAATTTAATAACTGAATAACAGAAAACTTTTTAAGAAAGAGGTGGAAGATGACTTACTTTGTATTGGCAGGATTGATTGTTATTTTTGCGATAATTTTCGGTAAATCATTGAAAGAATTCCCCGCAAACCCGCCGCACATAGCGGCGCGAACTTTTCTTGGACATTTAATTGTAAAAGACGGAAAAACAACTTCCAAAAAAGCCGGTTTGCGCATTTTCTGGCTTGATCCGTGGCTTTACGGATTCATTGCAGTAAACATGTCCGCCAGGAATTTGGACTTCAAGCCCGAGGGACTAAAAACCCCAGAAGACAATGTTGAATTGGTGGTAATAATTTCTTTGACTTATCGTCCAGATCCGGATTATATTGATAATTTCCTTAAAGCCGGAGGGCACGGCGGAGAAATTATGGAAACAAATATAGATTGGGAGACAAAGGAAAAAGGGATTTTTGAGATACTAGATGATTTTATTCCTTCAGAAATAAGGGAAATAATTTCATCGGAGGACCAAGACCCAAAAACATGGGAAGCCGCTTTAAAAAAACAGCCAATGATGAACGAAAAAATGATAGAAACTATTTATGAAGCGGTGACAGAAACAACCATTGACAACGAGGAAGTAAAAAAACAAGTAAAATTGTTTAAAAGCGGAAAGGCGGAATTAAAAATGACTTCCTATGGCATAATAATAAGCCGTATAGATTTAAGGCCATTGAAGTTGAAAAATCCAAAATTGGCCGATGATTCCGAAGAGAAAGCTAGGGAAGAACAGCAAAGAAACGCGGAACATTACGATGCCCAAACCGTGCGAAATCTGACAAAAACTTTGCAAGGTAAAAAAGTCAAAGACAAAAAAGATGAAGATGATACTGACAAACTCTCTCTTACCGACCAAGAAGCATTAGAAACTGTTATGCTAAAACAGGGGAAAATTACAAAAAATGTAAATGTTACCCGCTATGAAGCTTCTCCGGAGGTTATCGGGGCTGTTGAAAAAATCGGCACAAACATAGGAATAAAAATCGCTGAAATGATGTTAAAAAACAAGAAAGGAGGCAAGGATGGCGAAAAATAATACAAGTACATCCGCTAAAAAAAGCAGTTTCTTAAAAATTTTGTGGTGGGCGCTTACGCCCATTTTGATAACATTGATATTTTTTGGAACATATTCAATGATTTCAAAAAAGAAAACGGTTGAAACGATCAGCCCATCATTCTCAAAACCAATTCCCGCCAAACCGAAAGAAGAAGTCTGGGATTGGACTTTTGAATGGGAAGCTACGGCGGAGCAATTGGCTTCAGGCAGACAAAAAACTGTCGGGCTGATAAATGACGCGCAAATTTTATCCCGCAATGAAAAGGTCTTAAAGTTCAAATACAAGAGGCCGAGCGGGAAAATTGTGAATTTGACGCTGGATAGAGACAACCCCGAAACAGAATTTTATTTCGGGCGTGTGTCTCAAAAAGATTTATACCTTAGGGTCTGGCTTCTGCCGGACGAAAAAGGAAATTTTAAGGGCCAGTTTGATAACGGGCCGGGAAAAACCGTCATAGAGGTTTTTCTCAAAAAGAAATCTTGAAAAGTTTTGATGTAGTGGCTTGGTTGCGTAACGCGATCAAGCCATTTTTTTATTTAATTTCCAGTGGTGGCATCGTCATTATAACCGCTTTCGCTTTCGTCTCCCGAATATCCGCTGTCGTAAAAATACGGCACTTCCACATAGGGATAAGTGTCCAACTCAAAAGTGTTTATCAAGATATTGACGATGCCCCAGAAACTGATCATCACAAACAGGCCGATAATGCCGTAGATCATCACATTTTTCATCTTGCCTCGCTTTTCCTCGTCGTCTCCCGCCGTAATGTATTTCAAAATTCCGTATAGAAAAAATACCACCGCCAAGGCGATAAGAATGATAACCGCCTGACTGAGAAAATCCATCACTATGAAAAAAAGATTCCACAAACTTCCTCCACCATAACCGCCTCCGCTTCCAAACCCCCCGTAACCGCCGTAATATCTGGTAGTGCCAAATCTGTTGTAATTAAATTGGGCGAAGGAAAGGAAAGGCAAAAATGCCAGAACCGCAAGAATTATTTTTTTGAAAAATTTTATCATATAGATTTTCTCAATATCCGGAACCTATTTGCCACCAAAAATCGGAAAGGAGATTCAGGATGCCATAGACTCCGATCATTACGAATATCCCGATGATACCATAGATCATATGCGTCTTGCCGACAGCGACTTTGTCCTCGTTGTCGGCGCTCCAGATATATTCCACAATGCCGTAGATAAACATAACCACGGCCACGGCGAACATAAATCCGATAATCGGATTAAGAATATAAACTTTGATGTTGGAGATAAGTTTTGCCGCCTCGTTGCTCATTTTGTTTTAACTAGAAATTCGGCAACAGATCGTTAACCGTATCCGGTATGTCGTTGCTTAAGTTGAACGTGCCGGACAATATCGCCACCAAACCCCAAATGCTGACCATCACAAACAGGCCGATGATGCCGTAAATCATTTCATTCTTGCCTTTGGCTCTTTTTTCCTCGTCGTCTCCGGCCCGGATGTAATTGATTATCCCGATAAGCAGGATGATGACGGCGATAGCGATAAGCAGAGGAGCCAGCTTGTTTATAATGTCTTCGGTCAGATTGAAAAGATCATTGATGCTTTCAACGGCTCCGGCGGCAAACGGCAGAGCCATCAAGCCGAACGGAATAAGTTTTTTGATTATTTTCATAAATTAATTTTGTTTTTAATTCGACCAATTTGATAATACTTCTTTATTTTAAACTATTGTTTTAAAAATGCCACTTATCACAAACTCTCCACTGTGGATTGCAAAATCTTCATTATCGTCCAGGCGCCGATAAGGATGCCCGAACCAATAATCGCCCAAGTCAAGCCGGTTTTAGCTTTTTTAATGTCTTCCTCGTTGCCCCTGGCCACCACCAGCTTCAAACCGGAATAAATAATGAAAAGGGCGGCGATGGGAATGCCTATTTGTACCGCCAGCTGGGAAACGCTTTGCATCAGCGAAGTGAAAGAGTCCGTTTTAAGCGGGTTGCACAAAATAGTTGAGTCCGTGCCATCGCACTGCTCCGCTTTGGCTAGATGAATGAACGAAAAAACATTCACAGCCAGCGCGAAAACCAGTATTGGGAAATTTTTGATTTTTTGTTTTTGTTTTTTCATATATTCTGTTACTCCGCGCACCCGGGAAATTGATACCAAGATTCGGAAAAACTGTTGCCCGCCAATCCGCCGATAATGGCGTTGACAATCACATAAGCGCCGAAGGTTATCAATATGCCCCAAACGGCCGCCTGAATGGCATTTGTCCCTTTGGATTTATTGGTTTCGTTGCTTCCCGATGTTATCAACATAAAACCTCCGTAAGCCATTATAATGCCGGCCAATGGCGCGGCTATCGTAAAGGCGGCGAATTTAATTATGTTGGAAATCAGCTTGAAAATATCGCAAACTCCGCATTCATTGCCTTCGCAGGGAATAATATCTCCTAAATTGCTGTTTGTTTCAGCCAATACCGGCGCGAAAAAAATAAATAAAACGGCAAACGATGCCAGTACCGCCAAAATTTTGCTTATTTTTTTATTTTTATTGAACATTGTGGCTAACTAATCCGCAAGAAGTCAAAAATGTTTATTTCGTAATCATTTCCCTCTTCGTCAGTGATGGAGAAATGAATATTTTTGACTTCTTATTGTGTAAATTTTCTTAATTCCTGGTCCAACCTGTTTTTTGCCAGCCTTACCGAATCGCTGACAGACGTACTGCCCGATGATACTGATTCTACCATATCTTTAAATATCCGGCGAACCTCATCGCCGTCCGGCTCCAGCCAAGCTTTGGACATCACCGCCGCTTTATTTATCAGGCCGAAGTAAGGGTCCGTCGTTTTTTCCGCCAGCAAATCCCTTCTGGGGGAAGCCAAGCCGGCCGCTTGAGATAAATCTTTTGACACGGCGTTTGACGCCATAAATAAAATTGAATTCATGGCCGCCTGTTTTTTCGCCTGGGAAGAATTCTTCATAACGGCCAAGCCGTATATATTGGCGAAAGTCGTTTTCGTCTTGTCGCCTTTTATCTGGGGGACTTCGGCGATGTCAAAATTAAGATGGGGATTTTTGGCCTTTATCTCCGGCCATTCGCTGGCGTAGCCGAAATACATAGCCAACGAGCCTTTGGCAAACATCGCGTCAGCATTGGACAAGGCCTTGTTCCAGGAATAAACGCTTTTATTCGGGTCGGAAAAATTATTGAAAAATTTCACCGAGGAAGCCGCCAGACTTTTGCCGGAGGTATCTTTTTCGTCTAAAGCAACCTTGAGATTGCCTCTGCTGTCCGTTTTCATTATCGGATTGCCGGATTGGATGATAAGCATAGACAGAATGTCTTTTCCGTTTTTTATGTTGCTCAACTCTCCCAAGGCCGTTCCCGACTGAACGATATTGCCGGCTTCGTTTTTCTCCGTAAATATTTTAACGTCTTCCGCGAACTCGTCCCAATCTTGGGGCGGCTGGCTTATGCCAGCCGAGGAAAATAAATCTTTGTTCCAATACATTACCATCGGGTCTATCAAAAACGGAAAAGCCGCGAGGCCGCCGCTTTTCTGGTCTATAAAAATATTGGAAATGTCTATAAAGTCGTCCCGAAAATTTCTTTCCGGATAATAAGCGAATGGAATAACGCTTATCTTGTCTTTGTTTTTCAAAACCATATCCTGGCTGATGAGCCAAAAATCCGGCCCCTTGCCTGAAGCTAAAGCATTTACGACTTCGTTTTCGTAAGAAGAAGCCGGGTACTCGGCGTATTCAATTTTATAAGATTTATTTTCTTTATTGACGGCGGAAATAACGCTGTTGATTTGGCTTCTAGGCAGAGTTCCCCAAAGAGATATGCTGATAGCCGGCCCTTTTTGGGTTCCTTGATTTTTATATCCCGGCAAAACGCCGCTGAAAATAAGAACGGCAATAACGGCGATAAAACCGAACCCCGCCAACAATATTATCTGAAAAGGTGTTATTTTGTTCATAAAATTTTTTTACGGTTTTTTAAAAATTATCCCGTAATGATTGTCTCCGGCCGGGAATTCTCTTTCTTCCAAAAATCCTTCCTGGATGAAAACCCTTTCCGCTTCTTTTTTGGGCACGACTGCTTTCGGCGCCGGACCCGATCCCCCGAAAGAAGCCGACCAGTCAATGACCGCCGCCCGCCCGCCGCTCTTGAGCGTTCTCTTTATTTCCTTCGCCAAAACTTCTTTGTCGCCGATCTGAAACAAGATATTGGAAGCGACGGCAAAATCAAGAATCCCATTGGCCAATTTCGTCCCCTCTTTGCCTTCAATATCTGCCCAGATAATTTCCACATTGGACAAATGCTGTTTGTCCGCTTCGGATTTTATTTTCTCCAAAAGATTTTTCTGAATATCAATGGCGTAAACCGTTCCCAAATTATTCATTTTCTTGGCAATCGCCAAAACATAATGCCCGCTACCCGAGCCAAAATCAGCCACGACCATCCCCGGCCCCACTTCAAAATTTTTTATTATTTCTTCTGGTTTGATAAACATAAAATTAAAAATTATTTTTTCGGCACAGGCAGTCCTATTTTTTCAAGCGGTAAATATTTAAAATAATAATGACAGCCGACTGAAATAATATAATCAAGAGTGTCTTTGTATGTTGGGTCTCTAAACCAATCGCTCAAAATATAAATATACTCCACATCAATATTTAACGGCGACATTAATTTTTTGTATTGCTTCTTTTTGAAATCGCAAGTTTGCAATTTCTCATCAACTGATCCCGCCACTTTTTGAAACTTAATCTCAATAACGAAAAGCGTGTTGTTTTTTATGACATATAACGCCTCATCCGGCAGTAGTTTTTTTGAAATATATTTTGGGTAATCCAGCCCCCTTGATTCAAGATATTTGTATAATCCGTGTTTTGCGTAACTTCTTGCCACTTCTTTGTCTTTGTAATAAATGATGTTGTCTTTTACGGAATAACCGTCGGTTTTTTCCAAAAGCGACAAAATGTTTGATTCGTTTTCAAAATTAAGTCCTGTTATTGTGTTTCCTCCGCCGATTCCTTTTTCTATCATATTATTTCGCTAGATCATAAAATCTTTTTTTTGATAATTCAAGATATTTTTTTTCCAAATCAATGCCGACAAATTTTCTGTCGTTTATGGCCGCCGCAATCCCGGTGGTGGAACTTCCCGCAAACGGATCAAGAATTACATCTCCTTTATTTGTGCTGGCAAGCACAATGCGATTAAGCAAATCCAGCGGTTTTTGAGTCGGATGTTTTCCGTATTTTTTTTCTTCCGGCTTGGGCGTGCCGAGCGACCAAACAGAACGCATTTGCAAGTTTGGCTTTTTTAATTTATCTTCCGGCCAGCTGCCGTCTTTCATAAGATTATAATTGAAAATATGTTTTGCTTTTTTATCTTTTCTCGCCCATATAATCGTTTCGTGGCTGGCGGTAAAAAATCGGCAGCTTAAATTCGGCGAAGCGTTCGGCTTAAACCAAGAAATATCATTTAAAATATGGTAACCGAGAGACTGCAAAGCATGTCCGCACTGATAAATTGAGTGATAAGTGCCGCTGACCCAAAGCGTGCCATGCGGTTTTAAAACTCTTTTGCACGCTTCAAGCCAGCGATAATGAAAAGCGTAATCGTCTTGGAAACCCCTGCTCACATCCCAATATCCTTTGTTTACGCTGACCATTCGTCCGGCATGGACGGAAAATCCGCCATTGGAAAGATTATATGGCGGATCGGCAAAAATCATATCAATGGAATTTTCCGCAAGCTGATTCAAAATGTTTATTGAATCGCCGTGATATAAAACAAAATTATCTTTAATGAAATAAGGCCTGTCCGCGACTATTGAAAGTATTTTTCTTTCGGCTACAACCATGCGGTAATTTTACCATAGAATTTTTAATTTACACGCCCTTGTTTAATTTTTTACAAGCATGTCATCGTCGCGATGCTGTCGTCCGGCCTCATTTTCATTATTCTCACGCCTTGAGTTTGGCGTCCCAAAGACGGAATTTCGGACAAAGACACTCTGATGACCTGCCCTTTTAGAGAAATGGCGATGAGTTCCTCTTCGC
>Ga0209211_10011370_pt1 | contig 11391 bp, 9 predicted proteins | sample RifGroA2_FD_183992 | JGI IMG/M metagenome (GOLD analysis project Ga0209211, IMG submission 183992) | Groundwater microbial communities from Rifle, Colorado, USA - Groundwater A2 (SPAdes) (version 2) | ecosystem: Environmental > Aquatic > Deep subsurface > Groundwater | place: Rifle, Colorado...
GCCGGACGTGAATGCGTTCGCCACCGGCTGGAACCGCAACGCCGCGCTGGTGGCGGTGAGCACCGGGCTGCTGCGCAACATGAGCCGCGACGAGGCCGAGGCGGTGCTGGCGCATGAGATCAGCCACGTCGCCAACGGCGACATGGTGACGCTGGCGCTGATTCAGGGCGTGGTGAACACCTTCGTGATTTTCTTCGCCAAGCTGTTCGGCTACTTCGTCGATCGCGTGCTGCTCAAGAACGACGGGCGCAACGGCCACGGCATCGGCATGATTGCGGCGGAAATTGTCGCGCAACTGGTGCTGGGCATCCTGGCCAGCATGATCGTGATGTGGTTCTCGCGCCGACGCGAATTCCGCGCCGACGCGGGCGGGGCGAACCTGGCCGGGCGGCAGAACATGATCGCCGCGCTGGAGCGCCTCAAGGTCAACCACGGACAGGCGATCTTGCCGGAGCAGATGGCCGCGTTCGGCATTTCCGGCGGCAAGAGTTTTGCGAAGCTGTTCATGACCCACCCGCCGCTGGATGAACGGATCGAAGCGTTGCGTTCCGCACGCTGAATATCGGGATGGTGGAAACACCATTCCGTATCGCACCTCTGCAATAAGGAGCAAATCATGGAAGACCTGCTGGATGTTGTAAAAGTCGAGGTGAAACCGCACTTCATGCTGCATCTTGAATTTGAGAATAGCGAAAAGTGCATTTTCGATATGTCGCCATACATGGACAAAAAACCATTCGTGCAACTGGAGGACTCTTCTTTGTTTGCCTAGGCTTTTGTCGGTTACGGAACAATTGTTTGGCCCGGCGACATCGATATTGCACCTGAAACGCTATATGACCGGTTTCGGCCAGCGTAAGTTAAGGAAACACTGAATAAGTCCGTTCGCCCTGAGCCTGTCGAAGGGCGAGCTTTGCAACTTATTGATTGCACATTGCCTTCCATTTATGGTTCGACAGGCTCACCACGAACGGAAGGCTTGTTCAGCGCTTCCTTAAGCATGAGATGTTGATGCAGCAATCCAAAGCAGCCCGAAATGGGCGGCTTTCTTTGTAGCTCAGCAGAAAAATTTACGCCGAAAATACCCCCCTGAAACATTACATCCTATTGAGCATTCCATAATTTGTGACAATAGCCCGTTCGGGCTGAAGTATCAAAGCCCCCTTGTTTCGTGACGTTCCCTTCGATACATCAGGGCGAACGTGATACTTTAATTCGTACCGGATCGATGGGGACGGAAGATGGAAATAGCTTGGTATCAGCGGTAGGCGCGGATTTCCTCCAACTCGGCCAGAGCGCCCTCTGTGATGCTCTCCATATCCTCGGCGCTTAGGCCGAGGTAGTCTTGTGCCATCTGGCCACTGACGAGCCATTCCGCATCATCCGGCTTGCTAAGGAAGGTAGCTACAACATGCTCGGCCACCTGTGTCATAGCTACCAGGGTGCAGACTGCCGGCGTTGAACGTTCACCGGGTTGGATGAAAATGGTATGGTCGTGATGCACAAGGATGGCTTGGCTGATATGGTCGGGCAGATACCAGTTGCGAGCCAGCATGTTACCAACTATTGCATGGTTGGTGGCGTAATGCTGGTCTTCGATGGCGATGACCAATTCGGCGGTCTGGTTCGAAGCAGCGAGTTTCTCTTTGTAATCGGAGAATTTCTGCATCAGGATGGGGATACCGCAGTCGTGAAACAGGCCGAGAGTATAGGCATCCTCACGAGAAACACCGTGTAGTTGGGCAGCTATATGAGAATTCACCACCGCCGTGAAATTGGAGCGATCCCAGAACCGTTCCATGGTTATCTTATCGCCCCTCAATGTATTTTGCAGGGTTGAACCCCTCACGATCTGCATCAAATTCTTCAGTCCCAACACCGATACCGCTTGCTGTACCGAGTCAACCTTGCGGCGCAGAGCGAAGAAGGGTGAATTGGCTGTCTTCAGCATTGATGCCGCCAATCCCACGTCTCCGCTGATGAGTTTGACCAGCTTCGCAAAATCCACTTCCGGTTGACGCGCTTCCTCCATAAGCGCCACCACCACCTCTGGACAAGGTGGGATACGAATGCTTTTCAGGATGTTTTCAGCCGCCTGGCTGTCGATTTGCGTTTGCTGCATCTGATTATTCATGGTCTCATCACTCACTCAAAAAAAATTATCGGGGATACTCTTGGGTTGTTGGTAAATTCAAATTCATCTCAACTCACCGTCCAGGTGGATGGTTCAAGCTCTATGTACGCAACGGCAGCACCTATTGCGGTCCCAGGACGCGCAGCAGTTCGTCCATCGTGGTCAAGCCCCGGTTGACCTTGTCACGCCCGTCTTCAATCAGCGATGCGGCGCCGACCTGTTGAGCAAGGTTGGTGATGTCCAGGATGGGGGCGCCGCTGGCGATGAGATGGCGCATCTGGTCGTTGAGCACCAGCACCTCATAAAGGCCGATGCGCCCGTTGTAGCCGCTGTCATGGCAGTGGCTGCAGCCCTTGCCCTTATAGGCGGTGATGTTCCCCTCGCTGAACAGCGATCCCAGTCTTGCCAGCAGGGCAGTGGAGGGGGTTTCCGCTTCGCGGCAGTGCTCGCAGATTTTCCGCACCAGCCGTTGCGCAATGATGCCTTCCAGCGCCGTGGCAATGACATAAGGCTTCAATCCCAAGTCCAGCAAGCGGGAAATCGTCGCCACCGCCGAGTTGGTGTGCAGCGTCGAGAACACCAGGTGCCCCGTCAGCGCGGCATGGAACGCCACTTCCGCCGTTTCGAAGTCGCGTATCTCGCCCAGCAGGATCACGTCCGGATCCTGGCGCAGGATGGAGCGCAGCACCGTCGGGAACGTTAGGCCGATCTTCTCCTTGATCAGCACCTGGCCGGCCTGATCCATGTAGTATTCCACCGGATCCTCGATCGTGACGTAATTTCTTGAAGGCGTCGCATTGTGCTGCAACAGCGCATAAAGCGTCGTGGTCTTGCCGCTGCCGGTGGGTCCCGTGGTCAGGATGATGCCTTGCGGCTTGTCCACCATGTTCAGCACCTTGGCAAGATCGGTCTCGGAGAACCCCATCCCGTCCACGGCCACGATGGCCGAGTTGCGGTCGAGAATGCGCATCACCACTTTTTCGCCGTTGATGGTGGGCAGCGTGGAGATGCGCATATCGACGATGCGCATCGAGGTTTTGACGGTGATGCGCCCATCCTGAGGGCGTCGCCGTTCGCTGATGTCCATCTCCGCCATTACCTTCAGGCGCGATACCAGCGATTGAAGCAATTGATGCGGTATCTGGATCTTGTCCTCCAGCACGCCGTCGATGCGGTAGCGCACCATCACGCTCTTGGTGCGCGGCTGGATATGGATGTCGCTCGCGCCAAGCCGTATCGCCTCCAGCATCACCGCGTTGACCAGGCGGATCGCGGGCGGCTCGTTGGTGTCGCGCAGCAATTCTTCCAGCGACTCGGTATCCTCTTCCTCGATGACGATCTCGATGCTCTCATAAGGGTCGACACTGGTGACCAGCGTTTCCAGTTCTTTGAAATCGACCTCCTCGTCGCTGCCATACAGTTCCGCCAGTTTGGCCTTGATGCTTGCCGCGCTTGCCATTACCGGCTGTATCTCCAGTCCCGAGACAAACCTCAGGTCATCGAGCAAACCCATGTCCAGCGGATCGGCCAATGCCAGCAGCAGGCGCCTGCCTTCCAGGCGCAGCGGCACGACCAGTTGGCGTTCGCAGAAGCTGCGTGGGATCAGCGAGGCCGCTGCCGCATCGGCCTGGAATTCTGCCAGCGACACCTCTTCTACCAGCAATTCCTTGCGCAGGATGTCGCGGATGGTTTTTTCGGGTATCCAATCGTATTCCAGCAGCAGCTTGATGATGGGTTCCTTCTTCTGCTGTTGTTGCCGGTAGAGTTCCTGCACCTGCTGGCTGCTCAACAGATTCTTCTTGTTAAGCATGATGGCGAGCTGACTGCGGTTGCTGACCGTCAGTTTGGCGAGTGCATTGATTTCCTTGGACTTCCGCGCGTTGTCCTGCTGCAACACCTTGTTCTTCTGGATCAGGTCGTATTGCTCCAGCGCCAGCGCGACGGTCACGCGCAGATCGTCGTCGTTCCACGGCTTGAGGATGAACTTGTACACCGCGCCTTCGTTGATGGCGCCCATCACCGCGCCGGTATCGGCATGCCCGGTCAGCATGATGCGGATGACCTCCGGCTTGAGCGCCTTGACCTGCTTCAGCAGTTCCGCGCCATTCATGCCCGGCATCATGTAATCGGAAATCATCAGGTGGAACGGTTCCTTGCGCAGCAGCGCCAGCGCTTCCTGCCCGCCGGATGCCGTCGTTACCGCATAATTCTCCTGGCGGAACACGCGCTTCAACGCATTGAGCACGTTCGGCTCGTCATCCACCAGCAGGAGGCGGTAAGCGCTATTGGCGGGGCGATCATCCGTAGCGGGGGTCTCGGCAGGCGCGGCTCCGGTGAACAGGGATGCATAATTGGACATACGATTTCCTGGTAAATGTTTATACAGGGGCGCGGTTTATGTCGCCATGTTTAGTTCTCACTTGGCAGGCCACGTCTGAGATGTATGCAGCACACGCAAGACGGTAACAGTGTTGCCGGATACTTCGTACACCAAAACGTAGTTCGGATGCACCACTGCTTCCCTGGTGTTCTTCATGCGTCCGGGCTTAAACAGTTTTGGCTGCTCAATAAGCGAGCCTGCTTTCTCCTCGAACAGGTTGTCAAGATCGAGCGCGGCTTGCGGATTGTCCTGGGCGATAAAGTCCATGATCCGCTCCCGGTCGTCGAATGCCCATGGCCTCCATTCGAGCTTCATGCAGCAGTTTTAATGCGCTTTTGCAGCTCTTTGCGCCTGGCCGCAAAATGTTTTTTGACCTCTGCGTTCGGGATCGAGGGGCGCGGATCGTCTATGGCTTCCTGCACCTGCTCACGGAACCACTTGTCATAGGCTGCGGCTTCGTGCGCCGCTTTCATTCGACTGGACGCAACCTTGCCGCGATGAGTAATCTTGAGGGCAGCCGGATCGAACCCGGTGGCATCCACCTGGTACTTGGCCACACCGATTCCCTTGAGGTAGCCCACAAGCGTTTCAAACTTGCGGAAGATGCGAACAGAACCGCGCTTTGCGGCCAAGGCGCGTTCGGTCATGCCGTACTTGATAACCACACCCCATCCTCCGGGCTGACCGATGATATTTGCACCATTGACGGCGTTAGCTTCGACGAGCCGGGACAGAGTTACATGGTCTATGGTTTCGCGGGTAGTTACCATATCATCACCTATTGAGCGTTAAGCCGTAGGATGGAATATACCCATAATCCAGGATAATGGGAATGCCATTTTTCTTTGGAATTCTGCATAAACCCGGATTATCCATTAGCGCTTTACGGGAGCGTCGGCCTCGGCGCGAATCGACGCAGCAATTCGCGGCGAGGGCGCCGCTCCTACGTGTTTCTCCTTTTTCCCCTTCCCCAAGAGACTAAAAGGGGACGGGGGATACGAAACAACAGGCTCGACTAACACTTTCAAATGCACCCACTTTTCGTTTTTGCAAAAGCGGCGAATTGCTCAGCAGACAGAGGTTTGCTGAAGTAATAGCCTTGCACCTCATCACATCCATGCTCGCGCAGAAATTCCAGTTGCCCTACTGTTTCAACGCCTTCGGCAATGGTTTGCAGACCAAGTCTTTTTGCCATACAAATGATAGCGTCGACGATGGCACTGTCTTCCTGGTCGATAGTGATGTCGCGCACAAACGATTGGTCGATCTTGAGCTTGTATGCCTTGAATTTTTTCAAATAGCTCAGCGAAGAATAACCGGTGCCAAAGTCATCAATCGACATACGGATACCGCGTTTGTGCAGATTATCCATCACGGCGATTGCGCCTTGCGGATTGTGCATCGCTACACTCTCAGTCAATTCCAGTTCCAGATATTCCGGCGGCAAGCCTTCTTCATCCAGTATGCGCGTAACCATATCCGGCAAGTCGTAATGTCTGAACTGCACTGCCGAAAGGTTCACTGCCATGACCAGCGGAGCGATACCCTCCTCCAGCCAGGTTTTCATCTGACGCACCGCCTGCCGCAACACCCATTCGCCGACCGGCAAGATCAGCCCGCTGTTTTCGGCAATCGGAATGAATTCAGCCGGCGACACCGCGCCCAATTCGGGATGCATCCAGCGCAACAAGGCCTCCGCCCCAACGATCCGTCCCTCACAAAGGGACAATTGCGGCTGGAAAACCAGATGCAGTTGATCCCCTGCCACCGCGTGATGCAATGCGCTCACCAGTTGCAGATTGCGCGCCGAGCGCGCCTGCATTTCCGCAGTAAAAAAACAGTAACCGTTGTGACCATCCCGCTTGGCGCGATGCATGGCGATATCGGCGCCCTTGGAGAGCATTTCCAGATTCTCTCCGTCTCCGGGATAAATGGCAATGCCGATCGATGCGGTAATGTTCAGGTCGTATTGCCCAATATTATACGGCTGCGCAATGACATCCAGCAGCTTCCGCGCGACTTGCGCGGCGCCGTCCGGGCCGGTGCCGGGCAGCATGACAAGAAACTCATCCCCGCCGAAGCGGGCTACCGTATCTTCCTCACGAAGCGCATTTCGCAAATGTTTTGCAACCTCCACCAGCAATGTGTCGCCAATGCTGTGCCCAAGCGTATCGTTGATATCCTTGAAGCAATCCAGGTTGATAAACATCACCGCCAACGGCTCGTTGTTGCGCTTCGCAAGGCTGATGGCATATTTGGCGCGGTCATTCAACTGGGTGCGGTTGGGCAGCCCGGTGAGTTCGTCGAAATGTGCCAGGTACCGGATGCGGTCCTCGGCATGTTTGCGCGTGGTAATGTCCTGCGTGGTGCCAATGCCAAAAAGCGGACGGCCATCCGCGTCCCTTTCGATCTCGGCGTATTGCCTTACCCATCGAACCTCTCCGTTTGCCACAACCCGATGCTCGGTGTCATAAGGCGCTCCGGCAACCGCCGCATTCCATTCCCCGAGCACCCTCTCCCGGTCATCCGGATGAATCGTGGAGACAAAGGTGTCCAGATCGACGGCATCCCGTTTTGGAACGCCGAATATGCGGTAGGACTCATCCGACCACTCCAGTCTGTTGGTCACGATATTGAGATGCCAGCTGCCAATCTGCGCGACGGCCTGCGCGCGATTGAGGTTGTCCTCGCTGCGCCGCAGCGCGAGTTCGGTCTGCCTGCGTTCGGTAATGTCCTCGTAGATGCCCAGCACGCCTATGGTTTCGTTTGCGGCATTGCGGAGCGGCACCTTGGATGTGCGCAGCCAGATGGTCTTGCCATCGGGCGTGGTCTGCGGTTCGTCATATGAAAGTTTCGGGATGCCCGAATCTATAACCTGCCGGTCGTCGGCACGGTACAGTTCCGCCTGGTCTTTCCAGGCCAACTGGCAGTCGTCCTTGCCGAGCAATTTTTCCGGGGCGGCCTCTCCCGCATCCCTGGCAAAGGCCAGGTTGCAGCCCAGATAACGCAATTCCCGGTCTTTCCAGAAAACACGAATTGGCGCAGTATCGATAATGGTGTTCAGCAGATAATTGGCACCGGCAAGTGTATTCTCGGCCTGTTTGTATTGCATCCTGTGCTCGAAATTATCCAATGCAAAATTCATGTCCATCGTCATTTCAACCAACAAACGGCGCATGGGCGCATTAAAGACATTAACCTTGTCGGCATACAGGCTGAGAGCGCCGACGACCTCCCCATTTCGATGCAGCGGCAGAGCGGCGCATGCCATGCAGTCTGGCTGCGCCTCCCGCCAAGCAGCAATGGCAGGGTCATGCTGAAAATCCTGATACCAGAACGGCTGGTTATTGTGGATCGCCATGCGGGCAGGCAGGTATTGCGCGGAACCTTGGCTATCCAAAGGCTCCCCCCCCCGACATTCACATCCCCACCGTAAGAGGCAACCGGCTTGAGCTGTTTATTCTGGCCATCCAGCAAGCCGACCCATGCAAATTTCGCCCAGCCCAAGTCCACCATGTCGCGGCAGATCCGTGAAAACAAATCGGCTTCGCTGTTGCAGCATACGATAGCCTTATTGCACCGGCTCAAGGTGGTATAAAGCATCTTCAAGTATTGCACCTGGTCGGCAGCATCACGATCCGCAAGAAACCTGGTTTGATCCATTGATTGCACCTCCTACGGTTTATTGACCGGCAAATAAATCGTGAAGGTCGTACCCGTACCTACTTCACTTTCCACCTCGATATTTCCGCCGTGCGCCGTGATGATGTCGCGGCTCACCGTCAGCCCCAGGCCGGAGCCGGAGCCTACATCCTGCGTGGTGAAGAACGGATCGAAGATGCGCGGCAATACCTCGGGCGGGATACCGCATCCGGTATCGGAGAAGCGGATGACGATCTGGCCGTTCTCGATACCGCTCTGGATGCGGATCTCGCCGCGTTCTTTCATCGCCTGCGCCGCATTGAGCAGCAGGTTGAGGAACACCTGGCTCAAGTGCCCCGCCTTGCAGCGCAACGGCGGCAATTCGCCCAGCGCCAGTTTCAGGTCGGCGCGGCTGTTGATCTGGTTGGTGGCCACATTGCAGGCAGAGCGGATGCAATCGTTGAGATCGACGATCTCTTCCTCGGCCTGATCTATGCTGGAGAACCCTTTGAGGTCGGACACGATGCGCGCCACGCGGTCTGCCCCGTCCACGCTTTCCTGCAACAGCGACGGAAAATCTGCCAGCACGAAATCGAGGTCGGCGGTCTGCCATGCGGTAGCCAGCGCGGCATTGCCGCTGGACTTGACCTGCCCGGCCACACTCTGAAATTTCTGCACATAGGATTGCGCCGTGCCCAGATTGCTGCGGATGAAGCCGATCGGGTTGTTGATCTCGTGCGCCACACCTGCCGCCAGTTGCCCGACCGAGGCCAGCTTTTCGGCCTGGTAGAGCTGGCGGCGGGCGGATTCGATGGTATTCACCTGCTCCTTGACGCGCATCTCCAGATTCTCCGCCAGCGCCTTGTAGCGCGCTTCCGATTCCATCAGGGCCGCATGCCTGCGCTGCAATTCTTCATAGTCCGCCTTCACCACCTCGATATGCATCTCCGATGCCATGAAGTAGCGCGCCCCGGATTGCATGAACAGTTCCAGCAGGTTTGCGGCGGCGCGCGCGCGCGCCTCATCTGCCGCCGCCGTCTCGAGATGGCCGGCGGTCTCCAGGTCGTGAGTAAGCGGCAGGCGCTTCGCGTTTTCCGCCAGGGGAGGGGCGTTGCCCATCACCCAGGCGCCATTGGCGGACACGACCCGCGCCGGGGCGCCCAGCAGCACGGTCAATGCGGCAGACAGCCTGTCCGGCGAGATGCCGGAAAGCAATTCGCGCAGGCTCAGCGTGCTGTCATATCCTTTAGCGTGGGTTTTCAAGCGATTCTCCCGTCACGGCGTCGATAAAGGCTTTTGCACTGATACCATGTTCCTCACTCAAGGAGAAGCTCCTGTCCAGAACCGGATAGACCGTTTCCAGCAGCTTGACGAAGGTCTCCCGTACGCCCGCCCCCGTCAGCGCGGAGGCCATGACCAGTGGCCAGGGCGCAGCCGACCAGCGCCCGCGTATCTCTTCTTCGGGCAGCACATCTGGCAGATCGCGCTTGTTGAACTGTACCACGATGGGCAACGTGCCGAAATCCAGCCCGACGCGGCGCGCGTTGTCCTCCAGGTTCTGGAACGATTCGGAATTGTTGATGCCCTGCGAGCGTTGCGAGTCCGCCACAAATACCACGCCGTCGGCGCGCGACAGTACCGCCTTGCGGGTCGCGTCATGCACCACCTGTCCGGGAACCGTATAGAGCTTGAACTTGACCAGCCAGCCGGAAGGGGTGCGGAAGCCCAGCGGCAGCAGGTCGAAGAACAGCGTCCGGTCGTTTTGCGTCTCCAGCGTCATGATCTCGCCCTTCAAATCCGGGGATAGCAGGTCGTGCAGGCGCATCAGATTAGTGGTTTTGCCGCTCATGGCCGGGCCGTAATAGACCAGTTTGATGGTCAGCTTGCGTGTTGTTTCGTCGAGTTCCGCCATGGTCCGGCCTATCCGTTTACGTAGACATGGGTCGTCAGCGGATGGCCGTGCATCCATTCATATCCCATGATTTGCCCGATGATGAGCTCGTTCAGCACATATTCCCCTGACAGCAGCAGATCGCCGGCAGTTGGTGGAGCACGGCAAGAATTTCATCATTGGTCATTGGGTGCGGGCTTACCGGTTAGACGGATCATATCTGGAAGTGATGGCTATTCGGTTGCTGCCTTTTCAGCAATTCCTCAAATTCATCAGCCGGCACCGGCCTGGAGAACAGGTAGCCTTGCGCATAGTCGCAGCCTGCCTGGGCCAGCAGCGCCCGCTGCGCTTCCGTCTCCACCCCTTCGGCGATCACCTTGAGGCCGAGCTTGTGCGCCATCACGATGATGGCTTCGGACAGCGCCCTGTCGTTGGGGTCAGTCACCAGATCGCGCACGAATGACTGGTCGATTTTCAGGTAGTCGATGTCGAATTTCTTCAGGTAGGCCAGCGACGAATAGCCGGTGCCGAAATCATCGATCGCGACTTGCATGCCGGCAGCGCGGAAGCCGAGCAGTTTGTTGGTGACGCCGATTTCTGCGTTCAGCAGCAACCCTTCGGTGATTTCAATGACCAGGCTGTGCGTAGTCAGTCCCAACTCCCGCAAATAAGCGCACCATGTTTTACACACACAGTCAGAGTTGCTGAATTGCACGGGCGACAGGTTTACACTGACCTGAAGCCCTGCATACTGAGCGGGTGACATGTTCACGCTGACCTGAAACGCGCTGCTGTACAATGTCTCCCAGTGCTTCAACTGACGCGCCGATTCCTTGAACACCCAGTTGCCGATTTCGACAATCAGCCCGGTTTCTTCCGCCAGCGGAATAAATTGGGCGGGACTGATCATGCCACGCTCCGGATGCTGCCAGCGGATCAGTGCTTCTGCCTTGTTGATGCGGCCGGTAGCTAACTCCACGATGGGCTGGTAATAAACCCTGAACTGGCTGGCGGCCAACGCGCCGCGCAATTCGTTGGTCAATTGCAGCCGCGCCTGTGCGGCCTGCTGCATGGCTGGCGTGAAGTAATCGAAACGGTTGCGCCCCTTGTTTTTTGCCACATACATTGCCTGATCGGCATTTTTGAGCAACTCTTCTATTTCGGTGGCATCGTCCGGATACAGCGTGACGCCGATACTGGCCGACACATAGGCTGTTTCGTCGTCCAGCAGGAACGGTTTGGCCAGGCTTTGCAGGATATTTCCGGTTATCCGATCGATGCTGCCGGTGTCGTCAAGTTCCGCCAGGATGACGGTGAATTCGTCACCGCCCAAACGCGCCACGG
>Ga0209211_10011375_pt1 | contig 11389 bp, 6 predicted proteins | sample RifGroA2_FD_183992 | JGI IMG/M metagenome (GOLD analysis project Ga0209211, IMG submission 183992) | Groundwater microbial communities from Rifle, Colorado, USA - Groundwater A2 (SPAdes) (version 2) | ecosystem: Environmental > Aquatic > Deep subsurface > Groundwater | place: Rifle, Colorado...
TGGCCGACCTTGACGGACGGGGAGAGGTGGCGGGCGGGATCGTGGTGGTCCGTTTCGGCGAGAATGTCCTCAATGTTATCCATCGGGTCAAGGCAAAGATCAGCGAAAGCATCGAGCCGAGCCTGCCCGAGGGGGTGAAGGTAGTTGTCACCTATGACCGCTCCGATCTTATCCACCGGGCCATCGACACCCTCACCGAAGAACTGGTCAAGATCTCCCTGGCGGTAAGCGTGGTCTGTCTGGTGTTTCTTTTCCATTTGCCCAGCGCCCTGGTGGTTATCTTCACCCTGCCCGTGGCGATCATCATTTCCTACATCTGCATGTACTATCTTGGGGTGACGGCGAACATCATGAGCTTAAGCGGCATCGCCATTGCCATCGGGGCCATGGTGGACGCCTCGATCATCATGGTCGAGAATGCCCATAAAAAGCTGGAGGAGTGGGAACACGCCGGCAGACCCGGTAATCGTGCCGAGGTGATTATCGAGGCGGGCAAGGAGGTGGGGCCTTCCCTGTTTTTCTCCCTGCTGGTGATCACCGTGGCCTTTTTGCCGGTTTTCACCCTGCAGGCTCAGGCCGGACGGCTGTTCAAACCCCTGGCCTACACCAAGACCTTTGCCATGCTCTTCTCGGCTTTTCTCGCCATCACCCTGACCCCGGTGCTGATGACCCTTTTCATCCGGGGCAAGATTACGCCCGAGGATAAAAATCCGGTCAGCCGCGTTCTTCACCGGCTCTATGAGCCCATCGTGCACTTTGTCCTCCGTTTTAAAAGGACGGTTATCGTTGTCGCGCTCATCATCATGGCCGTGAGCGTCTACCCTTTCCTTAAGCTCGGCTCCGAGTTCATGCCGCCGCTGTACGAAGGCGCCCTCTTTTATATGCCGGTGACCTCTCCTGGCGCAGCCATCTCGGAGGTGTCGAAGCTTCTCCAGCTCCAGGACAAAATCCTGAAGGAGATTCCCGAGGTGGCCCAGGTCTTCGGCAAGGCCGGCAGGGCGGAAACTGCAACGGATCCGGCGCCCCTGGAGATGTTTGAAACCGTGATCAACCTCAAGCCCGAGTCGGAATGGCGGCCGGGGATGACGGTGGAGATGCTGAAAAACGAGATGAACGATGCCCTTTCCATGCCGGGGGTGGCCAACTCCTTTACCATGCCGATCAAGGCCCGAATCGACATGCTCGCCACCGGGATCAGAACCCCGGTGGGGATCAAGATTCTGGGCCCGGATCTCTCAGAGATTGAACGGCTTGGCACCGATATCGAAGCCAGGCTTAACGGCATCTCCGGGTTGCGGAGCGTTTACGCCGAGCGGGTGACCACCGGCTATTTTCTTGATTTCACCATCAATCGAGAAGAAGTGGCCCGCTACGGTCTGTCCGTGGATGAGGTGCAGGAGGTTATCCAGTCGGCCATCGGGGGGATGAACCTCACCGTGACCGTGGAGGGCAGGGAGCGCTATCCGGTGAATGTCCGCTATGCCCGGGAGTTGCGGAGCGACGTGGAGCAATTGAAAAGAGTGCTGGTTCCTGTGCCCATGGCCGTGGGAGCGGGCGGACAGGTTGGGCCGGGCGGCATGTCTTCATCCCAGCCCGCGCGCACCGGCGATCTTCTTCAGGTTCCCTTGGGGGCGCTGGCCGACATCCAGATTGTCAAGGGACCGCCCATGATAAAAAGCGAGGCCGGTCTCCTGGCTTCCTATGTGTATATTGATTTTTTCGGCCGGGATGTGGGCGGTTTTGTGAACGAGGCCAAGGAACGGGTTGCCTCGCTGAAGATCCCAAATGGTTACCGGCTTGAGTGGAGCGGAGAGTACGAGAATCTGGTGAAGACCCACGAGAGGTTGAAGGTCGTTGTTCCCCTTACCCTGTTGGTCATCTTTGTCCTCATCTTCCTAAACACCCAGTCATGGATCAAGACGGCGATCGTCCTGCTGGCCGTGCCCTTTTCGCTGGTCGGTTCTTTCTGGCTTTTGTACATTCTGGGCTACAACATGAGCATTGCGGTCTGGGTGGGGATCATTGCCCTGGCCGGGATCGACGCGGAGACCGGGGTGGTCATGCTCCTCTATCTCGACCTGGCCCACGAAAAATGGGAAAAGGCGGGGAAAATGCGGAACCGCGAAGATCTGAAAGAGGCAATCATGTACGGGGCGGTAAAAAGGATCCGGCCCAAGCTCATGCTGGTGGGGACCACGCTGCTCGGCCTGGTTCCCATCATGTTCAGCACCGGCACCGGCGCCGATGTAATGAAAAGGATCGCCGCGCCTATGGTGGGGGGGATCGGCACCTCGACCATTCTTGAACTGCTCATCTATCCCGCGATCTATATGCTTTGGAAGCAGAGGGATTTTAAAAAGACGGCGGAAGAGGTAAGTTAAGAGCCTCCCTGATTCTTCGCTCGATGTTTCCTGCCGCCGCGCCGTTTTTTTCATGGAAAACTTGTCGGTTCTGCTTTACGGTACCCCGGAGACGCTGTTCCCAAATTTCATCTTCGATACGGCAGGTTCATGGCAGGTTCCTTGATTTCGCAAACGATTATTGACTCAGGCGCGCTTTTGGAAAGCAGGTCGGAAGGCATGGCTCTGCTTGATACCGAGGCGCGTTTTGTTTATGTAAATCCTGCCTATGTTCGACTGTTGAAAGAGGTTTTTAATCTGACGGTGGGGCCGGGTTCCCGCCACCAGTACGTTTTGCCAAACAGCCAGCGGGCCTGGGCCAGTGATCTTTATCAGCGGGCGCTTTCCGGCAAGAAGTTTACCGTGGATTTCAGCCGGAACTGTCCGGAGGGTGGGGTTTGCACCTTCGAGCGTTCATTCAGTCCGGTGTACCATAATGGCAGACTGGCCGGGTTTTCCGAGGTAATCCGGGATGTGACCGCGGAGCGCAACAGGGAGATCGACCTGCGTCGGGCTTATGACACCCTGGAAAAGCAGATTACTGCCCGGACCAGCAGTTATCAGGAATACAACGCAATTCTGGCCCAGGAGATCGTCGAGCGGCAACGGGCCGAGGAGGATCTCCTCGAAAGCGGCGAACGTCTGTCGCAGATCTTGCAGGGCAGCTCCATTCCCACCTTTGTTATCGACGAAAACCATATCCTTACCCACTGGAACAAGGCTTGCGCCATGATGACCGGGCTGACCGCCGACGAGATGGTGGGCACCCAAAAACAATGGAAGGCTTTTTATCTTTATAAGCGGCCGGTCATGGCCGATCTGGTGCTGGAGGCCGCCATGGAGGCGCGGATCGCCAAGTTCTATTCCGGCAAGTACCGGCCTTCCGCCTTGATAAAGGGAGCCTATGAGGCTGAGGATTTTTTTGACTTCGGCCATGAGAGCAAGTGGCTTTTTTTTACCGCCGCCCCGATCAAGAACCTGGCCGGGGATGTCATCGGCGCCATTGAAACCTTGCAGGACATCACCGACCGCAAGCGGATGGAGGCAGAGGTCCGGCGGATGAACGACGCCCTGGAAGCGCGGGTCGAGGAGCGGACCAACCAGTTGACCCGTACCTACGAGCAGCTGCTTCATGCCGAGAAATTCAGCGCGGTCGGCAAGCTGGCCGCCTCCATCGCCCACGAATTCGGCAATCCGATCATCGGCATCCGCAATTTTTTGCAAGGCTTGCGCAAGCATGTGCAGCTTGAAAAGGGCGATGCCGAGATGCTGGAGCTGGCCATCGGCGAATGCGCACGGGTCAAGGATCTGATCAGCACCTTGCAGGATTTTAACCGGCCTACCACCGGCAAGATCGCCTCGGTGGATCTGCATCGGATCATCGAGGAGCTGTTACTGCTCGGCAAAAAGAAGCTCAGCGACCGGCGGATCACGGTGGAGCGGCATTTTGCCCGGGAACTGCCCAGGATTCAGGCGGTGCCCGATCAGATCAAGCAGGTTCTCTTAAATGTGATCGGCAACGCCGAAGAGGCCATCCCCGAAAGCGGCGGGGCCATCACCATCACCACCGAGGTGAGCGGAGACAATGTCCTGGTTCTCATCCAGGATACAGGCAAGGGCATCCGCCAGAAGGATCTGGGCGCAATATTTGAGCCGTTTTTCTCCACCAAACCGGCGGTGGAGGGCACCGGCCTGGGTCTGTCCGTGAGCTACGGCATTGTCAAGCGGCACGGCGGCGATATCACGGCCAAAAGCATGCGCGGCAAAGGGGCGCTCTTCACCATCACCTTGCCCATCGACGGGGTTCCCGGCGAAGAGGATTTTTTGCCGATCTTCAAGTAGTGGCACGGCATGTCGTGCCACTACTCTTTTATTTCGCAGTCCCCCTCACAGCCGCAGCCACCACCCCCCTTTTTGAACCAGCCGCGAACCATCGCAGACATCGGCTTGATTGACAGGGCGAGCAGCAGCAGAGTCGCGCCCAACTGGACCGGGTAGGGCATGATCTCCGCCGCCTGCCCGACTACGGCCACGGCCTGGATGCCCAGCATCGCGTAAACTTCATCCACGGCCAGGCCGCAGAGTATTGCGCCCACAGCGATGGCCGTAAGATAGACCATGGTGGTGCGCTTGCCCAGCAGGTTGGCCAGCACGGTCAGGGTGGCCATGTTGGTGGCCGGCCCAGCAAGGAGAAAAACCAGGGCCGCGCCAGGGCTGACCCCCTTGAGGATCAGGGCGGCGGCGATGGGCGTGGAGGCGGTGGCGCAGATGTAAAGCGGGATGCCGAAGGCCAGCATCAGCAGCATGGAGCTGAGCCCGCCGGAGAGATAGCTGGTGATGAGAGCTTCCGGGACCAGCGCCGAGATCCCCCCTGCCAGCAGCAAGCCGAGAAAAAACCAGCCGGCCAGCTCCCCCCAGAGTTCGCCCAGAGCGTAGCGCATTCCCGCCAGCAGTTTTCCCTTCAGGGAATGGTGGGCGGCGTGCTGCTCCGGCGGACAGTCAATGCCGGAGCAGCAGCCATCCACCACGCAGGAGAAATCAGCCGTGGCAAGCCTCGGCTTGGGCGGGCGCAGCAGGTTTTCGGTTATCCCCGCGGCCAGGGCGGTGAGGAAGGCGGCCAAGGGACGGGCCACGGTCATGATCGGATCCAGCAGGGCATAGGTGACCGCGATGGAGTCCACGCCGGATTCGGGGGTGGAGATCAAAAAGGCGGCGGTGGCGCCGTTGTTGGCTCCCTGTTTTTTCAGAGCAGCCGCCGCAGGCAGCACCCCGCAGGAACACAAGGGCAGGGGAATCCCGAACAGGGCCGCCTTGAACACCGAGCTGAAACGGCCTTGCCCCAGATGCCGGGCCACTAGGGCGGGGGAGAGAAAGACCTTGAGCAGGCCGCCGATGAGGATGCCGAAGAGGATGTAGGGAGCGGCGTCCAGAAGCAGATGCCAGGATTCGCTGAAGATGCTGAAAATGAGGGGCATGGGATTACTCCTGAATATGTTCGAGCGCCACGAGGATAAGTTGGCTGATATGGGCATCGGTGAGCCGGTAATAGAGGACCGGCCCCTCGCGCCGGTTGGCCACCAGGGCCATCTGCCGGAGCAGGCGCAGCTGGTGGCTCACCGCTGATTCGCTAACGCCGAGAAAGGCGGCCAGATCGCAGACGCACATCTCTTCTTGGAGCAAGGCTTGGAGGATTTTGAGCCGGGTCGGGTCGGCAAAGGCCTTGAAAAACTGGGCGAGTTTGTCTATCTCAGCCGGAGGCAAGGCGGCTTTTCTGGCTTTTGCCACTTGCTGTTCATGGACAATCCGGCACTGGCAGAGATCGGTCGGCATGGAGGACTCCTTTTAATGTATGAGCAGTTGTGCAAATAATAAATTGTCGGCGGCCTTCTGTCAAGGCTGGATTGTTCTGGGAGGATTCTCGGCCAGCCAGCGAGATTGCCTGCGATAATTGATCGTTTTTTTGCCCCAAACCGGATAGAATGGCGCTCCAGCACCAAAGAAAGGAGCGTTGTATGCACAATCTGATCAACTGGCTCGTGGAGAGCATCGGAGCCATGGGCTATCCGGGGATCTTTATCCTGATGGCCATGGAGAGTTCGGTGATCCCGGTGCCCAGCGAACTGGTCATGCCCCCGGCCGGGTATCTCGTCCAGGCGGGGAAGATGGATATGCTGGCCGTGATCCTCAGCGGCACCTTCGGCAGCCTCTTCGGCGCCTATCTCAATTATTTCGCCTCCCATTATCTGGGCAGGCCGCTTATTTTGAAATACGGAAAATATGTCTGGATCACCGAGGAGAAGTTCGCCAAGGTCGAGACTTTTTTCCTCAGGCACGGGGAGATTTCGACCTTCATCGGTCGCCTGCTCCCGGTGGTTCGCCATCTCATCTCGCTTCCGGCCGGACTCGCCGGGATGAATCATTGGAAGTTTTCCCTCTACACCCTGCTCGGCGCGGGGATCTGGGTGACAGTTCTCTCCTGGCTCGGCTATTTTATCGGCAGCAACCAGGACCTGATCATGGAATACTCGCACCAGATTATTTACGGGGTACTTGGCTTTTCTACCCTGCTCATCTTCGTTTACATCAAGTTGCAACCCAAAAAGTGTGAAGAGCTGAGTTGAGAAAGGGGGCAGTCTATCTGTCCATTTTTCCAGTTCGATCTTGCCAGGCTATTGTTCATTGACGAACATCCCGGCATGGGGCCAGCCTGGTTTTCCCCTCGTCGGTTTTAGCGGGAAGGCGTTGGTTTCGATGGAGCCTGGCAGGGGCTGCTTCTCGAAGTCGGTGGCGGTACTTGTTGCAGGCTGCCCTTGGGGCGCTAGTATTTTTTCTGTGTTGTGGTTGGTGCGTAAGTTTGATAGGGTGATCTATTGAAGGGTGCGATCAGGGAAATTGGGATGGAAAAAGTATGACCTACTCCATGATTTCCCTAGGTGAAATAGATAAATAGATAACAGCGTCCCTCTAGGTCTCTCTAGGTGCTCCAGCGTCCCTCTAGGTGCTCAGCCTTCCGTTGACATGATCATCCCGTTTAAGTACACTGCTTTGATCGCAACCAGCAGCAGACAAAGGATCGATCATGAGATCGTAATGAGCTCAATTACTTCTCCCCAGCCGACACAAGAAAATGCTGCGAACCCAGCTGCGTTGCCACACGCCGCTCTGGTCAAAATATGGGGAGTGTCCCTGGTTTTATTGGCGCTGTTTATCCCCGGCCTGGCCAGAGCCGATTTCGGCATCACCTCCGCCACCGTCAATGGCGGCAGTTCGGTGACCGTTGCCCCCGGCGAAACGATCGACGTTGCCGTTACCCTGGATTATTTCGGCAATGTCAATGGCGCAAACGGTGAGTGGGAGTCAACCAGATGGACGGTCAACGGGGTCGACACCTGCAACGACCATGACGATCGGCATGAATCGGGCCCGGACAATGTCAACTTCAGCATCACCGCCCCGACAACTACCGGCACCCATACCCTCACCCTCAAGCCTTATTCCAATGACAACTGCAGTGGCCAGACCGGCAGCAATTTTAACCTGAACAATGCGATCACCGTGCAGCAACCGACCCCGGTTGCCGATTACCGTTTTGATGAATGCTCCTGGACCAGCGGGACAAGCGGCGCAGTAAGCGATTCAGCCGGCAGTTATCACGGTACTCCCTACAGCACGAACACGGTCTCCGGCGGAGTGGTCAATCGTGCCGCCGATCTCTCCGCCACAGGCACATCCGACTATATCCACTGGCCGATCTCACTCTTAAACGGGCGCACCAATTTTACCATCAGCCTGTGGTTCAAAACCTCGGTCAATAAATCGCAGCAGGATATTCTCCACGGCCTGGGTAGCGGTTCGGGAGACGATGAGATAGAAATTTATCTCATCAACAGCACGGGGGTCCGGGTAAACATTCGCGACGATGGCAATAATTACACTGCTGCTTCGTCCTTTGCCAACGGCGCCTGGCATCACCTGGCGGTCACTAAATCCGGCACCAGCGTCTGCGTCTATCTCGACTCGACCATGCTTGACTGCAACACCCGCAGCTCAAATGCCTTGTCGATCACCAACAGCAACGCCCTGTTGACTGGCCAGGAGCAGGACTCCTTCGGCGGCGGTTTTACCAGCAGCCAGGCGCTGGAAGCGCAGCTCGACGAGTTCAAGGTATTTGCTGCCGCTCTTTCCGCCAGCTCGATCAGCAGCATCTATGCCAACGAACTGGCCGGCAACAACTGGGACGGAAGCGCCCGGAGCAATCCCTGCCTTACCGGCCCCTGCGAGACTTTCCGCGACGAATTTTCCTCGAACAGTTATGGCCGCAACGATGGCACGGCAAGCTGGACAGGCAATTGGACCGAGGGCGGCGACAACGGTTCATCGTCGAACGGCAATATCGAAATCGCCAGCAACCGCTTGCAATTCGAGGGTGACGCCGACAACAACACCTCCATCTATCGAGAGGCCAACCTTTCCGGCTATACCAGCGCGACCCTGAGTTTCGATTACAGCGAGTCCGGCTGGGATAGCCATGACACCCTTGAGGTTCGCGTTTCCGCCAATGGGGGAGCAGACTGGACGACCATTCATACGTTCAATAACGACCAGGGTGCAGGAGGCACCTTCTCGCAAGATATCACTGCTTATATCGCCGGTAACTTCCGCCTTGCCTTCGTGATAACGAGCGCAAATGGCAGTGATGATGAGTTCTATATCGACAATGTCCAGATCGAAGCGTGCACGACAAGCAGCAGCCTGAACCACATCCGCCTCGAACACGACGGCGATGGCCTGACCTGCATGCCGGAAACCATCACCATTAAGGCCTGCGCCGATGCAAACTGCGACTCGCTCTACACCGCGGGCAGCACCTCCGTCACTCTGTCCGATACGGGCTGGTCGAGCAACCCCATTACTTTCACCGGCTCGACCACGGTAACCTTGAGCAAAACCGCTCCCCAGACCGTGACCATGGGCACCAGCGCAGTCAGCCCCTCCCCTGCCGGGGTCACCCGTTGCTACCTAGGGGTAACTCAGGACTGCAATCTGATTTTTTCCGATGCCGGCTTCATCTTTGCCGCCACCACAGGTGGCACTGAGGTGACCATTCCCGTGCAGACGGCCGGCACTGCCTCCGGAACCTACTACTTGCGCGCGGTCAAAACCAGTACCACCACCGGAGCCTGCGAGGCCGCGCTGGTGGGGGCCAACTCTGTTGAGCTGGCCTATGAATGCAACGACTCCGCCACCTGCTACGCCGCCGATCTGATGAGCGTCAATGGCGGCACCGCCACCACCATCGCCCGAAACAACAACGGCAGCGTAACCAGCTACACTTCCACGCCCATGACCTTTGATGCCAACGGCAATGCGCCCTTCACCTTCAACTACGGCGACGCGGGCAGGGTGACCCTGCATGCGAAGAAAACCGTGAACTCGGTCCTCCTTTCCGACGCCACCAATGCCTTTATCGTCAAGCCCCACAATTTCCTGGTAATTCCTTGCGCCGCCTCGGTGGTCGGCGCCTGCACCGCCGCACCCACCGATCCTGGCCTTGTCGGAGGCGGCAGCGCCTTTGCCCGAGCCGGAGAGCAATTCAAGGCCACGGTTACCGCCCGGACTTCCACCACCCCCCCCACCCCAACCTTCAGCTTCGGAGCCGGCACAAACAGCGCCACAGAGACCGTGGCCCTTACCCGCAACCGGCTCGCCCCCACCGGGGCCGGCACTGCGGACGGGGCCTTGAGCGGCACCACCGCCATCCACCGATCGGACTTCAGTAGCGGAGTGGCCACGGTAAGCAACCTCGCCTGGAGTGAGGTCGGGGTTATCAGCCTTACCGCCACCAACAGCGCCTTCCTGGGAAATGCCCTGACCACCACCGGCACATCCGGAAATATTGGCCGCTTCATCCCCGATCATTTTGCCATTACCACAGGCGCGGTAACAGAGGGCTGTGACACGGGCAATTTTACCTACTTCGGCCAGGATGGTTTTGCCACACCCTTTACCCTGACCGCGCAAAATGCCGCGGGCGGCACAACCCAGAACTACACGGGTAATTTCGCCAAGCTCGACCTAACCCTCTGGAATAACTACAGCTTCACCGCGACATGGCTTCCTGCCGCACCCAACCCAATTTCAACTCTTTTAGCAAGCGCCACAGCGCCAACCGGGAACTGGAGCAATGGCATAGCCTCAGTAACCGCCATACACCAGGCAAGCCGTCCCGTCTCGCCCGTTGCCGCAGCCAATATTACGATCAACGCCAAGCCCACCGACACAGATGGAGTAACCATAGTTTCGGCCACTCCAGTGCAAACAGCCGTTACTCCGCTCCGCTATGGTCGCCTTGTCCTGAAAAATGCTTATGGCACAGAAAGAGAAGCGCTCAAAATGCGCCTGCAGGCCCAATACTACAACGGCTCCGCCTTTATCACCAATGCCGATGACACCTGCGTAAGTTTCAGCGCGACCGCTCTGGCCTGCACAGATGCAAACGCGGCCGATACCCTGATCTGCACCGATGTCACGGCCAGCGGCCCCAATGTGGGCAACGGGCAGTATTTTACGCTCTCTGCGCCAAACAAAACCGGCCCTCTCCTCTACACCCTGACCGTTGCCGCCTGGTTGCAATACGAATGGGACAATGCGGGCAACGACTACAATGAAAACCCATTCGCCCGAGCTAATTTCGGCATCTATCGAGGTAACGACCGGATCATCAACTGGCGGGAGATTATCCGGTGAGAATCTCAGGCAAACAAGATAAAGCTGAGTTGAGCAGCTTGCCTGCTCAAACGAAACTTATACCCCTTGGGTGCAAAGCTGAGTTGAGCAGCTTGCCTGCTCAGGCAAAACTTATACCCTTTGGGTATAAAGCTGCCCCAAACGATCCGATGATGAGAGGTTTCACCATGGTCGAGCTGATCATGGTCATCGTCATCCTAGGGGTCCTGGGGATTACGGTGGCGTTCAAATGGCCCAGCGGTTTGAAAGAGGCAGCTGCGGTCGAGGAATTCAAGCGGGCGGTACGCTACGCCCAGCACAAGGCGATGACCAGAGGCTTCGATGAGGCTTGCGTCAAAAAACCATGGGGCATAGAGGTAGTTAACAACCAGTACACGGTCAGGCGGCAGGGGGCTGATTGTACGGCAGGCAACGCTGATGAATGTGCAGAGGTCGAGTACCGTAACCGCAATCTAAATAATGATTCCTCGGCAAGCCTTAGCGCCAGCCCCTTGTCGGCAATCTGGTTCAACGGTCTGGGAGAGCCGATTGATGCGACCTGTCAAGCCTTGACGGCTAACCCGGCAACCACCTTCACCATAACCGTAGACGGTGCTGGCACTCCCCTGGTAGTTTGTCCGCAAACCGGCTACATAGGTACTTCATGCTCGTGAGAGACCTCAGGAAATCCCTGGCCAAGAAAGTGGAGGTCTTTGGCAAATTCGCCTACCCACGCAAGCAGGGCCAGACCGGCTTCACCCTTA
>Ga0209211_10011376_pt1 | contig 11389 bp, 12 predicted proteins | sample RifGroA2_FD_183992 | JGI IMG/M metagenome (GOLD analysis project Ga0209211, IMG submission 183992) | Groundwater microbial communities from Rifle, Colorado, USA - Groundwater A2 (SPAdes) (version 2) | ecosystem: Environmental > Aquatic > Deep subsurface > Groundwater | place: Rifle, Colorado...
AAGCCGACTGCAAGTGCCGGTGGTCGGGGTGAATCTAGGCGATCTCGGCTTCCTGACCGAAGTGGCGGTCAGCGAGCGCTATGAGGTTCTGGAAGGGATTTTTGCCGGGGAGATGGTGATCGAGGAAAGGCTGATGCTCAAGGCCAGGCTTCAGCAAGGCGCAGAGGCGGCTGACTGGCGCTACGCCCTGAACGATGTCGTGGTCAGCAAGGGCAGCGCTGACCGCCTTGCCCAGTTGAGCACCTGGGCCGATCAGGAGTACATCACCACCTACCGGGCGGACGGCCTGATTTTTTCCACGCCCACTGGGTCCACGGCTTACAACCTTTCCGCCGGCGGGCCCATTGTCAGTCCGGCCTTGCAATCCATCCTGGTTACGCCGATCTGCCCGTTTATGCTGGAAAGCCGTCCGGTGCTTCTCCCCGCCACGGTTTGTCTTACCACCAGACTTGCCGGGCAGGCCAGCGGGGTGAAGGTCATTGTTGATGGCCAGCCGGCCTGGGAAATGTCGGCCAACGACACCTTGGAGGTAGTGGCCTCGGAAAGGCTCCTTCGACTTATCTGTTCTCCCCAGAAGGATTATTTCGAAATTCTGCGCAACAAGCTGAATTGGGGCGGGCGAGCAGGCGAGGTGGGAAAAAGCAAGCAGTGAATGGGGTGTTTTGCGATAACGAAAAAGCGGCTGGTTCCGACAAGGAGCCAGCCGCTTTTTTTGCTGTTAATCCTTTCCGGCAAGTTTGTGGGCCAGGGCTTCCCGCTCTTCCTGCATGGCGATTTTTCCGGCCTCAATGGCCTCGCTGAGGGTTCTTTTTTTCTCGTCCAAAAATTCCTTACCTTGCGCGGCCAGGTCCGTGCCACGGCTGATGAGTTCCTTGCCCTTGGCGATCATCTCCTTGCCCCGCTCAAGGGCGTTTTCCTTGTATTCCTGAAAATCATCAGGCAGGGCCTTGGCTCTGTCCTTCAGCTCCGCCCCGTAGTCGGCGAGCATTTCCCTGGTTTCCTGCCCGGTCTTCGGGGCGGTTAACAGGGCGATGGCTGCGCCGATAACGGTGCCGGCCAGGAAGGCCAATACTGCGGTGCTGGAATTGTCGCAATTGTCTCTGCTCATATCAATCTCCTTTTTTGGGTGTTTTCCATGATCGGTTGAGGAAATGTGAAAAGGCCATGATCCCGGCGCCGAATCCGCCTATCCGGGTGATAAGGGGGGTTGCCGTTTCCTTGAGCAGGGCGGTAGTGGCGAGCAGCATATCCGCTGATCTCTGGGCGGTGTAGATGACCGCGTCCGTTTTTTCCAGCTTGTCGTTCAAGGAGATGGAAAGGCATTGGATTTCGTTGGCCGCCTCGGTCAGGGATCGGCACATCGGGTCCACATTCTTGTTCAGAGCTTCGATGAGAATCTCGATTTTCTGCAAGGTGCGCCGAAATTGCAGCAAGGTCGGCACCAGGGTAATGGCAATGGCAAAAAGGCTTCCAGCGCTGAGCAGGGAGAAAAAATCTGAAGGGGTCAATTCTGTTACTCCTGTGTGAGTCAAGGATAAATGGAAACCAGTATATTTTATAATAGAGAGGTTTTCTCGGGGCTGCAAGGGAAAAGCTATTGGGGCAGGGAGCGGGCAAATTGTCCGGAGTTGCGGTCGGTGATAACAGTGAAGCCCAAATCGCAACTCGCTGCCAGTTGTTAATTCGGGAATTATTGCCCGGAGGTTGCAGAGGCGTTAATCCTGCCTTTTTTTTCGCCAAACTGCAGCTCCGCGTCCGAGGCCCTGACGTAAATGGGCACAGCTGTGGCCGGGTCCAGAAATGAACCCTGCCGGAAAAGATGCCAGGCTACGGAACCAATGGAGGCAGCCCTGGCAAAACAGATCTCCGGGGGAGCAAGGCAGGCGGATTCCCCAAGCAGCTCCTTCAGCATGTGACCATACAGGGGCAGGGCATCTCCCACCAGCAGGGTTGGGGTGGTAATGAATTCCTGCAGACGTTCCGGCTTGATCACCATGGCCTCGGTGGTTTTTTCCGGAAATCCTTGCCGGTTGCAACGATACAGGGCAGTGTAAATTTCGTTTTTTCGGGCATCAATTACCGGGCAGATAGGCAGAGAGGAAAAGGGAAACTGGCTGGCGAGCCCGGTCAGAGTCGGCACCCCGATGAGCGGTTTTTCCGCAGCCATACAGAGGCCTTTGGCTGTGCTCAAGGCGATGCGCAGCCCCGTAAAGCTCCCTGGGCCAAGGCTGACGGCAATGGCGGCAATCTGGGGCCAGCTTAGTTGGCACTGGGCAAGGAGCCAGTGGATCCCGGTCAGCAGGCTGCGGGAGTGGCTGGTGGTGGCGTTGAGGGAATAGTCGGCCAGGCAGCGGTTTTCCGCGACCAGGGCCAGACTGCCGCAGGTGGTGGCGGTTTCCAGGGCGAGGATAACGGAGGGAGATGTGCAGGGTTGGGGCATCGCCTGCCTCAGCCCCCATTGCCGAGAAAACGGAAATCGTTATAAAAGACAAAAAGCATCAGGGAAACAAGCAGCACCAGGCCGATTATCTGGAGACGTTCCCTGGTTTCCACGCTCAAAGGCTTGCGGCGGATGGCCTCAACGGCGAAAAAGACGAGATGCCCGCCATCGAGGATGGGGATGGGGAAAAGATTCAACACCCCGAGGCTGACGCTGAGAAGACCGGCGAAATGCAGCAGGTTGACCCAGCCGGCCGTCATCTGTTGCCCGGCGATCTGGGCGATGCGGATGGGGCCGCCCAATTCGCTGGCCGGGACTATCTGCTGGATGATCTTGACAATGCCAAGGAGGGTAATCTTGATCAAGGTCCAGGTGTGCAACACGCCGAACTGCAGGGCTTCGACAGGAGAAATGGAGACCAGTTCGTCGGCGACCCGGATGCCGAGCATGTAGCGGGTGTCAATCACTTCGCCGAAGATGTTTTTGTCCTGTTCCATCTTTGGCTGTCCGGTAAGGGTCAGGTTCTGATTACCCCGCTGGACCACAAGAGTTACTGGGTTTGCGGCGCTGAGACGGATGAGCCGCGCGACATCGACCCATTCTTTAACCGGAGTACCGTTGATGCTAAGGATTAGGTCGTTTGGCGCGAGTCCGGCCTTGGCCGCCGGGGAATTCATGGTGACCCCGCCTATTCTCGCTTCGCTGACCGGTTGGGTAATGCCAGCGATCGCAAAGATGGAGGAAAAGAGCAGAACCGCGAAAACGAGATTGAAGAGCGGCCCGGCAAAGACCACCAGGAAGCGCTGCCAGACGGTCTTGTGCGAGAAGGAAAACTTTTCCTGGTCGCTGGCCACTTCATCGGTGAGGCTTTCGCCGTACATTTTCACATAACCGCCAAGAGGAAAGGCACTCAGCAGGTATTCGGTGTCGCCCACGGTGCGGCCAAAGATCTTGGGACCGAACCCCAGGGAGAATTTAAGCACCCGGATGCCGAACAGTTTGGCGCAAAGGAAATGGCCGAATTCGTGGATAAAGATAAGGGGGCCAAGGACGAGGATAAAGGCAAGAATAGAGGTCATAGTCTCTTCAGTTAGTTAAGGTTGTTTGCCCAGGCGGGAGCTCGGGACTGAGAATATCTTTGCCGAGGCGCTGCCTGGTCTGAATGTGCAGGGCTTCGATAATGGAGGCTGCCTGCATCCGGGAGGCCAGATCGGCATCCAGGATTGCGCTCAGGCTGGCGGCCTCTTCTCTGGGTAAGCGGTTCACGGTTTCCGCAACTACCAAAGCGATTTCCGGAAAGCGAATGGTGCCGGCGAGAAAGGCCTCAACCGCTACTTCGTTGGCGGCATTGAGTACGGCCGGCAGGCTGCCGCCCCGTTTGCACACCTGATAGGCGAGTTTCAGGGCGGGGAATTTTTCAAAATCCGGGCGGGAAAAACTTAAATCAGAGGCTTGCGCCAGATTCAGCCGCGGAAGATTCATCCGCAACCGTTCCGGGTAGGAAAGGGCATAGGCAATGGGGATGCGCATGTCCGGCACCCCCAGTTGGGCGACCACCGAGCCGTCGACGTATTCCACCATTGAATGCACGATGCTCTGCGGGTGGATGAGCACCTCGATGTTTTCAGCCCCGATGTCGAACAGCCAGCGGGCCTCGATCACCTCCAGCCCTTTGTTCATCAGGGTGGCGGAGTCGATGGAGATTTTTTTGCCCATTTCCCAGTTGGGGTGGGCCAGGGCCTGCTCCGGGGTGACTGCCCAGAGCTCGCGCTCGGCCAGATTGCGAAACGGCCCGCCGGAGGCAGTGAGGATGAGCTTGCTGACATCCGCTTTTTTCCCGGCCTCCAGCGCCTGGGCAATGGCGCTGTGTTCGCTGTCAATGGGCAGCAGGGTTACCTGGCAGCGTTTTACCGCGGCCATGATCAGGTGGCCGGCCATGACCAGGGTTTCCTTGTTGGCCAGGGCGATGTTTTTTCCGGCCTCGATGGCCGCCAGGGTGGGAGTGAGTCCGGCCCCGCCCACAATGGCGGAAACAACCGTGTCCGCGCCAGGCAGGGTGGCAACGGCAACATTGCCTGCAGTGCCGGTGTGTATTTTTTCCGACCAGCCGGGGGGAAGGCTCTGGGCAAGTTCGCCGGCTGTTTTGGCATCGCTAATAGAGACCTTTTCCGGGTTGAAGGCCTCGATCTGCTCGCGCAAGAGACGGCCATTGGTGCCGGCGGCCAGCCCGACAATGCGAAAGCGCCCTGGGAACTGACGAATCACCTCCAAAACATTACGGCCGATCGAACCCGTAGAGCCAAGAAGAGAAATATTTTTCATTGGTCTTTTTACCTACTCAGATTGCCTAGATAGTTAGGGGCCGTTAAAAAATAATCATTGCATTCTTATCTATTTTATTACGGCCCCTTATGCCGCTTACGATATGAGAATGTTACAGTTATTTATTTACGACGGCTTAAGCAGATAATAGAGTAATGGCGCAGTGAGCAGCAGGGAGTCGATCCGGTCCAGCAACCCGCCGTGTCCTGGCAGAAGACTGCCGGAATCCTTTGCGCCGAAGGCACGTTTGATGATTGATTCCGAAAGATCCCCTGCCGCCCCCAGGCTGCCAAGCAGGAGGGCGATGAAACCGATCCAGAACAGATCTTGCTCCGGCAGAAAAAAGTGTCGGACCAGAAGGGCCGCACCCAGACTACCAGCCAGACCGCCGGCAAATCCTTCCCAGGTTTTTCCTGGACTGATGGCGAGGCAAAGCTTGTGCTTGCCAAATTTACTGCCGGTATAGAAAGCGGCGGTGTCCGAGGCTACAGTAATGGCGGTGAGGAGCAGCAGCCATGCGCGGCCCTGCGGCAGGGCCATGAGCAGAATCAGATGGGCTGTGCATAGGCTCAGGTAGAGGTAGGCAAAGCCTGCGCGGCTGAGAACTTCGTAGGGCTGGGCCAGGCTGGCGTAGCGGGTAACGGTGTGGAGCAGGATGGCTAGCAACGCAAAGCTCAGACCGCAGAGCAGTCCGGTGGGTTCGCCAAAATAGACTGCGCCGGCCAAGGGAAACAGGCCGAATATGATAAGCGGTACTCTGGCCCGTCGGCTTAGGTCGGGCAGGACAATAGCCAGGTATTCCGCCAGTGCCACACCGGCCAGGGCAGTTATGACCAGCCAGAACAACGGCAATGGCCCCCAGCGGAGAAGGAGCAGCCAGACCGCGCTTGCCAGAACACCGGTAATAAGTCTTTTCATGCTGATCCTGTCATAAGCCCATTCCTGTGGCCCATGATCATTGGGTGTGTGTCAGTTTTGCCTGTTCGCCTGTTTTGCCGAAACGCCGCTGCCGCTTCTGAAAGTCCAGAATCGCGGTCAGCAGATCTTGTTTTTTGAAGTCCGGCCAGAGAATTTCCGTGAAATAGAGTTCTGTATAGGATGCTTGCCACAGGAGAAAGTTGCTCAAGCGTGTTTCTCCCCCGGTGCGGATCAGCAGGTCCGGGTCCGGCAATCCTGCTGTGTATAGGTGTTGTTCAATTACTGCCTGGTCAATCGCCTCGGGGTTCAGGATTCCAGCCAGGCATTTTTGGCTGATTGCTTGCACGGCCTGGGTAATTTCGCTCCTGCCGCCGTAGCTCAAGGCCAGATTGAGAATCAGCCCTGAATTGTCTGCGGTTTCCCGGATTACCCGGTCTAAAATATCGCGGACTTCCGGGGGAATGCGGTTTTTTTCGCCTAGACAACGCAGGCTCACGTTGTTGCTGACCATGGTGGCCAGCTCGCTCTCCAAAAAGGTTTTCAGCAACCCCATGAGGGCCTGCACTTCAAAGGGAGGGCGTTTCCAGTTCTCCGTGGAAAAGGCATACAGGGTAAGCACGTCGATGTCAAGTTCCCGGGCGGCGCGGACGATATTCTGTACGGATTCTACTCCGGCCCGGTGGCCTATGATGCGGGGTTTACCTTGTCGCTCGGCCCAGCGGCCATTGCCGTCCATTATGATGGCAATATGACGGGGCAGGGCGGCGGTATCGAGTTCGGGCATGGGTAGTATGTCTCGATTTTGAGTCAGCAGATTATAACAGGCAACAGGAGGAAGAAAGGCAGACAGGTCGCAAAGGTTTAAACCGCCATGACTTCTTTTTCTTTTGCCGCCATGATTTCATCGATCTGCTTGATGAACTTGTCGGTGGCGTGTTGGGCCTCTTCCTGCATTCTGAAGAAGTCGTCTTCCGGGATTTCCTTGTTGCCTTTCTGTTTTTTCAGGGTGTCGATGGCCTCGCGCCGCAGATTGCGCATGGCAACCCGGTGCTCCTCGCTGATCCTCTTGACGTTTTTCACCAGTTCCTTGCGCCGCTCCTCGGTAAGCTGAGGGATGTTGATCCGGATCATCTTGCCATCGTTTGAGGGGTTGAGGTCCAGGTCAGAGGAGAAGATGGCCTTTTCGATGGCGGGTAGAAGCTTGGCGTCCCAGGGTTGAATAACCAGCATCCTGCTTTCCGGGATGGTCACGGCGCCGACCTGGTTGAGCGGCAGCGGCGAGCCGTAGGCCATGACCTTCAGGCCATCGAGCAGGGCGGTGGTAGCCCGACCGGTCCGAATTTTGGTGAGATCGCGCCTGAAGGCCTCAATGTTGGCCGTCATTTTTTCGCTCAAAGCGTCGATGATTTCACTCATTGTCCTCTCCCTGTATCAAGGTGCCGATCTGTTCGCCGCAGATGGCCCTCTTCATGTTGCCGGGGATATTCATGTCGAAAACCATGATGGAGGTGTTGTTGTCCATGGCCAGAGAAATTGCCGCCGAGTCCATGACCCTGAGGCGCCGCCGTAAAACCTCGCTGAAGCTGAGCCGGGAAAACCTGACTGCTTCCGGATGTTTGAGGGGGTCCTTGTCATAGACCCCATCGACTCTGGTGGCCTTGCAGATCAGATCGGCATTGATTTCCAGGCCGCGAAGCACGGCGGCCGTGTCGGTGGTGAAGTACGGGTTGGCGGTGCCTGCCCCGAAGATTATCACCCTCCCTTTTTTGAGATGATGGACAGCCTTTTGCTGGGAATATGGTTCGCAGACCGTAAGCATGGGGATGGCGGAAAGAACTCTGGCCGCGATGCCGTTTCTTTCCAAGGCATCTTGCAGGGCCAGGGCATTGATGACCGTGGCCAGCATGCCCATGTTATCGGCGGCAGTGCGGTTCATGCCGGCAGAGGCGCCGGAAACCCCCCGAAAGATGTTGCCCGCGCCGATGACCAGGCTGGTTTGCACCTTGAGGGCCACGAGGGTCTGGATCTCGGCGGCGAGATAATCAAGCACCTTGGTGCTGATGCCGAAGGCGGCGTCGCCCATCAGGGCTTCGCCGCTCAGCTTCAAGAGGACTCTTTGGTATTTAGGGGCCGTCAAGGAATTATCCATGTTTTCTGGTCATTCAGTTACGGCCACTTATGCCGTTTTTTTTTATTTCTAAGGCAAGGCTGGTTGCCAGCAACGGCTTGGCTTTGGTTGCAGCCAGCCGCTGCCTTGGTAAACAGGGTTACGCGCCAACCTGAAAACGGGCAAAGCGTTTGATGCTGAGGCCCGTGCCAAGCTTGGTTGTCAGTTCGTTGAGCAAATCCTGCACTGAAATGTCGGGGTTCTTGACAAATTTCTGCTCCAACAGGCAACTTTCGGAAAAGAAGCGGTCCATCTTGCCGCCCACCATCTTTTCCGCGATATTCGCGGGTTTGCCGGAGTCGATGGCCTGCTGGATGAAGATGTTGCGCTCACGCTCCGCCAGGTCCGCAGGAACCTCTGCGCGGCTGATGGAAACAGGGTTGGCTGCGGCAATATGCATGCAGATATTCTTGGCGAACTCGATGAACTCGGCGTTTTTGGCAACCGCGTCGTTTTCGCAGGCTATCTCGACCATTACGCCAAGCTTGCCGCCGGCATGGATGTATGTTTCAACCACGCCATTGTCGAATTTAACGAAGCGTTTGAGACCGCTGTTTTCGCCGAGCTTGGCTACCAGTTCGTTGAGCATATCCTGAATGGAGAGCGCCGGGTTCTTTACAAATTTTTGTTCCATGAGCTCGGCAGGGGAAGTGGCGGTGCTCTCGGCCACATGCAAGGCTATATTCTTGGCGAACTCGATAAAGGCGTCACTCTTGGCGACAAAATCGGTCTCGCAGTTTACCTCGACCATGACACCGAGTTTGCCGCCGTCCTGGATGTAGGGTTGCACCAAGCCTTCGCTGGTAGCGCGCCCGGAGCGTTTCTGGGCAACAGCCAGCCCTTTCTGCCGGAGCAGATCGATGGCCTTTTCCATGTCGCCACTGGTCTCGGTAAGGGCTTTTTTGCAATCCATCATGCCCGCGTTGGTTTTGTCGCGGAGTTCTTTTACCATTTGACTTGTAATATTCACGGTTCTACCTTCATGTTCTGTAACTGTCCTGCTGCACCGCATTTGCTTGGACGATGGCCTGCTCATGTGCCTGGTACGTTTTGCAGATATTTTCCCGGCATTTGCGGCAGCAACAAAGCAGTGCTGCTGAACAGTTACGGTTCTTGGTTTATGTCTTCCCGGCCCCGAGCTGGATAGCTACCAGGCCCTTATGCCGCCTTGTGCAAATATGTTTTTGCTGTAAGGTTTTTTTAAAAAACAGGGTTATTCGTCGCCTTTTGCGGCTGCGGCCTTGGCTTCGATTTCCTTGTCAGTGGCTGCCTGATGGGCCGCAGCAAGTTTTTCCTTGCCGCTCAGTACGGCATCCGCCATTTTTGAAGCGATCAGTTTGATGGAGCGGATGGCATCGTCGTTGCCGGGGATCAGATAGTCGATGCCCTTGGGATCACAGTTGGTATCGATCAGGGCGACCACAGGAATGCCGAGGCGGTTGGCCTCTTCGATGGCGATTTTTTCCCGTTTCGGATCAATAAGGAAGATGGCGGCGGGCAGTCCTTTCATGTTCTTGATCCCCCCCAAGTTGCGGTCCAGCTTGACCGCCTCTTTCTGGATCTGAAGGGCTTCCTTCTTATGGTAATGGTGGATGGTGCCATCTTCCTGCATGGTTTCGTATTTTTTCAGCTTATCGACACTGTTCTTGATGGTCTGGTGGTTGGTCAACATGCCGCCCAGCCAGCGGTTATTGATGTAGTACATACCGCAACGCTCGGCTTCTTCCTTGATGATGTCCTGGCCCTGGCGCTTGGTGCCGACAAAAAGCACGGTGCCGCCATTGGCTGCGGTCTTGGCGATAAATTCGTAGGCCTTGTTGAAAAGCGGCAGGGTCTTGTCAAGGTTGATGATGTAAATCTTGTTGCGGGCGCCGAAGATATACGGTTTCATTTTCGGGTTCCAGCCGCGGGTTTGATGGCCAAAATGCATGCCGGCCTCGAGCATTTCCTTCATGGTAACATTCGACATTGGTACTTCTCCTTTGGTTTTGGTTTAGTAGCCGTTACGAAATAACTGTTACATTTTTTGCCATTTCGTTACGGCTACTTATGCCGATCACGATCTGTCAAGCGTTACAGCTATTATTGAATAACGGCTTGGCTTCCACCCCATCGCTCCAACCCGAATCCGGGCACCAGAGGAGCATTTGCAGGGGTGTGATTATTTTTGAACCCGAATTTTGTACCATCCGAACTGATTTTTTGCAAGGAAGAAGAGGGGTGTGGGTCTTTTTTTTCAGCACCGGCATGACCAGGATGAAGTTGCCTGGGGCGGATGTCTTGCGCCAGACGGGATAAGGTGATGGCAAGCCGAGAAAAAACTTGACGCTTCCGGCAAAAAGCGCAAAGGTCTCATCTTCACTTCAGGCAACAGCTCCCGGGAACAGGTATGACGAAAACAATCAGTCAGCTTTGGCCTAAAAAAATCCTGATCCGCTCGACCAACTGGATCGGCGACGCCATCATGACCACCCCGGCGATCCGGACCATTCGGGAGAATTTTCCCGCTGCCGAGATTACTATCCTGGCCTACCCCTGGGTGGCGGATATCTTTACCGCCTGTCCCCAGGTGGACCGGGTAATGCTCTATGAGAAGAAAGGTCGACACAAGGGCTTGGCCGGGATGTGGCGTCTGGGGCGCGAGCTTGCCGCCCAGCATTTTGATCTGGTCATCCTCCTGCAGAATGCCTTTTCCGCCGCGGTGCTTACCCTGCTTGCCGGGATACCGGTGCGGGCCGGATACCGCAGGGATGGCCGAGGTCTGCTGCTCAGCCATGGGGTTACCATCCGGAAAAGCACCAGGGAGAGGCATCAGGTCTATTATTACCAGGAGATGCTCAAGGATCTTGGTCTGGGGTGCTCCCCCCAGGAGCTGTTTCTTGCCCTGCCGGATTCCGCCACTGCCTGGGCCGGGGATTTTCTTGCCGTTAATGCAAAAAAACCGGTAGTCGGCCTTAATCCCGGTGCGGCCTATGGCCCGGCCAAGCGCTGGCCTGCGGAGAGATATGCCGGCCTGGCCAAGCGTCTGGCTGAAGAGCAGGGCGCCACCCTGCTGGTTTTCGGCACGGCGAGCGATACCGAGGCTGCGGCGGAGATCGGCGCGGCAGCGCCGGGGCAGGTGCTTGACCTGACGGGCAAAACCACTCTGGCCGAGGCCATGGCCCTGATCGGCCTCTGTGATGCCTTTGTCACCAACGATTCTGGCCTGATGCATGTGGCTGCCGCCCAGAAAACCCCGCTGGTCGCGATCTTCGGCTCCACCGATGCCGTGGCCACCGGGCCGTTTGCCCCCAAAGTGGAGGTGGTGAATAAAAATCTGCCCTGCAGCCCTTGCCTGAAGACCCATTGCCCCCGGCATGATTTTGCCTGCATGTTGGAGATCGGGGTAGATGAGGTATACGAGGCAACCTGCAGACTTCTGGAAAGCGAGGGAATATAGCATGCGACCGGCCGTGTTTCTCGACAGGGATGGCACCATCAACGAGCAGATGGGCTATATCAACCACATCTCCCGGTTTGTCATGCTGCCGCGGGCCGCTGCC
>Ga0209211_10011377_pt1 | contig 11386 bp, 8 predicted proteins | sample RifGroA2_FD_183992 | JGI IMG/M metagenome (GOLD analysis project Ga0209211, IMG submission 183992) | Groundwater microbial communities from Rifle, Colorado, USA - Groundwater A2 (SPAdes) (version 2) | ecosystem: Environmental > Aquatic > Deep subsurface > Groundwater | place: Rifle, Colorado...
GCGGGTGTCGGCGCCGCGGGCGAGCAGCCAGCGCGCCATGTCCTCGCGGCCTTCGTAGACGGCCATCATCAGCACGCTGGAACCGTTGGGGCTGCGGGCGTCGAGGTCGGCGCCGCGGTCCAGCAGCAGTTCCGCGATGGCGCTGTGGCCGGCGAAAACCGCGTAGTGGAGTGCCGTCCATTGCATCGCCTCGCGCCCGACGCGGGCACCGTGGGCGAGCAGCCATTGCACGGCCTCGCCGCGGCCTTTCCAGGCGGCGTGCATAAGGGCGGTTTCGCCGAGCGCGTTGGTTTTGTTCACATCGGCGCCGTGCGCGGCGAAGAGTTCCATCAGCGGGATGTGGCCTTCCCAGGCGGCGATCATCAGGCCGCTGCCGATGCGGTCGCCCATAAAGTCCGGCGGCAGACCGGCGGCAAGCCATTCCTGGGCGCTGCCGATGGCGCCCAATTCCATCTGCACGCGGAAGGAGACGGGGTCGGGCAGGCTGGATACGGCCGTAGGGCCGGGTTCCGCTGCGGTTTGGGCCAGGGCGGCCGGGACGGCGCCCAGCATGAGGATCGTGACGGCCAGCAGCGCCAGCGGTTTGCGGTACGGGTGGTACATTAGCGTGCTTCCATGTTCGATTCGCGTAATCCTACCGCTTTCCAGGCTGCGGGCCACTTGCGCCTTGCGCTGGCCTGCATGCTTTCCCTTCTGTTCCATGCGCTGGTCTTCGGCGCGGGACACCTGCTGCCGATGCTGCGGCCAATCCCCGCCGCATCAATGTCGACTCCATTGCGGGCGACGCTGGTAGCATCGCCTCCCCCGTCGGCGCCTGTGCTGCTCGTCCCCGAACCGCCCGAGCCATCCGCGCCGCCAGCGGTGATTGCCGCCAGACCGAAGCCGCTCCCGCCGGTTAGACCGCCTCGCACGGCGCTTGCAACGGCCGATGTGACGACCGCAGTGACCCAGGCAGCCTCACGGCAGATCGCAAAACACCTGTTCTACCCGCCCGAGGCCATCGCCCGCGGACTCGAAGGCGAGGCCCAGATCATGCTGTTCCTCGATGAGGCGGGTAATGCGATCGCGGCGCGACTGGAGCGCAGCAGCGGCCACGCCATTCTCGACGAGGCCGCCGTGATTGCCGCGCGGTCCGTGCGCTCGCTGCCCGATGTCGCGCCGCGCGAAGTGCTGCTGCCGGTGCGCTTCCGCCTGCGCTGATCAGGCGGCACGCGCCTCCAGCGTCTCCCAGCGCTCCAGCAGCGTCAGCAGTTCCATGTCGATCGCTTCGAGCCGGTCGGCGCAGCGCTGGGCTTCGTGCGGCTGTGCCTGGTACAGCGCCGGGTCTTCGAGTTTCTGCGACAGCTCCTTCTGTTCGACTTCGAGCGCGGCGATGCGCTCGGGCAGGGATTCCAGTTCGCGCTGCTCTTTCCAACTCAGTTTGACGACCGCCGGGGTTGCGCCTTTGGGTTTGGCGGTCTGCGTGGCGCGGGCGGCATATTCGCGCCAGACGCCGCTGCCTTCGGCGGCGATGGTCTGGGTAACGACGTTATCGAGAAACACGCGGTCGTGGCTGACGAGAAAGACGGTGCCCTTGTAGTCCTGTAGCAGTTGTTCGAGCAGTTCGAGAGTTTCGATGTCGAGGTCGTTGGTCGGTTCGTCGAGCACCAGCGCGTTGGCGGGTTTGGCGAACAGCCGCGCCAGCAACAGGCGGTTGCGCTCGCCGCCGGAAAGCGACTTGACCGGCGAACGCGCCCGCTGCGGCGCGAACAGAAAGTCTTCGAGATAGCCGATGACATGCTTTTTCGCGCCGCCGATTTCGACGTAGTCCGAGCCGGGAGAAATCACGTCCGCCAGCGTGGCTTCGGGATCGAGCTGGGCGCGGAACTGATCGAAATAGGCCACTTCGAGCTTGGTGCCGAGCTGCACGCTGCCCGCATCGGGCTGCAATTCGCCGAGGATCAGGCGCAGCAGCGTCGTCTTGCCGGCGCCGTTGGGACCGATGACGCCGATCTTGTCGCCGCGCTGGATGCGGCAGGAAAAGTCCTTGACTACAATCTTGTCGCCGAAGCGCTTGGTAACGCGGTCGAGTTCGGCCACGAGCTTGCCGCTCTTGTCCCCGCTGTCGATCTGCATGCGCACCTGGCCGAGGCGGTCGCGGCGCGCGGCGCGTTCGGCGCGCAGGCGGTCGAGCCGTTGGACGCGGAACACGGCGCGCGTACGACGGGCCTCCACCCCCTTGCGTATCCAGACTTCCTCTTCCTTGAGCAGCTTGTCGGCGCGGGCGCTGGCGAGCGCCTCTTCATTGAGCATGTATTCCTTGCGTTCCTGGTAGGCGGCGAAAGCCCCGCCGGGAAAGCGCAGCTTCGGTGAAGACTCATGCCCGCTTGCGGGCGTGATGTCGAAACTAAAACTGACGAGGCGGCCGCGGTCGAGTTCGACGATGCGCGTGGCCAGCCGGTCGAGGAAACGGCGGTCATGGGTGACGAACAGCAAGGTCGTCTTGGCGGCGAGCAGAAATTCTTCGAGCCACTCGATGGCGGCGATGTCGAGATGGTTGGTCGGCTCGTCGAGCAGCAGTACGTCGGGCGCCACGGCCAGTGCCTGGGCGAGCGCGAGGCGCTTCTTCTGCCCGCCCGAGAGCGTGCCGACCTTGGCTTCCGGATCGAGGGCGAAGCGGGCAATGACCTGCTCGGCCTGGGCTTCGTACGACCAGGCGCCGGAGGCTTCGAGGTCGTGCTGGAGGTTCTGCATGCGCGTGAGCAGCGTATCGTGGTCGGCGCCTTCCTCGGCCAGCAGATGCGAAACCTCGTGATACTCGGCGAGCAGTCGCGAAACCTCGCCCATGCCGGCAACAACAGCCTGGAAGACCGTGAGCTCAGGATCGAAGGGCGGCTCCTGCGACACATAACTGACGCGGATGCCGGGCTGCGTCCAGCTTTCGCCATCGTCGAGACGCCCTTGGCCCGCCAGGATCGCCAGCAGGGAAGATTTTCCGGTACCGTTGCGGCCGATGAGCGCCACGCGTTCGCCGGGGTCGATCTGGAATTCCGCTGCGTCGAGGAGATGAACGTGGCCGTAGGCGAGGCAGGCGCGGTTGAGTTTTAGGTAGGGCATGCACGGAGTTTACCGACAAGCACCAACAAAAAGGGCCTGGGATCGTCCAGGCCCTTCCGATAGCAGAAAGAAACCGTCAAACGCAGCCGGTCGGCTTGGGCATGCCGGCGTAGCGCGCGGCCTGCTTGGCAGGGCCGTAGGGGAAGAGGTCGAACAGGTATTTCTTGTCGGCTTTGTCCTCGCCGAGTTCGGACTTCAGCAGCTTCAGCAGGATGCGCAGGTTCGGCGCAGTGCTGTTTTCCCGGTAGTAGCCGCGGATGAAGTTGATGATTTCCCAGTGGCGGTCGGTGAGTTGAAGGTTGTCCTGCTCGGACAGGTAGTTCGCGAGATCTTCCGACCAGTCTCCCAGATTGGCGAGATAGCCTTCGGGATCGGTACCGATTTCCTTGCCGTTGATGACGATCATTTTTTATCTCCTGTTGGGGTGGGGGTGAAATAAATACCATACTAATATGGTCAAGTATTGTCATAAAGTCAAGAGGCCGGGAAAACCCGGCCTCTCGATTACCCCAGGGAGACGGCTTTAGTTCGTCGTCGCCTTCTTGCCGGCATCGTCCTTCAGATTGGCCTGCGCCGCCGCCAGGCGCGCGATGGGCACGCGCGGGCCGGAGCAGGATACGTAGTTGAGCCCGATGCTATGGCAGAACTCGATCGAGGCCGGGTGGCCGCCGTGCTCGCCGCAGATGCCGATCTTGATATCCGGCTGGGTGGCGCGGCCGCGCTCGACGGCGATCTTCATCACGTCGCCGACGCCCTTGATGTCGAGCACCTCGAAGGGGTTGTCCTCGAGGATGCCGCTCTCGTTGTAGGCCGGCAGGAACTTGTTCTCGGCATCTTCGCGCGAGAACGAGAACGTCGCCTGCGTCAGGTCGTTGGTGCCGAAGGAGAAGAACTGTGCCATCTCCGCCATGCGGCCGGCGCGCATGCAGGCGCGCACGACTTCCAGCATGCTGCCGAACTTGTATTGCACGTCGATGCCGTGCGTGAGTTCGACGATCTTGTGGATGCGCAGGACATAGCTGTGGATGCGGGTGAGTTCCTCGACCGTCGCCACCTGCGGCACCATGATCTCCGGATGCACCTCGATGCCTTCCTTGGCGCACTGCGCCGCCGCTTCGAGCACGGCCTGGATCTGCATGGAGTAGATCTCGGGGAAGGTGATGCCCAGACGCACGCCGCGATGGCCCAGCATCGGGTTGACTTCGGCGAGCGCTCTCACCTTGCGCAGCGTCTTCTCCTTCTTGAGGATGACGTCTTCGTCGAGATGGTTTTCCTTGAAGGTGTCGAGGCTCTCGGTCAGCAGGTCGAGCCCGTCCGCATACTTGTGGTGCAGCGCCGGGTTGAGCAGCTTCAATGTCTCCGGCAGTTCCTCCAGGCCCTTGATGGTGTCGCGCAGGTGGCGCAGGTGGGTGATTTCCAGCTCCAGTTGCGCCGCCGTCGGCAGGAATTCATGCATCGGCGGATCAAGCAAGCGCACCGTCACAGGCAGGCCCTTCATGGCCTTGAAGATACCCTTGAAGTCGTTGCGCTGGATCGGCAGCAGGCGATCCAACGCAACCTGGCGATCTTCCAGCGACTCGGCCAGGATCATCTCCTGGACGATAGGCAGGCGGTCGGTGCTGTTGAACATGCGCTCGGTGCGGCACAGGCCGATGCCCTTGGCGCCGAATTCGCGGGCGCGAACTGCGTCGATGGGCGTGTCGGCATTGGCGCGCACTTCCAGGCGGGCAGCCTCGTCGGCCCAATCGAGCAACGTGTTCAGTTCCTCGGAGAACTCCGGCTCCACCGTCGGCACCTCGCCGGCATAGACATGGCCGGTGCCGCCGTCGATGGTGACGACGTCGCCTTCATGCAGCGTGGTGTCGCCGATCTGCGCTTTGCGGGCGACGTCGTCGATGTGGATGGCTTCGCAGCCCGATACGCAAGGCTTGCCCATGCCGCGGGCCACCACCGCCGCGTGGGAGGTCTTGCCGCCGCGGCTGGTGAGAATACCCTGAGCCTGGAAGAAGCCGTGAATGTCCTCAGGCTTGGTTTCCTCGCGCACGAGGATGATTTTTTCGCCGGTGCGCCCCCGTGACTCGGCGGTATCGGCATCGAACACGATTTTGCCGGAAGCGGCTCCGGGCGAGGCAGCCAGGCCTTGCGCCAGCGACTTGCCCTTGAAGTCGGGCGACAGCTGCGGGACCAGGAGCTGTTCGAGGATGGCGGGTTCCACGCGCAGCAGCGCGCGCGCGCGGGTGATGACTCCATCATTGGCCATTTCAACCGAGGTGCGCACCATGGCGCGGGCGTTCATCTTGCCGTTGCGGGTTTGCAGGCAGTAGAGCGTGCCCTTCTCGATGGTGAACTCGAAATCCTGCACTTCCTTGTAATGGGATTCGAGCCGGTTGTGCAGTTCCATCAACTGGCCGTAAATGTCGGGCATCTCCTTGGCCATCTCGGCGATGGGCTTGGGCGTGCGGATGCCGGCGACGACATCCTCGCCTTGGGCGTTTACCAGGTATTCACCATAAATGAGGTTCTCGCCGGTGCCGGGGTTGCGCGTAAAGCCGACGCCCGTACCGGAGTCGTTGCCCATGTTGCCGAAAACCATGGTGCAGATGTTCACCGCCGTGCCGTTGGCCATCGCCGGGGTGATCTTGAACTGCTTGCGGTAGTCGATGGCGCGCTTGCCGTTCCAGGAGCGGAACACCGCCTTGATGGCGATGTCGAGCTGTTCGTAGGGGTCTTGCGGGAAAGGTTTTCCGGTGTGGCGCTGGTAGATCGCCAGGAACTCGCCGGTCAGTTCCTTGAGGTGCTCGGCCTTGAGATCCACGTCCTGGCGGGCAGAGTACTTGGCCTTGACCTGTGCCATCTTCTCGTCGAAATGCTCGTCGGCAATGTTGAGCGCGATCTTGCCGAAAAGCTGGATGAAGCGGCGGTAGGCATCGTAGGCGAAGCGCTCATTCTTGGTCTGCTTGATAAGACCCTTGAGCGAAGACTCGTTGAGACCGAGGTTGAGGATGGTGTCCATCATGCCGGGCATGGACATCGACGAACCCGAGCGTACCGAAACCAGCAGCGGATTGTCGGCGGAACCGAAGCCCTTGCCGGTCTTCTTTTCCAGATCCGCCATGTAGGTTCTGATCGTATCCCAAACGCCGTCGGGGAACTGGTTTTTCTCCAAGTAGGCGAGGCAGCCCTCGGTGGTGACGGTAAACCCCGGCGGCACATTGAGACCGATCTGCGTCATTTCGCACAGATTGGCCCCCTTCCCGCCCAGCAGCATTTTGTTTTTCCCGTCGCCTTCCTCGAAGGCGAACACGTACTTGCGTTGCACCATGACACTCCCCTGTGATCAAAATGGTTATCGTCCAACGATAGCAAAACCCGCCTTCGTCTGCCCCGATTTTATCCGCGACTTGCCATCAGCGGTGTTTTACTGAAAACTACAAGCTGAAACCGGAGCCGAAAGATGGATTATTTGCGCCAACGTCGTGCCAAGGAAATTTCCCTCCTGCTGCTGGTCAGCCTCACGGCTGTGATCGCCAACCTGCCGACGGAAATGCTGCGCTCGGTGGGACTGGAACCGCGGTTTATGCTCGCCCTGCTGGGCATCCTCGTCGTCATCTCCCTTTTCGTTTACCTGCGTTTTTTCCTTTTCCTGCTCTACACGCTGTTGGCCGTTGGCGCCAACCTGCCGAACCAGTGGGCCGACGCGCTCGGCATCTCGAAAGTGCCGCTGCTCATCAGTCTGATTGCGATGGTTGCATTTTCCCTGCTCAACAATGCCGTCAAACTGATGCCGTCAGGTCTCGAACCCAAGGCGAAGAAAAAGAGCCCGGAAGGCATCAAAGCCCTCATCTATGCCATCGAGCACGACAATCCGGCCTATGCCAGGCAGGTGTTGAACTTGGGTTTTGACCCCAACGATCTCGGCGAAAATGGCTACTCGCCGCTGATGTGCGCGGCAATCAAGGGCAATACCGCAATGGTCGAACTACTGTTGAGCAATGACGCGGATATAAACCAGGTCGGGCACGGCGGCCTTACGTCCGTGGAACTGGCCTACAAGCATGGGCATACGGCTGTCGCCGAAGTCCTCAAGGTCATGCGCGAAAAAGTAAAACAGGCCGCCGCGGAGGTCGGGCAACCCACGACGGTGATGGGCTAGTGCCTGTTCTGTAGCCGCCGATAAATCAAAATGCGAAGCGGGCGTTGAGGCTGAGAATATTGTCCGTGTAATCGTTAAGCGGCACATTCGAAGAACGCGTCTCGTGCTGACCTGTAAGCTGCAAGGTCAGCGACCGCATCGGCCGATAGGAAACGGTGGCTCCTATCCTGCGCACATGGTTGGTGCGGATCGTCGTCGTCCCGAGCGCAAGCTCCGGATCGCCGAGATAGTCCCTGATGCTGTAATCGGCGATTGCCGCGAGCCTGATCTTTTCGCTCACATCGAAAGTCGGACGCAGCGCAATACCTTTGACCAGCACGAAACTGGTTTGTATGTCCTCGGTGTTGCTGATCTCCTTCCGCGCTATGGCCCTCAACGCCAGCTTCCCGGTTGCCCTCCAGTCGTAGACGGCGCGGAACGTCGTGCCGTTGTAGTCGCGCTGGCTCAACTGATCGAAACTGCGACGAACGCGATCAACACGCGCATTCAAATGCGACTTGCCGGTAATGGTCCAATCCGTGACAGCGCCGATACTCCGCTGTACGTAATCGTTCTCATACAAGGTGGCGCCGATCAACTGCCGGTTAGGATAATCGCCGTCCTCTTGCCGCAGACTGAGCCCGATCTTGTTGCTGGCAGGCGAGACGTAGTTGATCGTCAAATCGGCATTCTGCCGATCGACATCGTTTACCTGGCGGATAGCGTTGCCATTTCTTTGCGTCTGATTCGCCAGCCCCGCCTGCAATTCCCAACTGGGCGTCAGCATGTATGCGGCGTCGCCATACGCCCGCCGGGTTCTCAGCGGGTTGGCGAGGCGATCCCCAAAGTTGTCGAATGAGGCGAGCGCCGCGGTTTCGGTGTAGCCCAGATGGCCGCTCAACTGATCGCCGAATTGCCACAACCAGATTGCCTTTCCGTCGTGGCCGAGGTAATTGAGGTCAGAAAGCCGGTTATAACGAACCTGGTTCCAGCTGGCTCCCGCCTGAAAGCGCTGGCGGCTGACGGGAATGTCGAAATTGAACCCCGCCGTGGTAGTGGTGTGAGTGTCGCGTTCTTCGGCCGACGACCTGCGGAATACGTTGCTGTCGGAGGTCACGGTTTCCGCAAGGAACACTTCCAGCTGGTCGCCCCATAATGCCGCGGCGTCGGATGCCACCGCCAGCAAACCTGCGGCAACAGCCCCCAGGCGCAACCAGGCACGCGCATCCGCCGGGCCAGGCTCCGGCCGGCTCAAGTCCATGCCATTCTCACCACGACAAGTTATTAGCATATGTATATGTCTGCGATTCTTCATGACCGTTGAAAATAACCGATAGCGCACACTTGGAACTATCGATAAGCCGGCAAAAAGGCCCGCTTATTCTATCTTCATCGGCCAGCCGTTTGCAACTCTCTCGGCCATCGACGCGCATTCGGATAATGCTCCGATATGTGCGTTCGATAGGCCGTGCTCAACAGCTAAGGATGTGCAGATTAAATGCCTTGCCGACAGCCTGCGTACGGTTTTGCACATTCAAGCGGCGCAGGATTTCCTGCACATGGTTCTTGACTGTCAGCGGGCTGATGCCGAGGATGATGCCGATCTCGATGTTGCTCTTGCCCAGATACACCCATTTCAGAACTTCCTGCTCGCGCACGGTGAGAAGATCGCGGCTGCCGGAATGGGTGTTGCTTTCTCCGATCTCGACCGACAGGCTGATCTTGGTGCGCACCCATGCCGCATGCAGGAAAGGCACCAACATCTCTACCAGATGGGCCTGTCTGGCAGTGGCGTCGTTCGTCCGGCATGCGAACACGAAGAAGCTCGCCATCCTGGCGCTGGTATCGTGCGTCCCGTGTGCAATGATCTTGTTGGCGCCGATGCGGTTCAATTCATGTGTCAGCACACTGTCGGCATACGCCTTCTCGTTTTCGGCATCGTGAATCACCGGCTGGAAATGATGTTCCTCCCATTCCTTGATGAGCTTCCCCGCCAGTGACGCATCCTGGCGGTAGAGGTGGCTGAACAGCTTCGGCTCCGCATGCGACGTCGAAAAGCTTTCGACCTCGGACAACTCGGTTTCGCCTTTTCGCAACGTGCAAATCAACACCTCGTGCCGGATCAGGTTCTGTAGCAGTCCCTGGGTCCAGCCGAAGAAATGGTGATCCGTATAGACTCGGAGCGAAGCCTCCAGATTGAATGTAATCGCTTCCAGCGCCATGGAGTCGAGCAACACGGACTGGTCAGCCGCCAGGGGCTTGGCAATCTCGCTTTCGGGCTCTGCCGGTCGGCGTTGCGCGATTGTTTCGGGTTCTTTCAGATGCATGAGCCTTCTCCTCTTAAATTTCCTTTCCATCTGAATATCAAGCCCATGTGAAATCCATGTGAAACCGGATATGTATTTTCCGGTTCGTGTTTATCGGGCGCTGCGCAATACCCACGCCTCGCTCGCGGCATCTAGGCCAAATGAGCTAGCGGATTCGACGGGGCGATTCATCATCGCCCGCTGCCAACGACAATAAATTGGCGGTGTGACGGGAATCAGCCCACAAGGCATCCACCGACTCCGAGACCGCAAGCATGCTTACCGCAGACAATTCCTGGCACGGGCTGCCCGGCAGTTCGCTCAATACGACGGCGCTCATTCAAGTGGCCATCACGCCACTGCTGGCCATAGCCGTCCTGCTCCTCTCCTGCCTTGCGTTCGACGAGCCCATCGGCGGCGCCTACCTGATTCTCGCGCTGCTGGTGTTCTCGCTCACCTTCCCCGGTCATATCCCGGCGCAAGGCGCCAGCCGCTTGGCGGTTGCCGCCGACGTGCTGACGCACTGGCTGGTCATCGTCGTGCTGCTGCTGATGCTCGGCTGGGTCACGCGCACGCTCGACTCCTTCGATCAGCGCGTCATGCTGGCCTGGATCCTGGCCACGCCCGTGGCACTGACAACCGTGCAACTGTCGTTCCCCGTCTTCCTGTCGAAGCTGATGGCCATGGAAGGTGTGCAGCGTGTCGCCATCATTGCGGGCGGCGGCGAACTGGCACGCAGGCTGGAACGCCGCATCGCACAATCGCCTTATCTCGGCATCCGCGTCGCCGGTTATTTCGACGACCGGACTCCCGTCCGGCTCCATGAGACGACGCCGAACGACATCCTCGGCGGATTGGACCAGCTTGCGGCATACGCCAAGCAGCATCACGTCGACCTGATTTATATCAACCTGCCGATGACATCGCAGCCGCGCATCATCAAGCTGCTCGACGAATTGCGCGACACCACGGCCTCGATCTACTTCGTGCCGGATATTTTCCTGTTCGACCTGATTCAGGCCCGCATGGACACGATCGGCGGCATGCCGGTACTGGCGGTGTGCGAGACGCCCTTCTACGGCGTCAATGGCCTGGTCAAGCGCGCCAGCGACCTGGTGCTGGCGACGGCGATCCTGATCCTGATTGCGCCGCTCATGCTCGCGATTGCGGTCGCCATCAAGCGCTCGTCGCCGGGCCCGGTCCTGTTCAAACAGCGCCGCTACGGCCTCGACGGCCGCGAAATCACGGTCTACAAGTTCCGCACCATGAACGTATGCGAGGACGGCGACGAAATCAGGCAAGCGACGCAGAACGACAGCCGCGTCACAAAACTGGGCGCGTTCCTGCGCGCCAGCTCGCTCGACGAATTGCCGCAATTCATCAACGTGCTCCAAGGCCGCATGAGCGTGGTCGGACCGCGTCCCCACGCCGTGGCCCACAACGAGATGTACCGCAAGTTGATCAATGGCTACATGATCCGTCACAAGGTCCGGCCCGGCATCACCGGCTGGGCGCAGGTCAACGGCGCGCGCGGCGAGACCGCCAGCCTCGACAGGATGCAGGCGCGCATCGATTACGACCTCGCCTACCTGCGCAATTGGTCGCTGCGCCTGGATTTGCAGATCATCCTGAAAACGCTGTTCGTCGTCTGGAAAAAACAGAATGCTTATTGAGCTATGGCCGCGTCGTCGGAGGCGCTGGCCATGAACATCTATCCGGTGATCCTCTGCGGCGGCGCGGGAACCCGCTTGTGGCCCCTGTCGCGCGAAAGCCATCCGAAACAGTTTCTGCCGCTGCTGCGGGGCCGCAGCCCGTTCGAGGCCACGCTGGAACGCCTGCAAGGCATGGCCGA
>Ga0209211_10011378_pt1 | contig 11386 bp, 14 predicted proteins | sample RifGroA2_FD_183992 | JGI IMG/M metagenome (GOLD analysis project Ga0209211, IMG submission 183992) | Groundwater microbial communities from Rifle, Colorado, USA - Groundwater A2 (SPAdes) (version 2) | ecosystem: Environmental > Aquatic > Deep subsurface > Groundwater | place: Rifle, Colorado...
TTTCTGCAGCAGCACCAGCTGCGGCTGGACCTCGATGCCGAAGCGGCGCGAGATCTGGAACAGGCGCAGCAGCACGCGGCCGAACGACACCTCGCGCAACGGCCGGTCGAAGATCGGTTCGCATACCGAGCGGATCGCACCTTCGAGCTCGTCCACGCGGGTGTCGGCGGGTGCCCAGCCGGATTCGATGTGCACCTCGGCGACGCGCTTGTAGTCGCGGCGGAAGAAGGCGATGAAGTTCTGCGCGAGGTAATGTTTGTCGCTGTCGGTCAGCGTGCCCATGATGCCGAAGTCCAGCGCGATGTAGCGGCCGTCGAGGGCCACCTGCACGTTGCCCGGATGCATGTCGGCGTGGAAGAAGCCGTCGCGGAACACCTGCGAATAAAAGATCTCGACGCCGTTCGCCGCCAGCCGCGGGACGTCGATGCCGGCCTCGCGTAGCGCGTCGACCTGGCTGATCGGGATGCCGTACATGCGCTGCATCACCATCACCTCGCTGCTGCAGAAGTCCCAGTACACCTCGGGCACGACCAGCAGCGGCGAGTTGGCGAAGTTGCGCTTCAACTGGCTGGCGCTGGAGGCCTCGCGCATCAGGTCGAGTTCGTCGCGTAGCGACTTCTCGAATTCGCCCACGACCTCGTGCGGCTTGAGGCGGCGGCCTTCGGACCACAGGCGTTCGATCAGGTCGGCGCAGATGTTCAGCAGCGAGATGTCGTGCTCGATCACGGGGGCGATGCCGGGGCGCAGGATCTTCACCGCGGCCTCGCGGCCGTCCGGCAGCACCGCGAAATGCACCTGCGCGACCGATGCGCTGGCGACCGGCGTCTCGTCGAAGCTCTTGAAAACTGCATTCAGCGGCTTGCCGTAAGCGGCCTCCAGCAGCGCGACCGCCTGTGCCGACGGGAACGGCGGAACCTGGTCCTGCAGCTTGGCCAGTTCGTCGGCGAGGTCGGCGGGCATCAGGTCGCGGCGCGTGGACAGCATCTGGCCAAACTTGACGAAGATCGGGCCCAGCGCTTCCAGCGCGAGCCGCAGGCGCACCGCGCGCGGGCGCGAGGTGTCGCGGAAGAACAGCAGCAGGTTGACCGGCATGCGCAGCCAGCGCAGGCGGGCGTGGGCGAGCAGGAACTCATCCAGCCCGAAACGCAGCACGACGAATACGATCTTCGACAAACGCAACAGACGCAGCATCAGGAGTTTCCGGAGGATTTCAGGCGGGCGACGCGCTGTTCGAGGCGCGCGATGTCATCGCGCAAGGTGTCCACCTGCTGGACGAAGGCGGCGACCTGCGCCGGTTTGACCAGCAACGGACGTTCTTCAGTCCAGTATTCGGCGGCGGCCTGCGACAGGTTTAGCGCGGCATCCTGCAGGTGTTGCTTGCTGCCCTGCACTGCCAGCACGATGCGCTCCGCCGCGACGTCGCCGGTGATGCGGCTCAGGTCTTCCGCCGCATCCCAGCGCAGGTTGCGGAACAGGAAGAAGATTTCCGTGAGCATCGCGGCATCGCCCTCGCTGCGGATGTCGGCATGCGCACGCTCGTCGTGCAGCGCCAGGCGCGGCAGCAGCGAAGGCGGGATGATGCAGAGCGCATCGGCGCTGGTCGAACTGTCCGCACTGGTCAGCATGCCGTCCGGCAGCACGGTCCACGCAAACGAAAACGGCGCGATATCGAATCGCGCCGTCTTGCCGGCGAATCGCGTCAGCCGCGGCAGCGCCCAGCGGTTCTGCTGGAGCAGGTGGTTCAGCGCTGCGGCGGTGGGCTGGGGAAACATGAGGGAAGCTTAGTGCAGCGTGGTCTGCTGGATGCCGGCGAGCAGCCAGACCGACTTGTCGTCGCGCAGGTCTTTCTGCACATGCCAGATCTCGTCGATGCTTTCCGGTGCGCCGTCGTTCTCGCGCAGTTGGCCGGTGAAACGCACGCTGGCGATCGCATAGTCGCCTTCGTTCGCCACTTCCAGCAGCTCGGTGTGGATGGACAGCACGTCGGTCTTCTGCGCCGCGTCGTCGCGTTCCTGCATCTGCATCGAGATCTCGGCGAACATCTCCGGCGTGGTGTATTCGCGGATGTCGTTCAGGTCCTTGCGGTCGTTCGCGGCCTGCAGGCGGATGAAGCTGGTCTTGGCACTGCGCAGGAAGCTGTCGACCGGGAAATCGGCCGGGATGTTGCGCGCGCTCTGGGCCGGAGTTGCTGCGGAACCGGACAGCGGCTGCGACACCGTCTGCTGGACGCCGCCGTAGGGGGCGCCTGCGCCGGCGTACTGCATCGCCGCTGGCTGCTGTTTCTTGCGCAGCATGGATACCAGGAACATCACCGCGACGACCGCGAGCACGATCATCAGGATCGTGCCCATGCCTTCGCCCAGGCCGAAATGGGAGAACAGTGCAGCCAGACCCAGGCCTGCGGCGATGCCGGCCAGCGGGCCCAGCCACTTGTTGCCCTGCTTGGCTGGAGTGGCGTTCTGCATCGGGGAGGGAGTTGCGGCAGGGGCTTGTTGCGCCTGTTGCGGCGACATCGAGCGCTGCTTGCCGAAGCTGCCGCCGCCTCCGAGACGCTTGGCTTCGGCCGTTGCGGCGAACAGGGTCAGACAGGTCAAGGCGATGGTCAACAAGGTCAAAAAGCGTTTCATGGGTTTCCTCACGGGTGGTTAAGACTAAGCGGGCGAAAGTATAGCATCGGTGAGCGCCCGGAATGGGGGATCGCTCGCCAGCGTCAGCGACTGGCCGGCAAGCGGATGGGCGAAGCTGAGCATGCAGGCATGCAGCATAAGCCGTTCGGCCGGGCGGCCGCCGTACAACTCATCGCCGACAATGGCGTGGCCGAGCGCCATCAGATGCACGCGCAGCTGATGCGAGCGGCCGGTGACCGGTTCCAGTTCGACGCGGCTGGCGTCGCTGTTGGTGTCGTAATCCAGCAGTCGGTAGCGCGTCAGCGAGGGTTTGCCGATGTCGAAGTCGACTTTCTGGCGCGGGCGGTTCGGCCAGTCGGCGATCAGCGGCAGCGCAATTTCGCCGGCCCCGGGCGATATCTTTCCTGAGGTCAATGCGACATAGCGTTTCTCGATCAGGCGTTCGCGGAACATCCGGGACAGTTGGCTCTGCATCTCCGCGCCGCGTGCGAACAGGATCAGGCCGGAGGTCGCCATGTCTAGCCTGTGTACTACCAATGCGTCCGGAAATGCTTGCTGGATGCGGGCGGACAGGCAGTCCTGCTTATCCGCGCCGCGTCCCGGCACGGCCAGCAGTCCGGCGGGCTTGTTCGCCACCAGCAGACTGTCGTCACTATGGATCAGCTCGAAGCCGCAGTCGTGCGGGGCATGGAAGGACTGCGGGATGCTCAAGACGGGATCAGGAGGCGGCCGGGACGCGCTGGGACGTGACGGAGAACTCGACCAGATCGGGAGTGTTGTCGGAATAGGCCTGTCCCATGCTGATGGCGCCCTTGCCGTACAGAGTGACTTCCTCGCGAGCGACGCGGGTCATATGGCCGTCGTCAAAACGCACGTAGGTGCCGTTGGTGCTCTGATCGATTGCGACGAATTTGCCGAAGCGCAATTCGATGCGCATATGCTGGCGCGACGCGAAGTTGTTCATCACGATCAGGTCGCAGGCGTCGCCGCGGCCCAGCACCACGCTGCGGCGTTCCTTGTTGACCCTGAGCACCTGGTCGCGATAGCGCAGCAGCAGTTCGTCGAAATTGTCCGGGGCCTTGCGGAACGCCGGCGTGCCGATGCGTGTGCTCATCATGTCGTCCATCTCCCAGACGATTAGCGAGATGTCGAGCTGTTCCTGCTTGCCCTTGAATTCGGCACGCATGATCTGGCGGGTTTTTTCCCGAGAATTCGGGGGTAGCGCATCGACCACCGCCTGGGTGGTCATGATCTGGCTGGCGCGGGTGATCGCCGCGACGCGCGCGGCGACGTTGACGGTGTCGCCGAACACATCGCCGTCTTCGCGGATTACATCGCCGTAATGGAAACCGACGCGGATGTGCATCGGGCAGTTGTCCTCGAAGCGGGTCTTTTCCACCGCGTTCTGCATCCCGCAGGCGGCCTGAAATGCATCCTCGGCGTTGGCGAAGGTGCACATGATCTCGTCGCCTATGGTCTTGATCAGCGTGCCGCGATGGGCCTGCACCTCGCGCATCATCACCGCGATGCACTGGGCGATCAGCCGGCGCGCGACCTCGTCGCCGCGGCTCTCGTAGAGCGCGGTGCTGCCGCTGATGTCGGCGAACAGGACGGCAAGTTTTTCTACGCTTTGCGACATACCAGGGTTAGTGCCTATGGGCGATCAAAAACAGGGTTGCCATGTATGGAATATGCTTGAGCGTGCTGTGCGCACGTCTTTGCGCACGAATTGTACGCGAAGTTGGTGGCGGCATACTCCAAAAACTGGGGATGGGCGCGATGCGCCCTCGGGATCAAACTGGCTTACGGTCGCCGTCGGGCGGGCTTTCGCCGCCGGCATCGGCAGGCGGCTTCTTCGGGCGGTTCTTGCTGTCGTCCGCAAAACGAAAGCGCCCGGACAGCACGCAGCCCTTCATGCCGATGTCGCAAGTCTGGTTCAGCACCTTCTGGCACTTGCCGTCGACTTCATGCGGGCAACCCCAGCCGCTTATGGCTCCTCCGATAGTTTCATGTCGTTAAAGGTAATCGTCTTCGCGCTGATGGCGCACGGCGATAATTGTCACGACTTTATCGTTTTCGATCTCGAACAAAACGACATAGCCGGCAACGCCAAACGGAATAATCAGTTCCCGCAAGAAAGGATTGTTGTGTTCGATATCCGCCTTGCGGCAGGAGAAGGGGAATATCTCAAGCGCTTCGATACCTTTGTATATGGCGGATTCGGCGCGTGCAGCCACCGCAACATCCTGCTCCAGCAGGAAATCGAACAAGCGCAACAAGTCATCTTCAGCCTGCAGAGTGAATCGGATGCGATAACTCATTTCGAGGATTGTTTAGCCTGTGCCTTCTTCAATTTCGCGCTGAGCTTGCTCAGCACTTTCTTGGCCGAAACATATTCCCCGCTTTCCCGGGCGGCATCGCGCGAAGCTAGGCCTCGCGCGATGAACTCCTGCTGCGCCCGGCGCAGCTCCACGTTGCGGCGCAACGAATCCTCGACGAATGCGGAAAGCGTCTCGCCCGGACGCAATATCTCCTCGGCGGCTTGTCTCAACTCGGGCCGTACGCGCAGCGCAGGCATGGTGGCGGTTTTCATGGAACACCTCGTGCATCGCAAATGTGATGCACATCTTCGTCGAAGCCGGAGGGAGATGCAAGGGCGGGGGGGTGTTGGGTTATGTAGAAGGTAGGTCGGGTTAGCGTAGCGTAACCCGACGTTTGCAGAATGCCGCGATGTCGGGTTACGGCCTGCGGCCTAACCCGACCTACGAGGCTGTGTACAGGAGCCGCCGAAGCGCAGCTTCGGGCGGTCTCCTGCAACGAAAGATTAGCTGTGGCGGATATATGCAACGGTTATCTCCAAGCCATGAGTGGCTAGGTACTCGATGTATGCACGGGGCATCGGTGTGTCGAGATAGCGACGTCCCTCACCTTCTTCGGTGATGAACACGAGACGGGTGAGATTCTTCTTTCTTTTCTGATTCCATACTATGACTTTGACGACGTCCTTATAGAACTCACTGGTCGCGTTTTTTCCGGAGACTTTGAATTCGTAGGCCGTATGGGTTTCGGTGTCGAGTATGTCGATCTTCTGATCAAGATCAGGCGCGACGATGGCCTCAATTTGAAAACGATCTGGGTCAATCGCGTACACGGCGGAACGCCACGCCTTTGCGATGGCTTGGGCATTCCTAGTGTTGTCCGAAACATCATTGTTGTTTCGGAGCCTTTGCTTAAAGGCATCTTGTGCGGCTTGGACTACGGGATCGCTCATAAGTGTGTCGAACATAAAGTCGATGGAAAAATCCCGCATATTCTGGAAAGGTTCGCCGCATATGCTGGATCATAGCTGTTACTCCCCTGATTTATCGGACTACATCGCAATAAACATGGCAAGCAAAACTGCCAAATACGATGCTACAGCTTATACCCCCGATGCACCGCGACCACGCCGCCGGTCATGTTGAAGTACTCGACGCGCTCAAGACCCGCATCGATCATCATCTGCTTCAGTTCTTCCTGCCCCGGATGCATGCGGATGGATTCGGCGAGGTAGCGGTAGCTGTCCGCGTCGTCGGCGATCAACTCGCCCATCTTCGGTAGCAGCTTGAAGGAATACAGGTCATAGGCCTTCTCCAGCGGTTTCGCGACCTTGGAAAATTCCAGCACGATCACGCGGCCGCCGGGTTTGAGCACGCGGTGCATCTCGCGCAGCGCGGCGTCCTTGTGGGTGACGTTGCGCAGGCCGAAGGCGATACTGACGCAGTCGAAGTAGTTGTCGGGGAAGGGCAGGTGTTCGGCGTCGCACTGGGTCGTCGGCGTGGCGATGCCTTCATCGAGCAGGCGGTCGCGGCCGACGCGCAGCATCGCGTTGTTGATGTCGGTCAGCACGACCTGGCCGCCGGGGCCGACGGCTTTCAGGAACAGCCGTGACAGGTCGGCGGAGCCGCCGGCGACGTCCAGCACGCGCTGGCCGGTGTGCACGTTCGCCAGACCGACCGCGAAGCGCTTCCACACGCGGTGCAGGCCGACGGACATCAGGTCGTTCATGATGTCGTACTTGCTCGCGACCGAGGTGAATACGCCGGCGACCTTCCTGGCCTTGTCCTTCTCGTCTACCGTTTCAAATCCAAAATGTGTTTCGGCCATGGCGATGCTCCTTTTTTAACTCCCTCTCCCGCTGGCGGGAGAGGGTTGGGGAGAGGGGCGTTCAGATTTCTACCCCTCCCTAGCCCTCCCCCTGCAAGGGGGAGGGGATGGTTTATTTCGCTGTTGCCGGGTCGCGCGATGCGCCCGCTTGTTCCAGTCGGCTCAGGTAATTCTGCCAAAGAATTTCCTGGTCGCGGCCCAGACCGTAGAGGTAGTCCCAGGTATACAGGCCGCTGTCGTGGCCGTCGTCGAACTCGATCTTGATCGCGTAGCTGCCGGATGGCTCGATGCCGCTGATGCCGACGTTGCGCTTGCCGACCTGCAGCGTCTCCTGGCCTTCGCCGTGGCCGCGCACTTCGGCGGAGGGCGAATACACGCGCAGGAACTCGGCGGGCAGGTTGTGGCGCGCGCCGTCGTCGTAGGCGATTTCCAGCGTCTTCGATTTTTGGTGCAGGATGATTTCGGTGGGTGTCATAGCGTGCGTATCTTCTTCAGTAATGCGGTGGTGGAACGTTCGTGCAGGAAGGGGATGCTGTGCACTTGTCCGCCCCAAGCCAGCACTTCCTTGCTGCCGACGATGTTCTCCGGCTTCCAGTCGCCGCCCTTGACCAGCACGTCGGGCTTGCAGGCGAGAATCAGGTTCAGCGGCGTGTCCTCGTCGAATATCACCACCAGGCTGACCGATTCCAGTGCGGCGAGGACTTCCATGCGGTCTGCCTGTTGGTTGATCGGGCGGTCGCCGCCCTTGCCCTGGCGTTTCACCGAGGCGTCGCTGTTGACGCCGACGATCAGTGACGCGCCGAGCGCGCGGGCTTGGGCGAGGTAGGTTACATGGCCGCGGTGCAGTACGTCGAAGCAGCCGTTGGTGAACACCAGCGGATGGGGCAGCAGCGCAGCCCGTTCGGCGAACTGCTCGGGCCGGCACAGCTTGTGTTCGAAGGCGGGGCCCGGATACATCAGTCGAGGTATTCGAACAGACGTATTACGCGCTGCACGCCGCCGGTGGTGCTGGCGACTTCGGTCGCGGCATTCGCTTCGGCGCGCTTGACGATGCCCATCAGGAACACCGTGCCGTTCTCGGTGACGACCTTGACGTGGTTGGCGTCGAAGCGCTTGTCCTGCATGAAGCGCAGCTTCACGTCCGAGGTGACCAGGCTGTCGCTGCTGCGTGCGGTCAGCGAGCTGACGCCGGAGACGATCAGCTCGTTGTTGACGTTGCGCACGTTCTCGAGGCCGCGCACCAGCTTGCCGATCTCGGCCTTCACCGCTTCGCTCGGCACCTCGCCGCTGATCAGCACGTTGCGGTTGAAGCTGGTGACGTTCACATGCACATTGTTCTTGTATTGTTTGCCGATGCGGTCGAACGCCTTGGTTTCGATCGACTCGTCCTCGACATAGGCGCCGCTGGTGCGGCGGTCGGCAGCCATCATCACGCCCGCGCCGACGCCGGCAGCGACCATCGGGAAGCAGCCTTGCAGCGAACCGGCCAGCAAGGCCAGCATCAACAGAGAAACAATACGCATGGTCATTCTCCCAGCAACAAGTAATCGATCACATCGCACAGGCAATGCAGGCTTAACAGATGGACTTCCTGGATGCGCGCGGTGCTCTGCGCATTCACGCAGATCAGCACGTCGTCCGGGCGCAGCGCCGCGGCCATCGCGCCGCCGTCGCGCCCGGTCAGCGCGACCACGCGCATGCTGCGCTCGTGCGCGGCGTGGATCGCAGCGACCACGTTGGGTGAGCTGCCGCTGGTGGAGATCGCCAGCAGGCTGTCGCGCGGCAGGCCGAGCGCGCGCACCTGTTTGGAGAAAATCTGGTTGAAATCGTAATCGTTGGCGATCGAGGTCAGCACCGAGCTATCGGTGGTCAGCGCGATCGCGGCCAGGCCGGGGCGCTCCTTCTCGAAACGGTTCAGCAGTTCGGCGGCGAAATGCTGGGCGTCGGCAGCCGAACCGCCGTTGCCGCAGCACAGGATCTTGCCGTCGTTGGTGATGCAGTCGAAGAACAGCTGTGCGCCGTCGGCGATCGGCTGCGCGAGTTCGTCCTTGACCCTGAGCTTGAGTTCAGCGCTGTCTTCGAAGTGTTTGGCGATGCGGTTATTGATATTCATGATGGCGGTTCGTTAAATCAGCGCGAATATTAACCCAAATCAATATGCGTCCGCAGATTACACAGATTCACGCAGATTAAAAACATGCCGGGAAAGCGGTTTTTGGCTTCGCTGCGAGGGAAGGGGGCGATTTAATAACACCGGTCATGGAAACGGCATTACTCCAATCTATTTAATCTGCGAAATCTGCGGATTGATATTGTGGTTCCAGCCTATCCGCCGGCATCGAACGCATTTCTGAGCCATTGCGGGTTGCTGCCCGCGTCGTCGTCCAGCAGCAGCGCATCAAAGCGGCAGGGCGGGGTGCGGCTCAGTCCGGCGAGATATTGCTGCGCGGTGCGCACGATGCGCTGCTGCTTGTGCGCGTCTATGCTCGCCGCCGCGCCGCCGAAACCGACATTGCGGCGCAGGCGCACCTCGACGAATACCAGCGTCGCGCCGTCCTGCATGATCAGGTCGATTTCGCCGTAGCGGCTGCGGTAGTTCTGTGCGACCAGTTGCAATCCCTGACGCTGCAAATATTGCGCCGCCCATTGCTCGGCGCGGCGGCCGCGTTCGTTCATTGCGGCGGACTCGCTTCCGGCACGGCCGAGGTCGCCATCAGGCCGGGGAACATCGGCACGATGGTTGCCGGCATATTCGGCAGTTGGGCATGACCTTGCACGAACATTGCCGGAATCGCGCTGCGCAAAAAAGTGTGATGGTCGAGGTCGATATGTCCGCTGACCCCGTCCAGCGGCAGGGCGTCTAGCGTCTGTCCTTCCAGCAGAATGCGGATCAGGCGGAACGCGTCTACGCCCAGCGCGTAAAAACGTTCGTTGTCCGCCGCTAGCGGCGGCGCGGCGCGCGGGTAGACCATCACTGCCGGGTGGTCTGCCTGCAACAGCCAGGGCATATCGACGAAGCGGATGCGCTCCAGATCGTTGTTGACCAGTGTATTGGCGTTGCCGACGAAAATCTGCGAGGTCGCATGGATAGGCATGCGGTTCGGCAGGTAGGGGCGGACCAGACGCGCCGTCGCCGCATCGGCGGCGAGGAACACCACCGTGTCGGCCTGGTCGGCGATATCGGCGAACACCGCCGGGTCGCCGCCGAACTCGACCTCGCTCACCACGGAGCCGCCGAGAGCCGTGAATTCTTCCGCGAAGGCGGATCGCAGCCGCTTGGACAGTTGCGTGTTGACGGTGACGACGATGGCCTGCAGCGCTCCCTGCCGTTTGGCTATCTGTGCGGTCTGCCGTGCTTCCGCCTCCAGCGCCATGCCGAAGAAATACAGTTGCGGCGATGCGGCCTGTTCCGCGACGTTCAATGCCAGCGTCGGCACCGGCAGGGATTGCTCCGCCGCCAGCGTGGCGACGCCGTTGCGCGTCAGCGGTCCGACCACCGCGCGCGCGCCGCTGGCGACGGCTTGGCGATACAGCGCGACGATGTCCTTGCCCTCGTCGAAGCTGCCGTATACGCGCACCGGCAGGCTGCGCGGACTGGCGATCTCGACGCCCGCCGCGGCGAGAAAGCCCTGTCGCACCGCATCGGCGGCGGGCGCGAACGCCGCGGATTTCAGCGGCAGCAGCAACGCGATATGCGGCACGGGCTTCTCATCCGGCGGCAGTGGAGGCTCTTCTGTGGCGCAAGCAAAACCGCTCACGTATAGTGCGAGCAAGGAAAAAAACCAGAGGGAAATCCGTTGCATCATTCACATTCGCAAAAACTGGAAGCCGCATTATATGTAGTCGCCACGCCGATTGGTAATCTGCGTGACATCACGCTGCGCGCGCTCGACGTGCTGGCCGCGGCCGACGCGGTCGCCGCCGAGGATACGCGCAACACCGCGCACCTGCTGTCGCACCACGGCATCTCGGCGAACAGGCTGATGGCGGTGCATCAGCACAACGAGCGCGGCGCGGCGGAGAAGATCGTCGCGATGCTGCAAGCCGGCCAGAGCGTCGCCTTCGTCAGCGACGCCGGCACGCCCGCGGTCAGCGATCCCGGTGCGCTGCTGGTGCAGGCGGTGCTGGCGGCGGGGCTGCGCGTGATCCCGGTTCCGGGTGCGAGTGCTGCGGTCGCGGCGTTGTCGGCCTCCGGACTGGCCGCGCCGCATTTCCTGTTCTACGGCTTCCTGCCGAACAAATCGGCCGCGCGCTGCACGGTGCTGCAAGGCTTGCAGAGCCATCCCTATACGCTGGTGTTCTACGAAGCGCCGCACCGCATCGTCGAATGCGTCGCCGACCTGCATGTGGTGTTCGGCGGCGAGCGGCAGATCGTGCTGGCGCGCGAAGTCACCAAGCTGTTCGAGACCATCCATGCCTGCCGCCTGGATGAGGCCGAAGCCTGGTTGCAGTCGGACAGCAACCAGCAGCGCGGCGAATTCGTCGTGCTGGTCTCCGGCGCCGAGCCGCAGCAGGGATTGTCGGTCGAGGTGCTGGCCACGCTGAGCCTGCTGCTCGAAGAACTGCCGCTGAAACAGGCGGTGCAACTGGCCGCGAAAATCAGCGGCGCGAAC
>Ga0209211_10011379_pt1 | contig 11384 bp, 8 predicted proteins | sample RifGroA2_FD_183992 | JGI IMG/M metagenome (GOLD analysis project Ga0209211, IMG submission 183992) | Groundwater microbial communities from Rifle, Colorado, USA - Groundwater A2 (SPAdes) (version 2) | ecosystem: Environmental > Aquatic > Deep subsurface > Groundwater | place: Rifle, Colorado...
TAAGCGATCAGGAATTTCCGCGCGCCGGTCACCGTTGCGCCCGATTTCGGGTTGAAGACAGGTTCCCCAAAATCGGGTTTCCAGGACGGATCTTTCAGCTTGGCCGGCAGGCCTTCGTACTCTCCCTTCCGGATCGTTGCGAGGTTTCGCCGTTCGGGCGAGGTCGCGGCGTACTCGTAGAGGTAGATGGGGATCTTGAGATCGGCGGCAACACGCCGGCCGTACTCCTGTGACAGCCGTACGCAATCCTCCATCGTGGTATTCGAAACCGGGACGAACGGAACAACATCCACAGCTCCGAGCCGCGGGTGCTCCCCCTTGTGGGTCGTCATCGAGATTCGTTCTGACGCAGTCCGCGTTGCCTGATATGCGGCTTCCACGACAGCCGCCGGCTCACCGACGAACGTCACGACCGTCCTGTTGTAATCCTTGTCCGGTTCGACGCTCAGCAAGCGGGCGCCCTTCACAGCGCGTATGCTCTCCGCGATAGCGTCAATGCTCGACTGATCGCGTCCTTCGCTGAAGTTGGGCACACATTCGACAATTTGTTTCATGAGAATTCGAGGATGGTTCCGTGTTTGATGATCTTGGCAGCGTGGTTTGTCCCGAAGTGGTAGAGAAGATAGCGATAGTTCGGGACATCGAAAAGGACAATGTCGGCGCGCTTTCCCACCTCGATACTTCCATATTGGTCGGAAAGTCCGATGGCGGCGGCCCCGTTGAGCGTTGATGCCGTAATCGCTTCTTCTGGGGTCATCGACATCTGCGTGCATGCGATCGTCATCATCAGCGGCATGGAGGACGACATGCAGGAACCCGGGTTGAAGTCGGAAGCTATCGACACGGGAATGCCGGCGTCGATGAGTTTGCGGGCCGGCGCGTACGGATTGCGGAGAAAAAAGGAGACGCCGGGGAGAATGACGGCAATCGTCTTGGTCCCGGCGAGAGCCCGGATGGCTTCATCCGAAACGTGCTCGAGATGATCGACCGAAATGGCACCGAGCTCTGCTGCCAGCTGAGTGCCCCCGAGTGAAGTAAACTCGTCGGAATGGAGCTTGAGTCCCAGGCCGTGCTTTCGGGCTTCCTCGAGAATGCGACGTGACTCATCGAGGGTGAAATATCCTTCTTCGCAGAAGACGTCGCAAAACTGGGCCAGCTTTCGCTTCGCGATATGGGGCATCATTCGCTCGCAAAGCAGGGTTATGTACTCCGAACGCTGTGTGCGAAACTCCGGAGGCATGGCATGGGCGCCGAGGAACGTCGAGCGGATCGTCATGAAATGCTCGTTTGCCAGCTCGCTTATCGCCTCGAGCATCTTGATTTCAGCATCTTCACTCAATCCGTACCCCGATTTGATCTCGACGGTCGTTGTTCCGTGCATCATCATCGAGTCGAGCCGGCGGCTGGCCAATTTCTTAAGCTCTTTTTTTGTTGCTGCGCGCGTTGCCTGAACGGAATTCAAAATCCCGCCTCCCTGTGCAGCGATTTCCTGATACGTCTTTCCTTCTGACCTCCATGCGAACTCAAGCTCCCGGCTTCCGGCAAACAGTGCGTGCGTGTGCGAGTCGACAAATCCTGGCAACGCGACGTACGTCGAGCCGTCAAGTGTGTCGGCATCGGCGTTGAGGGTGTTGGAAAAGTCGCCGGCTGTGCCGATCCAGCGGATGAAGCCGTCCTCGACAAGGACCGAGGCGTTTTCGATCACGCCGAGGTCACGCATCGCTTTTCCTGCTTTGAACGGTTTGCCGCTGCTCCTCACCGTCACGAGTTGTCTGATATTTGTCAACAACAGTTGCATGCATCTCTTCAGGATATCATCGATGGTTTCCGTGCAGCGATCCAGACGTAGGCGCCTTTTGCGAGCCCCGACTTGATGATGAGATCGTCCATCGCATGCAAGATCCGCGCGAACGATGGCTTCCAGGATGCCGGCATCCTGACTTTGGGGGCCAGATAAAACCAGAATGGGCAGTAGGTTTCAAGCTCGACAACATGGAATGTTCTCTGGATTTCTGTGACGATCGAGCCCTGTGATATCTCCTCGAACGGAGAATCCTGGTGCAGAGCGCCGGAGTGTGAACCCCTCAAGGCGGTCCGTTTCTGGTCTTCTGTGGCAAGAAATGCTGCAAGCCTCTTGCGGAGCTTCCATTTCTTCCGATACGGTTGATAGGTAGGAAGTACTCCGTAGAGTGCACCGGCGAGGAGCTTCCGCACTCTTCCCATCCCGAGATAGTCCATGATCAGGAAAGAGCCTCCCGGCCTGAGGGACTTCTCAACCTCGGCGCAGAGCCGGTCCAGGTGCAGGATGTGGTGCAGGGAATCGTGAGCCACCACGCAATCATATGCGGCGACGGGAAGCTCGATGGTGTTGAGATCGCCGACGAGAAACGTCGGCGGCGATCCGACGTGCGCAGAATTCGCTCGAGCGCTTGCCCGCTTTATGCGCTCGGTACTCAGATCGATTCCAGTGACCTGCATTCCCCGGTCAGCTAGTTCGAGTGCCAGGTGTCCTTCCCCGGATCCGAGCTCGAGAATGCGGGGACCGCTGGATACCGCGCGCGCCAGCAATCGGCCGTATTCTTTGCCGAAGAAAATTCGGAAAAGCACCGGATCGTGCCACATCTGCGGGTTTTCCGGATCCCTTCCGACCTCGCCCCAGTGGAGAGACTCGCGGGCGATAAGCTCATGGTACTGTCGTGGCTCAATCACGTAAGAGAAAGTCTGGTAGACGAAAACGGCACCTGCTCCGTTGTCTGAAGAAACAAAGAAGTGCCAAAAGAATCAAGGAAGCTGCTTGTCTTCACCGGCCGCAGGTTCGGAGGAGAGAGGTTGGTATGCTTCGCACCGAAGCACGGGAAGCCTGGGGTATCGCGGATAGTGCGGGTCAACCGCTGCTTGCTTGCAGAAATAGAACGTGCTGCCTCGATTGCTCGTGATGCGCGACGCGTGCGCGCAGCCTTCGCATAAACCGACCGGCGATTGGCTCTGCCGGGCATTCATGAATCGGCCGGGCGCGGCGAGCTCGCTGCCGTGTGCCTGAGATGGTACGAAAGGAGAATCGCATAGATGACTCTATGAATCGGTGTTGGCACTCCGACACGCTCTCCGAGTCTCACAACGGTTCCGTTCAGCGCTTCGACCTCCAACGGTTTTTCGGCGATAAGGTCGTAGTACATGGAGGATCTCGTGTCGTCACGGAACCGTTTCAGGCCTTCGAGAACTCTTGATTCGTCGACCGGATCCACATCGATCCCGAGCTTGAGAGCGACGGACTGGACTTCGCGCATGGCGTCGAACATGAGGGCGCGTGTTCCGGGATTACCGATAATCTCCCCGTGCGTGAGGCGTGAAAGGGCGGTAAGAGAACCCATCGAAGCTATGAAAATCAGCTTTTGCCAGAGATCCTTGCGGATATTTGCGGACAATTGTGATTTGATGCCCGCCCGCGTCAGGCAGTTGAGTGTTTCGCCGGCCCTCGTGCCTGCCTCGCCGCTCATCGGCCCGAACACAATTTTCTGGAATCCGCCGGTCTCGCAGATAAGTCCCGGTGCGGTGATGCGCGAGGAGATGTAAGCGGCTCCGCCATAGGTCGAACAATGAGGGAGGATGGCGGCGATCTTCTCGACGTTGTCAACGCCGTTCTGGAGCGAGATGATCAGCGATCGTTCGCTCAGAAGGGGGGAGAGTTGTCGTGCGGCGGATTCAGTGTCGTACGATTTGACGCAGAACAGTATCACATCAGCGGGGCCGATGAGGGCCGGATCCTGAACGATCTGAGAGGAGGGTACTGTGAAATTGCCGGCGGTGGATGTGATGCGAAGGCCTTCACGTTGCATGGCATCAAAGTGCTTTCCTCTGCCAACGAACCAGACATCCTCACCGGCTCGGGCGAGGGCTCCCCCAAAAAAGCCACCAATACCTCCTGCCCCCATCACGACGAAACGCATGATCATCCTTTGATATCATTGCCCGAATCGGACTGAATCTCTTTGGAAACTCTCGTTTTGATCATACCCAGGGCGGACGAGGTCCTTTCTATGACCAGCTTAAGGGGAGGGATGAGCTTTGCTGCCGAATCAATGTCTCCCTGCTCGGCAGCATCCTCCATCGACTTGCAGATCGCAGCGAGATGCTTGGCTCCGATATTGAGACTTGCCCCCTTCAGTGAATGGGCGGCATGTCGAAGCTTCGCATCATCCCGCTTTGCGCAGGCCTCGTCGATTGCTCGAGATTGGTTGCGGAACAGCGGAGCGTACGAGTCGATGAGCTCGACGACGAAGTCCGGGTCCGTTTCGAGGCCAAGCTGCCGGATGCGTTCCGCCATTGATCTCTCGAGTTCCTCGTCCGTGGGCAACTCTGAGAATCGCGGTTCTTGCAGAGTTCGACCGGCGGCCTTTGAACTCCATCGCTGCAGGACGCCCTCGATATCGGCGATGCGAATGGGTTTTGTGATGTAATCATCCATGCCGGCTTGCATGCATTTTTCCCGGTCTCCCTCGAGTGCGTCTGCCGTGACGGCGATGATCACGGGGCGCTCATCCCGCGGCACTATGCTCAGGATCAATCGTGCTGCTTCGAGCCCATCCATCTCCGGCATGTGCACATCCATGAAAACGATGTCGTACCTTTTTGCTTTAACAGCGCTCATCACCTCCAGACCGTTCGGCACAACGTCGGCCTCGTAGCCGATTTCCTTCAGTACGCGGAGGAGCAGCTTCTGATTCACAGGATTGTCCTCTGCGGCGAGGATGGAGAGCGGAATACGTTCGCCGAGTCGTTCGACCGGCTTCGGCTTCCTTCGGGATGAAGACCTCTTCGCACCTCCCATCGATTCCATCAGGATATCAAACAACAGGTCGTGCTTGACCGGCTTCGCCACAGCGGCGCTGAACAGGTCGCCTGCCCCGATTTCCGACGTTGACACTCCTGCAGACGACAGGAGGACGAGCGGGAGCGATTCGCGCGTGCGGATCGAGCGCAGCTCTTTTGCGAGCCGGTGCCCATCCATTTCCGGAATCATCATATCGAGGATTCCAACGTCAAACGGATCTCCAATTCGAACCCACTGAATTGCTTCCCGAGGTGACTGAGTGGTTCGGACCAGCATTCCCCAATTCTCGCAATGCGAACGGAGAATAAAGAGATTGGTGGCGTTGTCATCGACAATGAGAACCCGTTTGCCGGTGAGCTCGGGCACTTTTGCCCGAGTATGGACCTTCGGCAGAACGGAATCCGGCGGTGGTGTGCTGGTTTTTATGGTGAAGAAGAACGTCGAGCCTTTTCCCTCTTCGCTCTCGGCCCAGATCTTGCCGCCCATGAACTGAGTCAACCGCATGGAAATCGCCAGTCCAAGTCCCGTCCCGCCGAATTTTCTTGTCGTAGAGGTATCGACCTGTGAAAACGGTTTAAAAAGCCGATCGAGTTTGTCCGCCGGGATGCCCACGCCGGAGTCTCTGACCGAGAATTGTAGTTCCAGTTTCTCCCCAAGTTTCCACAAGAGGTTTACCGACACGAACACGTCGCCGCGATCAGTGAATTTGACTGCGTTGCCTCCGAGATTGATGAGAATCTGACGCAGTCGGTGCGCATCGCCGATGATGTAAGGCGGTACTTGCGGGTCAATCCAGTACAAGAGATCAAGGCCTTTCTGAATCGCCTTTGGCGTGAGAAGGTCAAGCACCGCCTCGACGCAGGTCCGGGGTTCGCACGGTCGTTCTTCGAGGTCAAACTTTCCGGACTCAATCTTCGAAAAGTCAAGTATGTCATTGATGATCGTAAGAAGTGATTCGCCGCTGCCCCGGATGGTATCCACAAAGTCGCGCTGTTCATCGTTGAGCGTCGAATGTGACAACAGGTCGGTCATACCGATCACGCTGTTCATCGGTGTCCGGATCTCGTGGCTCATGATCGCGAGGAATTCCGACTTTGCGCGTGTTGCAGCTTCGGCAGCCTCTTTCGCTCCCTTCAGCTCCTGCTCTGCTCTCTTCCGTTCCGTGATGTCCCGGTACGCACTGAGAAACATCACCTGGTTTCTAAACGTCACCAGAGAGGTCGATACCAGAATGGTGCGTGATTCTCCCCGCTTGGTCTGAATCGTTGTCTCCACTTCCGTGGATTGCCCCTTCTCGAGAAGGATCTTGAGATCGCCGAGCGTGTGCCTGCGATTGTCATCAAGAGGATACAGGATTCTCGAGAAATCGCCGCTGGCGTTCGCCTCTGCCATCGTGTAACCGGTCAACTGTTCCATCGCTGAGTTGAAGATGTCGAACCGTCCGTTCTTGTCGCAGAGCGTTATGCCCTCCTGGACAGTCTCGATGATCTGCTCGAGGCGGCGTTCACTCTCCGTGAGGCTTTCTTCGATCGATTTCCGGAAGGTGATATCGCGCGATACCGTTACGATCTCCATCACTCGCTCGTCCTGAGGATCCTTCACCGTTTTGCTGGTCGATTCAAACCAGAGGTAAGCGCCGCTTTTCGTGCGAATTCTATGCACGGCCGTAGCAATCTCGGGAATCTCGTTCGTTTTTGCCCTGGCGATCCGGGCTTTTGCGTAGTCGTCGGGGTGAAATAAATCATACGCGGAGCGGCCCAAAAGCTCGTCGGGTTCGTATCCCAGAAGGCGTTTGCAGGAAGGGGATACATAGAGATAGATCCCTTCGGGTGTGAGTCGGGAAATGACATCGGTCGCGTTCTCGGCAAGTATCCGGTAGCGCGCTTCGCTCTGCCGGAGTTCATCGTCGGTCCGATAGGCAATGTCGTTTGCGGTTTCGACGAGCTTTCGATTCGTCGATTCACTCTCGCGAAGATCGTCCTGGGCCCAAAGGCGTTGCTTGATTTCGCGGGACGCAAGCAAGAACATGAGTGCGAGTAGGAGGAGTCCCAGCCCGTTCCCGGCGAGAAAGACCCAGCCGGTGTTTCGCAGCGATGTTGCAGCCTGGGCTGATTTCTCGAGCAGGAGCGTGCGCTCGCGGCGATCCATTTCACCGATGATCTTCCCGATGTGCTCCATGACTGCCGTTCCTTCCCCGCCCTGTATCTTTTTCACGGCCCCCTGAAGTCCCGACGTCCTGCGTATTTCAATGAATTCATCCAGCAGCAGAATCCGTTCGTTGACGGATTGCTTCAGCAGATCGAGTTGGGAGAGATGATCGGAGTCGTTTGCGCGCAGGAGCTCGAGCCGTTGAATTTCACTTCGGAGCGAGTCGACAATGCGTTGTTTGGTGCCGAGAAAGTTGGGATCTCCGCTCAGTCCGTAGACACGCGATTCCGATTCTGCGGACCTGACGAGGGAAAGAACGGAGTGGAGGGCCTGCACCACCCTGTGGGAATGGACGACCTGGTCCGTGTTGGCCTGCAGTTGATCCATCGTTTGGTACGATAGATACGACATCGCAGCCAGAATGACCAACGCCAGGAAAACACCAATACTGTGCCGCCTGTTCACGAAGGACGCCCTCCTTGTGTTGCCTCGTTGTCAAACCTTCGATGGATTTGTTCGATGGCTGGCGCGATCATTTCATCATCGGGATTTTGACGCCCCAGTTCTTTGCGTTATTGATCGCCCGATCGTATCCGGCGTCCGCATGCCGTACGATCCCCATGCCGGGATCGTATGTCAGAACCCGCTGAATGCGCTCTGCAGCTTCCCTGGAACCGTCGCACACCACGACCATGCCGGCGTGGAGGGAAAGCCCGATGCCCACCCCGCCGCCATGATGAACGCTGACCCAGCTTGCCCCGCCCACAGCATTGAGAAGAGCGTTCAGGATCGGCCAGTCGGCAATGGCGTCGCTGCCATCCTTCATCTTCTCCGTCTCGCGGTTCGGAGAGGCGACACTGCCGCAATCGAGATGATCCCTGCCGATGACAATCGGGGCCTTCACTTCACCTTGAGCTACCAGATCATTGAAAATCGCCCCCATTTTTGCCCGCTCACCGTATCCCAACCAGCAAATACGGGCGGGGAGGCCCTGGAACGCGATCTGGTTCTGTGCCTTCTCGATCCAATTGCAAAGCTGCTTGTTTTCCGGAAATGTTTCGAGGATCGCGCGGTCCGTGCGATAGATATCCTCAGGATCCCCCGAGAGGGCTGCCCATCGGAAGGGACCTTTGCCGTCGCAGAAAAGCGGTCGGATATATTCAGGTACGAAACCGGGAATCGAAAAAGCGTTTTTCACGCCGTTCGCCAACGCTTCGCCTCGAATGTTGTTGCCGTAGTCGAAAACGACGGCTCCGCGTTTCTGCAGTTTCAGCAGAGCGCGCACGTGCCCGGCGATCGATGCTTTTGACATCGCGATGTACTTTGCCGGATCCTTTTTTCGCAACCTGAGAGCTTTCGCGTATGGGATGCCGGCAGGGACATACCCGTTGAGCGTATCGTGTGCCGAGGTTTGATCGGTCACGATGTCGGGCAAAAAATTCCCGCCCGCGATTTTCGGCACGAGCTCGGCGGCATTACCGAGAAGCCCGATCGATAAAGGAAGCTTCTTTGCCTTCGCGGCGCGGATCTGTGTCAAGGCATCGTCGAGGTCATCGGTTGCCGTGTCAAGATAGCTGGTTTTCAACCGCCGTTCGATACGATCGGGATCGACCTCGATGGCAAGGCAAGCCGCTCCATTCATGGTCGCAGCAAGAGGTTGAGCCCCGCCCATCCCGCCCAGTCCGGCCGTCAGGAGGAATTTCCCGGCGAGTGATCCGTGGAAATGTCGTGCTCCGCATGCAGCGAATGTCTCATAGGTTCCCTGGAGAATCCCCTGTGTGCCGATATAAATCCAGCTGCCGGCAGTCATCTGCCCGTACATGGTGAGTCCCAACGCTTCCAGCCGCCGGAACTCGTCCCAGGTTGCCCAGTGAGGGACCAGCATCGAATTGCTGATCAGGACACGCGGAGCGTTGCTGTGTGTTTTGAAGACTCCAACCGGCTTTCCCGATTGTACGAGAAGCGTCTCGTCATCCTCGAGGGTTTTGAGGCTTGCGACAATCGCCTCGTAGCATGGCCAGTTGCGGGCTGCCTTGCCGGTGCCGCCGTAAACGATCAGTTCCCCGGGCTTCTCTGCAACCTCGGGATCAAGATTGTTCATCATCATGCGAAGCGCTGCTTCCTGAATCCATCCCTTGCAGCTTAGCTTCGTGCCCCGCGGTGCATGAACGAGTCGGTGGGGAGGTGGGAGGCTCTTCTTCATAAGACCATTCCGTTGTTATCCGTTTTCGACGATCATTTGTGAGCGACAGCGGTGATCTCGACCCTCGCGTTTCGGGGAAGATTCGAGACTTCAACCGTGGTACGTGTGGGAGCGCGTCCAGCCGCGAAGTAACTGCCGTATATTTGATTCATCTTCGCAAAGTCTTTCATGTCTTTGAGATACACCGTGCATTGAACGACGTCATCCATCGTCGCGCCTGCTCGCGCCAGAACGGCCTTGATGTTTTCCATGACTTGGCGGACCTGTATTTCGATATCGTCGCCGGCGAGCTCCGTCGTGCCCGGTTTCATTGCGATCTGTCCGGAAGCATAGAGGACATCACCGACCCTCACAGCCGGTGTGTAGGGGCCTATGACTTTCTCGTCGGTGAAATATTGGCGGCTCGCTGCGCATCCCGCGAGAAGGAAAACGATCGAGAGCAATGAGAATGTCGATTTCATTGTTAACCTCGGTGGGTAGTCGTGTTCAGACCGTTGCTTAGAGTTTGTATCCGATTTTGCGCAGGAATTCTTTGCGGGTTTTGATGTCCGCATCAGTCTCAATTCCCTGAGTCTTCAACCCGTCGATGACTCCCAGAATACCCCGACCCTGGGTGGATTCAGCAACAATGACCTCGACAGGATTTGCTGTGGCACAGTAGATATTGCACACCTCGGGGAGGTTTTTGATGACATTCAGTATGTTGACCGGGAATCCGTCCTCAATGAAAAGAATGAAACTGTGCCCGCACGACAGAGCCATGGCATTCGATTTCGCGAGCTCGATCATGGCCGGATCGTTGCCCGAAAATCGCACAAGTGCCGGTCCGGACGATTCGCAGAACCCGACACCGAATCTCATATGTGAATTCGTTTGGACGATTGCTTCATGGATGTCCTCGACCGTTTTGATGAAATGAGATTGACCCAGGATGAAGTTCGTCGTTTCGGGTTTCTCGATTTTGACAGTTTTGAGGTCCATACGGAATTCCTTCCAGAGGTTGGAACATGAGCGGCACAGCTATCTTACGAGGATTCTGTCACGGATTCAACTTATTCCGGTGTAAAGGGCGAACACGCAAGGCAATTCGTGCAGACAACGGAACACTATTTCAGCGTTGCGTTCGACGGGATGAGCCAGCGGAGCATGCCGCGGCCCGGACTCGGTGCAGCAGCGGTCGCGACACACGCAAGGCTGCAGGTCTTCATTTCTACCCGGCTTCGGTCTTCGAGGCCGAGGAGGAGGGAAACTGTCCTGCTCAAATGCGGTTCGTGCCCGACGACCAGGATCTCCTCGCAATCGAGCGGCCGGAGCTCCAGGAGGATGAGGTGCGGGTCGCTCGACGAGACAAGCGCGTCGGTCGTGTTGATCGGGTTCGCGCCGGATTCAAGCATGAGGGTCTCTGCGGTCTGTCTGGCCCTCAGTAAAGGACTGCAGAAGATGTGGTCAAACCGGATTCCCCGGTCGCGGAAGAAACGGCCGACAGCGGCCGCCTGCTGCAATCCGTGATTGGACAAGGGTCGTTCACTATCCGGGTATTGTGCGCCGCTGAGCGCCTCTCCGTGCCGAAGGAGATAGAGATTCATGGAACAACCCTGATGCGTCGTGATTCGCCGCTTCCCGAAGCTTCGACCCCCGCGGGGGAAGACCCCGGGCTGTTTCACCCTTTGGTAAGATCGTACTGACGAATCTTCGTGTAAAGCGTCTTCAGGCTGATCCCGAGAATCTTCGCCGCGATGTTCTTATTCCAGCTCACCGAATTCAGGACCCCGTGGATATGTGCTTTTTCGATGTCCACCATCAGTACTGCGCTTCCCAGCCGTGGTGCTGACGGATCGATCGGTGCAAGCGGTTCGGTGTAGGATTGAGGGCCGATGGGGAGAGAGAGATCATCCACACGGATTATGTTGTCTCGCGAGAGGATGATCGCCCGCTCAATGACGTTTTCCAGTTCGCGTACGTTGCCCGGCCAGTCGTACTTGCCGAGGAGCGCCATAGCTTGCTCGTCAACGCGTTTTGGTTCTTTCATGCGGCGGTGTTTCTTGACGAAATGCTCAACGAGGAGCGGCACGTCTTCCTTCCGCTCGCGGAGGGGCGGAAGAGTGAGTGTAATCACGTTGAGCCGGTACAGCAGATCTTCCCGGAATCGTCCCGCGGCGACCTCCTGGCGGAGATCTTTGTTCGTCGCCGAGATGATGCGAA
>Ga0209211_10011380_pt1 | contig 11384 bp, 9 predicted proteins | sample RifGroA2_FD_183992 | JGI IMG/M metagenome (GOLD analysis project Ga0209211, IMG submission 183992) | Groundwater microbial communities from Rifle, Colorado, USA - Groundwater A2 (SPAdes) (version 2) | ecosystem: Environmental > Aquatic > Deep subsurface > Groundwater | place: Rifle, Colorado...
ATCCGCCGGATTTCTTCGGTGGAGAGCGCGAGCTGTTCGGCCTGGAGGTCTTCTTTCATATGTTGCCGGCTCGTGGTTCCGGTCAACGGGAGCATGCCGATCTGCATGGCAAACCGAAAGATGATCTGCGCGGGACCGGTACCTAACCGTTTGGCGATCGTTTGAATTTCCGGGTCGGCAAGGACTTCTCTATTGGCGGTTAACAGCGAAAAGCCTTGATAGATGATGCCATGGGCTTGGCAAATCTCCCTGACCTCTTGGTCCCATCCGAGCGCGGCAAAACACCGGTTTTGCACCACCATGGGTTTATGATTCGCCTGTTCGCACAGCTGTGTGAGTTGTCCGGCCGCGATATTGCTGATGCCGATTATTTTGGTTTTCCCTGATTGATAGAGCCCTTCCATGGCCGCCCACACTTCCCAATCCGCTTCCCCCAAGCCCTGCCGCGAATAGGGCGCGTGTAAGACGTAGGAGTCAACGTACTCGGTGCCTAGATGGGTCAACGATCTGTCAAAGGACTGTCTTACCTGGGTGGCGAGATCGGCCGAGGCATCGTAGGGGGTTCGACCGCCTTGGCCCCCGACCGGGGTAAACTTGGTTTGGAGAAACAGGGTGTCTCGTTTGATGCCTTTCTTTTCGAGCGCCTGTAGGGCTTCACCCACCAGGGCTTCCTGGTAATGGATCAGTTGATTGGCCGTGTCGATGGCCGTGAAGCCTGACGCCACGGCTAATTGCACCAGTTGGGTCGTGGCCTCTTTTTTCCAAGCCGTGCCATACATAAAAGAAGGCAGAGGAACGTGGTTATAGGCGGTCAAGGTCATGTTGTTTCCTCCAACTCGAAACCTGCGCCGCCGCCACGCAACAAGCCGCGCCCAAGCATCGTCCGCTCGACCTTTGCATCATAAAGTTTCATCAACTGAGCCTTCACGAGATCGCCTTCGATCACACCGAGAGCATGGGCGATGGCTTGCAAGGTGGCCATCCCTTCCGGTCGATGTTGCGCGCGAAGATGAAACTTCGAAATGTCCGGAGCGCTGATCTTCACCCTTGGTACGTCCTTCAATTCACGATGCCGGGAATGAACTTTCCTCGCCTGGCGCCAGGTCCCGTCGGGAACAAGGAGTTGAATCGGCCTCCCGTCTTGCGCCACAAGCTCATGATCCAATTCCACGGCATCAACGGAGGGGTAGAACAAAAAAGTCCGATACCGATCGGTTAGGAGATCACTCAGATCGAGCGGTTCCCTTGTTTCCCCTCGTACCCGCATCTTGCTATTCACGAGCGCTCTTAGCGCGAGCCGGCCTGTGTTGCTGCTTCGCTTCAGCTCATTCACGTGAACGATAAGACAAACCCTGGTTTTGAAATCGAGCCTCGGTATCGAGTCGCAGATACAGAGAGTCCGGGTCAAATAGCAAATCGGACAGGGGTCTTTTGTTCTCATCGAGTCAGTTTAAGTTTCCTTTGACTTTCCGGTTTCCAAGACATAGCCGCGGTGGCAGATTGCCAGCGCCATGGGGGCGTTTTGCTCGACAAGCAAAACCGTCACGCCCTCTTTGTTGATCTGTCTATAGCTCCCCTCTTCCACGCCGCCCTACGTATCACGTTTCCGGAATTCCGGAAACGTGGAAATGTTAGTATCTCTGTCGTCGCCCTCGTTCCGGAAGTCTTACTATGCTAAAATCTTAGACTATGGCTCTCAACATAGTTTCACCTGGGAAAGAAAAATCCCTGTTAGACCGTATGCAGGCCTTGGGTGTCCGGGAGCAGGACATCGAGGAACAATTTGTTCGCTCTTCGGGAGCCGGCGGTCAGAAGGTCAACAAGTCGTCTACCTGTGTTGTGCTCCACCATCGACCCACGGGCGTTCGGGTGAAATGCCAAAGAGAGCGCTCACAGGCTCTCAATCGTTTCTTGGCTCGAAGAATCCTGCTGGACAAAATCGAGGCGAAGCTAAGAGGAGCCCATACCGCGAAAGCGCAAGAGATTGCGAGGATCCGCCGCCAGAAAAGAAAGCGCTCACGACGCGCCAGGCTTAAGCTGCTCGCGGATAAGCGCCACCAGGCGGAAAAGAAATCTGCACGGGCCGGCGTGCGGCCTGAACACTACGACGATTGAGCGCGGAAGACCTGGTCGTGTTCGTGGACTTTTTCCTTGACCTTGATCCCGACGACCTTGCCCTTCTCGGCGCGTGGGACGTCCTGGTGTTCGATCTGAATGGAATCCACGCTCTGGGTGAAGTCGGTGTGTTTTCCTCTAACGTGGATCACATCCCCGACCTTGAGTTCACCGCCGGTGAGTTCGATGATGCCTACGCCTAGATGGGAATAGTAGTGGGTGATCCGGCCGACGAGCTTTTCTTCTGCCTTGGCAGCCATAAGGAACCCTCCTTATTGTAATCGCTTAAGGTCCTAGGATCGAATCTTCATATCCCAGACGAGGATCTTCTCATCCGGCCGGGCCTTCCAGATAACGTTGCGCGCAACCCCGTATACCTCCGCCAGGTTGTATAAAGGAACAAAGGGTGCGTCCTCCATCACGATCCGGCCCGCCTCCTGAAGCAGGGCGACCCGTTTTTTCTGATCCCCTGTGCTCTGCTGCTCTTTCATCAGCCGGTCGAACTCAGCATTGCTGTAACCGATTCGCTTTGTCACACCCGAGTGGAAGTACTGATCATAGAATGTGTCTGTATCAACGAAGGGCCTGCCCACGTAGTAGAAGGGGAGTTTGCCACCGTTCACGCCGTCTTTCCCCCAGAAGATCACAAACTCCTGCGAGACCGGCTCGGTTTTAATGCCGCCCTTGAGGAGCTGATCGGCGATGACCTGGCAGATCTCCCTCGCCTTAGGATAGCGGTCGGGAGAAAAATAGAGCTTCACCTCAACCCCATTCGAAAAACCTGCCTTGGCCAGAAGCTCTCTGGCCTTCTTGGGATCATTAGGATAGCGCTTCAAGTTAGGATCATAGCCAATCACGTGAGACGGGACGGGGCCGTCCACCATATAGCCGTTACCGTCATAGATATATTTGATGATCGCCTGAGGGTCGATGCAATAGTTAACGGCCTGGCGGACAAGCTTATTATCGAAGGGCTTCAACGTGCAATTCATGGCCAGGAAATACATTCTCAGCCCGGCCACCTTTTCAACGCGCACGCGCGGATGGCTCTCCAAGCGGGGAATCTCATCCACCGGCACATTGTTGATCACATCTCCTTGCCCTGCCAGGAGTCCCGCAACGCGCCCGGCCTCTTCTCCGACTTTCCTGTAGACCACCTCCTTGATCTCCGGCTTGGGCCCCCAGTAATCGTCGTTTCGGGTCAGAACCAGGTTCCCGTCCCTCTGCCAACTCACAAACCTGTAGGGCCCAGTTCCTATCGCGTGCTGGTCCATCTGATCCCCGTACTTATCTGCCGCGGCCTTGCTTATCATAAATCGGTTGTGGAGCCGGTCGAGAAAAACAGCGCTGGGCGTCTTGGTGGCGATGATCACGGTGTGGTCATCCGGCGCCTGCATCTCTACCACATCCCGGAAATTCGATCGCTGCAGGCTCGCCTTGTCGGTTTTCATGCGGTTGATGGAGAAGATCACGTCCTTGGAGGTAAAGGCGGCTCCGTTGTGGAAGCGAATTCCCTTTTTAAGACGAAATACCCACTTCTTTCCCTGAAACTCCCACGACTCGGCCAGCACACCGTAGAATTCCTTTTTGGCGTAGTCCACCTCCACCAGGGGCTCCAGGATGTGCTGCCATATCCCGTAGGTCGGGCTGGCGCTGTGAGCGTAGGGATTGAGGCTGTCGGCTGAGACGCTGTGAAGGACAGCCACCCGGTCTTTCGATGCGGCATAAACCTGCCGCGCAAACGCCGGCGCCATCAGGGAGCCTAAACCGAAAGCTGCGCTTTGTTTGAGAAACTGCCTGCGATTCATTGCTGATTTTTCTCTTGCCATAAAACCCCCCTTGTTTTCTATCGTTGTCCTCTTAATTTCGGATCCAAAATGTCGCGCAGGCCGTCTCCTAAAAGATTAATGCCAAAGACGGTTACGAAGATAGCGATTCCGGGAAAGATCGTCAACCATGGGGCGCGATACATGTAACTGCGTCCCTCGCTGAGCATCGAGCCCCAAGTGGGGATGCTCGGCGGCACCCCCAGGCCAAGAAAACTCAGGCTCGCCTCGGCGATGATGACAATCGCCATGGCAAAGGTCGCGATGACCGTGACGCTGGCAAGCGTATTGGGAACAACGTGCCTGAAAAGTATATAGAAATCCCTCCCACCCAGGGCGCGAGCGGCGACAACAAAATCGCGCTCTTTGAGAGAGAGCACCTCGCCCCGCACCACGCGGCAGTACTGCACCCAGCGGGTCAGCATCAGCGCCAAGATGAGGTTTAGCAGCCCCTGCCCGAGAAAGGCCATCAGGGCTATCGCGAGGAGCAGAAAAGGAAAGGCGAGAAAAATTTCGCTGATTTTACTGATGACCTCGTCCGTGAGATCGCCGAAATAGCCTGCCAGCGCGCCGAGAAAACATCCCATGAAGCCGGCAAGGACTACCGTGGTAGCTCCCACGAGAAGAGAAATCCGTGAGCCGTAAATGATCCTGCTCAAGATGTCGCGACCCAGGTTATCGGTGCCAAGCCAATGAGGGCCAAAGCCCTGGCCGCCCAAACTCGGCGGCCGCAGCCGATGCTCAAGCCTTTGCTCTTGCGGGTCATAAGGCGTTAGAAAAGGGGCCGCCAAGCCGCAAACCAACAACAGCGAAAGAATCGCTCCCCCCACCCAAATCTTTAAGTAGCGCATCCGAGCCATTAGAGTTTGATCCTCGGGTCCACCAGCATGTAAAGCAGATCGACCAGCAGATTGACCGCAAAGTAGATAAAGGCGAAAAAAAAGATCAAACCTTGGGCCAGCTTGTAATCTCTGACAGAGATGGCCTGGATGAGCAGATCGCCGATTCCAGGAAAAGAGAAGACCGTTTCGGTAATGACAGCGCCGTTGAGAAGCGCCCCCAGTTGAAGACCGAGAATCGTAATGATCGTAATCATGGCATTGCGCAGAATGTGACGCCAAATCACGGCCCTTTCGCTTAGCCCTTTGGCCCTGGCTGTCGTGATGTAATCCTGGCGCATCACTTCCAGAATGCTGGAGCGGGTGATCCGGGTGACGATGGCGGCCAGACTCGTCCCCAGAGTGATCGCCGGCATGAAGAGATGCTGGACAGCGCTCCAGAAGGCGGGAAAATTTCCCGTGATCAGGCTATCCACCAGATAGAGACGGGTGATGGTCTCGAGCTGGATCCCATACTCGATCCTGCCGGCGACCGGAAAGAGGTTGAACTGCCCGCCCAGGAAATAGATCAGCATGATCCCAAGCCAAAAATTAGGAAGGGAGACTCCCACCAAGGCCAAGCCCATCCCCGCATGATCCAAAAGCGAGTCGTGCTTGATGGCGGAGTAGACCCCTATAGGAATCGAGATAAGGATGGCGACTAGGAGGCTGGACAGAGCGAGTTCACAGGTAGCGGGCAATCGCTCAAAGACCAGTTTAGTAACCGGCTCGCCGAACTTTAACGACTTGCCGAAGTCTCCCCTCACCGCATGTGAGAGAAACTCCCAGTACTGCACCAGAATCGGCTGATCCAGTCCCCACTCGTGGCGCGTACGCTGAATCTCGGCCTCGGTAGCGTCGTCCCCCAAAAGCAGACTGATGGGATCGCCCGGAGCAATGTGCATGAGAAAAAAAACCAGCAGCGAGATACCCAAAAGAACGGGAATCGCCCCGATGAATCTACGTCTCAACATCGTACCGTAATCCTGAGAAAAACCATGAGGCGATCCGAGAGACAGCCATCGGGAACCGGCGGAGAATCAACGACAGCACAAGCAATCCAAGACGGATAGCTTCCCTTCAACCCTTAAACCCTTTAACCGCTTTTCATAGAGTCATAGTCCCATCTGCGCGAAGGATTGATCAAGCGTTTTGAGCGCCTGGTCGATGTGATCCCTGGTGACATTGAGAGGCGGAGCGATGCGGATGACATTACCCATCAGGCCTCCCCTGCCGATCAGGAGTCCGTTCGCCTTGGTCCGTTCGAAGAGTCTCTTTACCGCCCCGGCATCCGGCCGCTTATTTTCCCCCACGAGCTCCAATCCCTGCATCAACCCCATGCCCCGAACATCCCCAATGAGGGGATACTTCTGTTTCAGCGCCTCCAGCCCCTCCCTCAACCGCTGTCCCATCACACGCGCGTTTTCGACGAGATTCTCTTCTTCGATAACCTGTATGGTTGCCAGAGACGCAGCACTGGTCACCGGGTTTCCGCCGAAGGTCGAGATCGACATGCCCTTCATGCTGTCAGCAACCTCCGGCGTGGCGATGGTCGCCCCGATCGGGACGCCGTTAGCCATCCCCTTGGCAAAGGTCATGATGTCCGGCTCTACACCCCAGTGCTCTATGCCAAACATCTTTCCGCCGGTCCTGCCCCAACCGGTTTGCACCTCGTCGCAGATAAAGAGTCCGCCGTACTTGCGCACGATCGCGACGACCTCCTTAAAATACTCCCTAGGGGGCGTAATGATGCCGCCGATCCCTTGAATCGGCTCGGCGAGAAAGGCGGCGATGCGGCCGGTGGTGGCCGTCTGAATCGCCTCCTCGATGTCTTTCGCGCATTTGAGATTGCAGCTCGGATAGGTGAGGCCGAAGGGACAGCGGTAGCAGTAGGCGTTGGGGATGTGGTGGATGCCGGGCACCGGAGTAAGGTTGAGGCGCCAGGCGGAGTTGGCGGTCAGACTCATGGCCAAGTGGGAGCGGCCGCTGTAGCTGTGACGCAGCGCGATGACATCCTGGCATTTGGTGTGGAGCTGGGCGACTAAAACCGCGGTCTCGTTCGCCTCGGTCCCGCTGTTGGTGAAGAACGATTTCTGCAGCCGCCCCGGGGTGATCTCGGCCAGCTTCTCCGCCAGGCGAACGTGGGGCTCGTTCGGATAGAGGGTGGAGAGATGCTGGAGCTTGTTGGTCTGTTGCTGAATTGCCCCGGTGACCTTCTCGTTGCAATGGCCGACGCTGATGGTCACGATGCCGCCGAAGAAGTCGAGGTACTCCCTGCCCTCAATGTCGTAAACACAGCTCCCTTTGGCGTGTTCAACCACCAGCGGCTCTTCGTAGTAGTTGGCGACGCAGGAAAAGAGATACTTTCGATGCTTTTCAATGATCTCTTGTTTTTTCACCTGAACCTCTTATCGCCTACCGACGCTAGCCAATCCGGCTATGGCTGTCAATAAGAGCAATCTCTCCACGATTCGTTAATCGTTATTGGTTACTCGTTAATGGTTATTTGAACGAATACACGAATAGACGAGTAACGAATAACTAGTCGCGCTTTCCCGGCCCATAGATGACTCTTCCGGGCCTGGCGCCGGTGTGGTCTCCGTTTTCGATCACGATCGCTCCGTTCACCAGGACATAGTTGATCCCTTTGGGATACTGCTTGGGGTCCTCGTAGGTAGCCCTATCGGCGACAGCATCCGGATCCAGCACAACAATGTCGGCCCAATGGCCTTCTCTGAGAAGGCCGCGATCTTTTAGCCCCAGGACCTGTGCCGGCAGAGAAGTCATCTTGCGGACTGCCTCTTCCAAGGTAAGGACTTTTTCCTCGCGCGTATATTTTCCCAGGACTCTGGGATTGGTGCCGAAACTGCGCGGGTGCGGCTTGCCCGGATAGTTCAGATTCAGGGCGCTGCCGTCCGATCCTATCGAGACCCAGGGAACCCGCATGACAGTTTTGACGTCTTCCTCAGACATGGTGTGGTGAACTCCGTAGATAAAGGTCCCCTCTTCGAAGATAAGATCAAAGCAGGTGGCCACCGGATCCCGCCCCCGAATCTCAGCGATCTGCGCGATGCTCTTTCCCTCGAATGCTTTTAAAGCGGGCGTATCAAAGCGGGATGCGACAACACCCTCCCAACCACCATGCTCATTGATGTACTGGTCGAACTCCGGATCAGCGATAACCCGCTCGCGGAAGGCCGGATCCTTAAACCGGGGGATGGTCTCACTCCAGGGAGCGTTCTGCACCCAGCGGGGAAAGAGCCTGCGCCAGGGATGCTGCATAGCAGTGTAGGGATACTGGTTGGCAGTGATCTCCAGTCCCTCCCGGCGCGCCTCCTCGATCTGCTGAATGACCTCGCGCACGCGACCCCAGTTGCTCTTGGCCCGCATCTTGAGATGGTAGATGTGCACTGGGATCTCTGCTTCCCGGGCAACCCGGATCGCCTTTTCCAGCTCTTCAAAGATATCGAAACCTTCGCTGCCCAGATGAACTCCGTAGTAACCGCCGTAGCCCTTTACCACCTTGGCCATCTCGACCACCTCATGCGGATTTTCCGGTCCTTTCGCATGCCACGCGGCAGTGAGACCCAAAGCGCCCTCTTCCATAGCCTGGGCAACCAGGCGGTTCATCTTTTCCTGCTCTTCACGGGTAGCGGGCCGCTCCTTATAGCCAACCACTACCTGCTTGACCTGTTGGGGAGAAACTCCGGAGGCGACATTGATCGCAATACCCCCCTTCATCACGCGTTCAAAATAGCCGCTAAAAGTGCTCCAATCAGTCTCAATGCCGTTGCGTCGTCTATGCTCGACGCGGTACTCCTCCAAAACGGGTCCCGCAAGCGGGGCGACAGATTGGCTCTCACCGATAATGTCCAGAGTCACCCCCTGGCGCACCTTGCTCTCGGCATTGCCATCAGCGATCAGCGGCTGATCGCTGTGAGTGTGCATGTCGATGTATCCGGGGGTCACCACCAGCCCCTTGGCGGAAATGGCCCGGTTGCCTGAAGCGGGGTTCATTTTTCCGATACTCGCGATCTTTCCGTCCTTGATCGCAATGTCGCCGTAGAACCAGGGATTACCCGTGCCGTCGATCAATCGGCCGCCATGAATAATGATGTCGTAAAGCGTCATAGAATGCTCCTGTCCCTAAGGGCCCTATACCACCGCCCTCCCGTGGGGACAAGTTGGATGATCTAGGAAAGCCCGGCAGGGCGGCGGAACAGATACCAGACGAGAAAAAAACCCGCGAGCGAGATCAGCGCCATAGCGAAGAATCCGCCTTCGTAGCCAAATCCCTCGATCAGCAATCCAGCCAAGAGGGGTCCCAGGATGGTTCCTGCCGAGTTCGAGGCGCGGGCAAGGCCGAGACCAACCCCTTTGGTCTCTTTGCCGGCCGATTCCAAAGCGCACGTTATGGAGCCTACGTTGGTGAAGCCAAAACCCATAGTCATCAGTGAAAGCGGAATAAGCAGGCCAAGGAAACCGGTGCCGTAGGATTCCAGGAGAAACATCGGCACGCCGATCAGCACTCCGGCCAGAATCACGCGCGCGGTGCCTATCCGGTCGCAAAGCCATCCCCCGATCAGCCGGCCAAAGGTATCGGTCAGGCGGGAGATCCCAACAATGGTCCCAACCACATGAAGGCTCAAGCCACGGCCGGCCACAGCCAGAAAGGGAAAGGCCACCCGAGTAACTCCACCCAGGAACAAGAAGGCCTGGAACATGGCCAGGCAGGCTGCCAGGAACGGCGGCCGGCGCAAAAGTGTTCTCGCCTCGCTCCACAAAGGTCGGGAGCCGGCTGCAATCGGCTTACTGACTCCGTGTCTGCCGGCGAGCAGAATAAAAACCAGCGCCAAGACCTGGGGGAGGGCATAAAGAAAGAAAAGCGCGCCCGCTCCCCAGCGCGTTCCGACTATCCCGCCCAATGCCGGGCCCAGAGTGAATCCAATTCCCGCAGCGGAAGCTACCAGCCCCTGCGCCCGGCCCTGCCGCGAAGGAGGAAATAGATCAAAGGCGGTTTTGCGCAGACAAAGGCCGAACATCGCCTCAGTAAACCCAAGCACGGCCCAGATGCCAAGAAAGAGAGGCATGACGTCGCGCACGAAGAGACCGAGAACGCTCGCCGCGAGGCTGACAGCGAGGGCCACGACCAGCAATGACCAAGCACTGAAATAGGTTGCCAGGAGACCGGACAATAGATCAGAAGAGATGCGCCCCAATCCGTTGATCACGAGGGGGACGCCCACCAAAGCGGTGGAGAAGCCTTGCGCCTTCATGAAAAAGGGCGCCAGCATAGCGGCCCCGGATGAACCCGATGCCTGGAGGATTGCAGCTAAGGCGTAGAAAACGAACGACGAGATCTGCATCGAATTGGCCTGCCAGAATCCTTGCTACACCGAAAGCTATGGAACGATCAACTGCCACCATCCCATTTTCCTTTTTTAGTGGGAAAGGCGAGAGCCTTTTCCAGCCGTTTGAGAAAAAGGGACCGGGGTATCTCTTTGGCGCCGAGACTGAGGAGATGTTCTGTCGTCACCTGAGCATCGATCATATGAAAGCCCCACGCCTTTAACTGCCGAACCAAGACAGCTAGGGCCACCTTTGAAGCATTGGATTTGTACGAGAACATGGACTCACCAAAAAAGCATTTTCCCAGCGACACGCCATATATCGCTCCCACCAATTCTCCTTCAAACCAGCTCTCGGCGGAGTGAGCGAAGCCAAGTTGATGCAGACGGATATAGGCCGCCTGCATCTCCGGCGTGATCCAGGTCCCATCTTGTCCTCTGCGCGGGACAGCAGCGCACGCTCGGATCACAGACTCGAAGGCGTTATCAAACGTGACTTTAAACACCCCCTTGTTGAGGATTTGGCGGAGACGGCGAGAGATATGGAACTTCTCAAGTTCCAGCACCAAGCGGGGATCCGGGGACCACCACAGGATAGGCTGTCCCTCGCTGTACCACGGAAAGATCCCCAGCTTATAGGCGAGCAGGAGCCGCTCGCTGCTCAAGTCCCCGCCCACGGCCAGCAACCCATCCGGCCCGGCATGATCCGGCGGAGGAAAGATGAGTTCGTCTATCAGACGATAAACAGGCATAGAATATGAATACCATTGTAACCCTAACGGCGAATTTTTCCACAGGGGGCCCCCTGTGCCCTTCTCTCCAATGCCTCCCGCAGCGACCCTTCAAAAGACGGCTCCTCGGGGGCAACCCTTCCGACCGCAGCCGATGGACCGTCCTCGCTCCGCTCGGAATCTCAGATTGCAGATCTCACATCTCAGATTTGAGATTTGAAATTTGCCATTTGTAATCCCGAAGGGCATGTCCGCAGCCTCATTCGCGCTCCCCTCGCTCGCTTTCGACTTCTCCGTTCCTCAGCAAGGCATCCAGACCTCTTCCATCTCCGGGACCTCCCTGTCCTCGAAAGCGAACATCGGCTCGGAGGCGTTGGAAAATCTCTGCGAGCCGAGCGACCTCCGCGCCGGAGGCGTCTCTCAAGCTCGATGCAATAGCTCCCTCGGGGAACGCGCTCTCGGCTGCGGCCGATGGAGCAGTGCTTT
>Ga0209211_10011381_pt1 | contig 11384 bp, 10 predicted proteins | sample RifGroA2_FD_183992 | JGI IMG/M metagenome (GOLD analysis project Ga0209211, IMG submission 183992) | Groundwater microbial communities from Rifle, Colorado, USA - Groundwater A2 (SPAdes) (version 2) | ecosystem: Environmental > Aquatic > Deep subsurface > Groundwater | place: Rifle, Colorado...
ACTATTACAGAAGAAGCATACAATGCGTTAAAATCAGTTAAATATGGTGATGAAAGTTTCAGTGATGTAGTTTTAAGGCTATCAAAAGAAAAGATAGGTGCAGCTGCAAGATTTGCTGGAGCGTTAAAGATGAGTGAATCAGAAACAAAACAGTGGAAAGAAAAAGTTAGAAAAAGAAGAGAAGAAATGAATATTGAATTTGTTCAGCGTTCTAAAAATATGAGAGAAAGATTATAATGATTATTCTTGATACTTCAGCAATAATTGAATTATTCTCAGGTAGGGGTAAATACAAAGAGATCCAACAACAGATTCAACTGCATTCAGCTGCAATTAGCGCGCTAACTATTAATGAACTTCTTGTTGATGCGCATCCAAACAAAAAAGAAATATTGATGCAATTTATAAGAAGTGTGCATATATTATCTATTGATGATAAAGTTGCTTATAAGGGTGTAGAGATTGAGGAGTATCTTATAAATCATGGTATTATGACTGGGAGAGTTGACATTCTTATTGCAGCAACATGTTTAGTGCATGATGTTGAACTGTTGACTCTTGATAAAGATTTTGAGAGAATAAACGGATTGCAGATTATTAAGCTGTAGGTATGGTAAGGTTTTAACAATGTACTGCGACATCGTAATTCCAAACAATAATGAAGAACAATTCATCAAGATAGCAGAAGCTCTTAGTTACAAAAGTCTTTGTTTTTTATATTCATTGGAGAATTTTGTAAAGAAGAAATCCTTTCAGGAAACAACAAGGCTTCATATTTTCTCTGCAATAATTGCGTCAAAAAAAGATTTTTCTAAGGCTAAAAAATTTCCTGCTTTGGTTATTTATGAAGCAGATTCAGCTGATAATCGTCAATTGATTGAGAATGAAAAACCAGCTGCAATTATTAACTTAGAGAGATTTGAACGCAAAGATACAATTAAGCAGCGCTCTTCTGGTCTAAACAATGTTCTTGCAGAGCTCATGGTAAAAAATAAGATACTGCTTGCATTTTCATTGCAGAACATAAAGAGCAATGACGAAGATTATCTTGGCAGAGTAATGCAAAACATAAGTTTAGCACAAAAACATAAATTAAATTGCATCATTGCATCATTTGCAGTACATCCCTATCAGATGAAAAATCCAAAAGATATTGTTAGTTTCTTTGTTACATTAGGCATGAATGAATCATCAGCAAAGCAGTCATTAGAAAATGTATATTTTAGATATAAACTAAACAAAACTAAATCAGAAGGAAAGATTATAGCTGATGGGATTGAAGAAGTTTAATCCAAAATTAGAAATACTTTAGTATTTTTGCTTTCAGCATCTTTGAATATTATTTAAGATACTGTTTTAATTTATCTTTATCGATTTTATTTTTAATGTTATTTACTGTATTCACATCAATCTTCTCATTAAAATATATTTCCGTTATAACAGCGCCAAATAGCAGTTCCCCCATGAAACACATAACTTTCGTTTATTACGTACAAAATTTCGATATATTTATATATCAAATGATATATTTAGATATCGCATGATACAAAATTATAATGGCTACCGTATATTAGAACTATTTTTACATAATTCTACTGAACTGTTTAGGTTGCGGGAAATAAGCAGGAAATTAAATTTAGGGCTGCCTTCTGTAATCAGATATGTTAAACAATTAGAAGGTGAGCAGCTCATTATCAAAAAAAAGATACATTCAAACTTTTTCTATTTAGCAAACAGAGAAAATCAGAGGTATAAAGTATACAAGATAACAGATTCACTGATGCAGCTGGAAAAAAGCGGATTGATTGCATATCTTGAACAGCAGTTGAATTATCCGACGATTGTTCTTTTTGGTTCTCATGCAATTGGTGAAGATACTGAGAAAAGTGACTATGATATTGCACTTTTTACAGAAACAAAGAAAGGGTTAGATTTGGATTTGCAGAGATTTGAACAGCAGTTTGGTGCGCCGATACAATTATTTGTTTATGATAAAAAAGGGGTGAACCAATTAAAAAAAAAGAATAAAGAATTGCTTAACAGTATTATTAATGGGATTATCGTACGTGGCATGGTCAAGGTGTTTTAATATGGATTGGCATAGTTGTATAGATGACAAAAATGCAATAAAGATGACTTCCAATTCAGAAAGAATAAAATCATTATTGCATTCTGCAAAACGAAGAAAAGATTTTGTTGAGAACCATAAGATAGATGATACTAATGCAGAGATTATCTTCAGCGATATGTATGAAGGTTGTTTAGAGTTATTGCATGCATTTGTTGCTCAAAAAGGCTATAAGGTGCAGAACCATATATGTTTAGCATATTTTCTGCGTGATAATGAAAATGACAGAGAGCTATTTATGATATTTGATCGTTATAGGAAAATAAGAAATGATGTATTATATTATGGCAGAATGTTAGACAAGGGATTCTCAATAAAAGCAATACAAGAATTAAGTTATTTCTATCAAAGAATAAAGGGAAAAATAATTATGTGATTAGAGATGGAACAAAGACAAATCAGAAGGAAAGATTATAGCTGATGGGATTGAAGTTGTATAAACAACAAGATTTATATACTAGTTTATTCTAAAATTATAAACACATAAATTTTAGATTAATCTAAAATTAAAAATTGTAAAGGTTTAGATTATGGCAAAACCGCGAAAAATATATGCACATCTACTGAAGCAAAAAAATGAACGGAAAGTATCTCTTTTACTGGGTGCAAGGCAAGTAGGCAAGACTACATTACTGAAAACTCTTTTTGAAGAATTGTGTGTAAATCAGAAAGAGAAAGGATTATTTTTGGATTTGGATATTTTCACAAATTATGAGAAAGTAAATACTTATGAAAATGTATTAAATACGTTGAAAATAAATGGATTTCAGGAGAAAAAGAAAGAAAATTTTTATCTCTTTTTGGATGAATTCCAACGCTATGGTGATATATCAATTATTATGAAGAATTTGTATGATAATCTTCCATCAGTAAAAGTATATGCATCAGGTTCCTCTTCTCTAAAGATAAAATCGTTAATTCAGGAATCTTTGGCGGGCAGGAAGATAATCAATAATATATATCCTTTGGACTTTGAAGAATTCTTATGGTTTAAAGAAGATGCAGAAGCAATAAAACATTTGAAGAATGTTGTTTCTATCAAAGGTGAGAATCTTTTCCAAGCAATTGGAAAACTCAATGATTTATTAAATGAGTTTCTTATTTTTGGAGGCTATCCTGAAGTAGTATTAAAAAACAAAAAAGAAGAAAAGATTGCTGTGCTCGAAAGCATTTTTGATTTATACATTAAAAAAGATTTGGTGGAATACTTAAATATTAATAAGATCATGAATGTAAAGAAATTAATTGAATATATCGCAGTTAATAATGGCCAAAAAATAAAATATGAAGAGATTTGTCAAGTGAGCAGCTTAGATTATAATGAAGTGATAAATTATATTGAAATAATAAAAGAAACATATCTTATTGCAGTTGTACGGCCATTTTTCACAAATAAAAATAAAGAACTTGTAAAGATTCCGAAGATTTATTTTATTGACAATGGTGTACGAAACTATTTTACTAATAATTTCACAGTGCTGCATCTTCGCCATGATCAAGGAACTCTTTTTGAAGCATATTGTATTACAGAATTGCTAAAATCAGGCATACATCCAGAAATGATAAAATTCTGGCAGGATAAAAACAAGCATGAAGTAGATATAATTATTGATGAAAAACAAAAACAAATCCCTATTGAAGTAAAATACAAAAAAATGCTGAAAAATGATGATTTCTTAGGTTTACAATCATTTCTAAAAGAATATCCTATGAAAAAAGCATATCTTGTCAATCTGAGTTCTCAGAAAAAGAAAAAAGGATTGATACTAAGGTTGCCTTTTCATTTTTGGAAGTGTTTACTTTAACTGTTTCAAGTAATAATATCCTTTATTTCATAAAACTTTTTGCAGTTCAATCTATTATTTCCAGTAAACTTTTGCAGTTCCCTATATCTTTATTTTGCAATGCTCTATCCATATAACAGATTCACTGATAATACTGCTTTTGAAATTGATTCAGTAACAAGTAATTGAGAAAATGCTCTATGCCTCCTTTGAAATTCTTCTAATCCAAAAATCTCTCTTTCATTTATTACGTATCACAGCTGCCATCATAAGATATATCTTCTAACTTCTCATTATTTTGATGTGACGCACAATAACAATAATGATCTAAATTGCCTGTATCATAACTAGCGTACCAATTTAAAAATGTTCCTGGACATGCACCACTGAATTTATTAGCTGTTTCTACTATTAATTCATTCTGTTGTAATTTTATATTCACTCCAACTAATAGATTTTTATAACTACCGGAATAATCACCGCTATTAAAGTTTTCAAAATTGAAATGATCTTTGTTATTTTTTGTATTAACTGTTAGTTTTTTTCCATCAGGAAAGTAGAGATCAACCCAACTATCCATCCAGCCTTCATTACCATATCCATCCTCAGTTCCAGCTTTTACAAACTGCTCTGCAACTATTTTTCCTTTATCGAGAGTATCACAACTAACTACGCAAGAAACTAAGCATTCACCAACATCTTCACTAACAGCTCCCCCATCGCAGTCATTGTAATGTAATTTGGTGATATAACCTTCAGGAGCAGATAAAGCTATTCCACATAAGGATATAAATATAATCAACAATAATGACTTTTTAAAACATTTTTTTAAATTCATATCATATCAACCTTTAATTACAAATATCAACATATTTATTAATTTTGCATTGATCTTTTACTATTTCTTTACATACCTTTTGATCAGTGATGTCAGATATCTGTTCGCAAATATCTGATTGATTATTCTGTAATGCAACTATTAGTAAACACATATTATAAAATGTATTATTTTTTAAACTGTTTATTGATTCGATTTTATCATTAGTTGTTAATTTACAATAATTTATATCTTTTTCTATTACTGCAATATCAAAGATAAATTCATTGGTGTTAATATGTCCTTTTTCATATTTCTCAATCATTAATTGTTGAAATTCTTTTATTATGTTTTCTTTTTCCATTTTATTAGACGCAATTTTAAACTTACAAGAAAATGTTGTAAGTGGTTTACCGAAATCATAGTTGCATAACTCTTTATTGTTTGTTCTGATAGCTATATCATAAATACAAAAACCTTTTTTATATATATCAAAGTTATCACATAAAGAAATTTCATTAGTCGTGCTGATATAATAATCAAGACAGTCTTTATCCAAATAACCTTCTTTCAAACAAATATCTTTAGTATTATTTAATAAAAACAGTTTTTCAAAACATTTCTCAACATCTTTTGTTTTATAACAATATGTAAAATCCATTTCCAGAACCGCCTTCCCCACATAACACTCATCCGCATCCTCTCCAATAATCTCCAGATATCTGCATTCATTCTTCTCCCAAATTTTCTGATAGCAGTCAATCTTTCGAGAAACATCATTCATCACAACACAAATCTCTGTTTCATTCCTTTGTGCAGCTAATCTCAATACACAAACATCTCTCTTTGCTGGCTGCAACCCATCACATTCTGGTACAGTTAATGGTTTCTCTGGAACTATTTTCTCCTGAACTCCTTCTCCAACTCTGTCAAAAGGATAAATCAGCAGAATAATTATTAATATCAACCCTCCAACAACCCCTATCATTTCCCACAATAAAGGTTTTTTCCATTTATGCTGTGGAAATTCATATTGTTTAACCTCAACTAAAGCTTCATTTATCTCATCTTCAGGATACTTATACTTAAGGAGTGTTTCCTTTATCTTCTCGATAGAAAACCCTTTTTTTAGTTCTTTTTCTATATAATCTGTTAATTTTGACATCTGATAGAAAACTAATTTATTAGAGTATATATATATTTGTATCCACTTAAGAATGCTCATTACTTGTACTCCTGCGTAGATTTACTAAATAATAAAATATATGAATTTTTTCAAAGACAGGCGTAAATAAGAGAATTTTGTCGGATAGCAAAATTCTCAAAGAAACATTTATATATTTGCACATCAAAAATTGATTAGGATATTTATGGAAAAGGGGAATACAAGCAAGTATTTGATATTTATAGTTCTAATTATAGTACTAATAAGTGTGCTTTCTAAAGTGATTGTTGCTGAACAAGGAGATGAACCTCCTGAAGAAATTGAAGATGATTCAGTCGAGGGTGATGAAAAAAGTGATAAAATCTCCCCACAAGAATCAGATATAATTCTGACAGATCAAAACTATAATGAAGGTGAATTGGATCCAAATAAACAGCCAAGTAGTTCTGGAGCAACAGAATCTTATGAAGGTGATACGAAATTAAGATTAGAAGTAGGAATAATCTGTTTTAATCCAGATTATTATGGGCTTCAGTCTGATAAAGATAAGGATATAAAAAAATCTTACGTTGGAAAACCATTTGTAATTAGAAAAACATATGCTGATAAAGAGGGTTATGATGGGAAAATTAATGAGTTTCTTAAGACTGATTTTTCATCAAATCCACCATCAATCAATATTCCATTTGATAAATCAGGTGTATTTAATTCTGAACCTTATAGAGAACTTTTTATAAGTTATGAAGCAAAGAAAAATGATAACTATGACAATACTATTTCTGAAGCAAAAAGAAATGATGGGCATTGTAGATATTACATTAGAAATGACCAAGAATGGTATAAAAAGAATGAAGGAAAAAAACCAGATGAGCAGATTCCAAGAGTTTTTAGTTTATCAGGAAGATCAGGTGAAGCAACACAAACAACAGTTGAATCTCAGTCTAATCCAGAGATTACATATACAAAAGAGGTTAAAACATATCAAAAAGAATATTTAGGAACTGCAGTAATGTTTGGTGAAGAAACAGGATTTATGTACCAAGTAGATTGGGATGGGAATTCTAATCAATGTATTGGTACATATATGGATAATCAAAAAATTGGAAGTATTACTAATTTTAACAACAATGCAAAAGTTGCATGCTGTGGTGACGATTATATATGGTTGACAAATAAAGTAATTAATTATAACGAAAACAAGCAAAAGATATCATTGAATCATCCTGAGGAAACAGAAATAGTAGATTATTCTAATCAAGAAAAACTCTGTTTATATCCAACTATTGTTGAGGGTGTAGATAACAAAGAATATGGAGAACCAATACAAATAATTGATTCAGAAACAGGTGCATATCGTTGTACAAGCAACCCATATCCTCGAAAAGATTATGATAAAGGAAACTTTGGAACTAAAAACAAAGTTAAACTGCGCGGATTAGGAACAACAGATTTAGGTTTATATAAATTAGGGGAGAAAAAAGTACCACTCTATTGCAATCACTACTTTGATCAAGGCAAAGGAGATGTTTTTGAATGGATAACTCTCGATGAAGCTGCAAAAATTACAAGTTCAACGAGTGATATTGATTTCACCATAGAATCTGAAGATACCGCAGTTCTCCGCCAAAATCCTGAATATGTAAAGGAAGATCTTAAATCTCCAGAAGAAGAAAATAAATTCGATCCTTATCTTCATAATGTTTGTAATTTCTACTTAAGTGGCAGATGGACAGGTTCTCGTTGTTGTATGCAGGAATTTAATTACGAAACAAAAGAAAGAAAAGAAATAACTTATAATGAAGAAAATCCAACACATGACAGTATTGACGGCAATCTTTTAAAGATTCCAAACGGCGCTTGTGTCAAATCAACTTACATTGATTATGCAAAACCATTCAATGATCCAATTGATGATAATTCAAAACAAGGCTACTACGCAGTCAAAGGAAAAATCTGGACTTGTAATGCATTACAAACAGCAACTATAACACCTATTATTCCATCAGCATTTCATTTTATCACAAGCAATGATGCTTTAGAACCTCAAGAAGAACCTTTATTCTCTCTTGAACGAAACTACAATACTTGCCAAGCAAAAAGAATTGCAATTGATAATACAAACAAATATATTTCTGCATGTTTGCCAGATAATACTTTTTTAGTGTTTAATGAAGACAACATTAAAGAAACAGATACTTTAAGCGATGAAGAAAAAGAAGCACTTAAAACAGCAGTAAAGCTAGGTTATCCCGCAGAAGAGTTAATTCTTACAGATTCAAAAGCAAAGAACTTAGAGCTCGAAGAGATTCCAATGAAACTCTCCACAGTTCCATGGGTAGATAAAGATTCTTATGATTATTCAAGTTGTTGTTTTGCAAACTCCTGCTGGAATCCTGCAGAAGATGAAGATGGACCAAATTGTGTTAGTGAAGGGGAAGCAGTATCATCTGAAACAACAGGAGATGGTAAGTTCTACATCTGCAAAGGTGGAGAATGGAAAGAACCAACACCAAAATATAACTGGTACAATGACACAATTGAATTGGAAACATTAAAACAAGACGGCAGCAATCTTTGCACAGAATCATTCTCATGTGCTTGTCCAAGCGCAGCATATGATGATGAAGATCAATGTGATCAAAAATATACAACAATCAAAGAAGGTTCGCTTAATCTCGAAGAATATGCAGAAGACCTCGAATTGAAATCTGGGGGTATCTCTCTCTGCACTAACAAAGAATTCTTTTTTCACAAGGATCATCTCTGCGAGCCAGTCTACAAGAACAACCAGCTTGTCAATGCAGAATGGTCAAGCAGGACAAAAGTATTAGCAATACAATTGTTAGACATCGCAGGAGACAATGAATTCACATTGCATTGTGCTCCAGCTGACCAAACATTAAATTACAATTCTATATCAGCAGAAACAGAAGCTGCAAATATTCTTATCAAAGATGCAGTCAATAGTTTCTGTATTTTAAAGGTCAAAGATCAAACCTATCTTGGTGTTACAGTTAATAAGGTTGAATCAGAAAACACAGAACAAGATTCAATCACATTTGATCCAACAGAATTATTCAATACACTTGGCTTTGTAAAAAGCGGGGATTTCTTTGATGAGGATGCAGCTAAATGTGATATAAAAGAAGAAGACAGCTCCCGTTATGGTATCTACAAGAAATGTTCAGAACATCTTTATTACAACAACAAGCTAAAGGCAATTATCTATAATAAGAATGGTATAAATAATTTAAAAGATATACAGGAGAATTATAATAAACACAACAGCCAATTGAAAGGATTCGCAAATACATTAATCGGATTACATTCAAGTCAAAAAGAGCTTGATGCATTTAAATCAAAGAGTTTTCAAGGTTCTGATATAATTGCTGAGATTGCAGATTTCAATAATTTCTATCTGCTAAAAAACATTGCAGCAAACCAATTGATATTTGGAATTACAGAAAGAAAATGGGATCCTAGCTCTGGAGAGACAGGAAGCCATTCGCTTCGTTATTTTACGGCAATAATTTATTTCAATCCAATTATCGGCATATTCAATCAAAATATTGACTGTACTAAAATTGCTCAGGCAGATCAGGATATTTACTGTAATATGATTCCAATATCTACAAGTTCATTGACTTACTTATTTACAAAGACAGAAGACGAAAATGGAATTCCTTATAATAAATTTTCAGATCTTACATCAAAGCTTCGCATAAGACAGCAACTGCAGGCAATTCCAATAAATCCAGCACTTGTTCCAGCAATAGAACCAATTATCTCACCGCAATTAGCTGCTATTTTAAGCAGCAATCAGATGGAATTACCAGTAAATGGATAGTTTTTTATGAAAAAAGCCCAAATCACATTTTTTGTAATAATAGGTATTGTTGTATTAGGTTCAATCTTCCTAGTTTATAATTTATTACATTCTTCAACTGAAAAAAAGTCAGAAGTTGAGCAGCAGAAACAGGTAGACATACAGGCAAAGATAAAAAAGTACAATAAATATATTGATTCTTGCTTAGAGCAGACAACAACTGAAGGTTTAGTTTTGCTTGGCAGACAAGGCGGAGCAATCTTTGAAGCAGAAAACGGAATTCCTGGAGCTTTGCAGATTACAGATGTGAAATCACTCAAATATAAAGATAAGACAGAAACAAAAACAACAGTTGCTTATGGATTAACTGCCCCAAAATTTTTTGGCAACCATCCTGATGTTCCTCAGTATCCTTATGGTATTGTAAAATTAGTAAAAGATCCAAAATCAGTCTACAATATCCAAAATCCGTTTGGAAATTACCCCGGCTTTATGCCATTAGTTCCATTATGTGACTTAAATAGATTAACAGAGGATCAAAAAAAGTTATTTTTTTGTGGCACTCATCCAAATAGTTATGATTTAAATAAGCCAGAATCATTTTCAATTCAAGACTTGTTAGAAAAATACATTAATGAAAAAGTCAAGTCTTGCATTAAATTAGAAAACTTTCCAGAATTAAAAGAATTAGTTGATCAGGGAAAAGCTGTTCTTGGAGAAGCAAATACTACAATTGTTATCAAAGAAGAAGGTGTTGAAGCTGTTTTAACATTATCAGGCAAAATCATCAATGAAGGCCAGCAATCAGATATTGCATTCATTAAAAACAAAGTGCTTGTTCCAATTCATATCAAGCAGATTCATGCTTTAGTTTCATATCTAATAAAAAATGATATTAACAATATCTTCTTTGACATGACTCAAGATGCAGCAAATGAAGACATGCAGTTATGCGATGCAGTTAAAGACGGAAAACTGATTAAATATCAATGCTTAAAACAAAAGATGAAAATTTACAAGTTAAACAATGTTGGCATTTCAAGCAGCCCTAATGACCAGAATAATGATCCAGCATACGATGACATATTAGTGATTGAAGATTCATCAAAACTTATTGACGGAGAACCTTATAGATTTCAAGTTGCACTCCAAAACAGAGTTCCTGCAATTGATCTAATTAAAGATTTAAGTGCAGCAGAAGATTTAGAATCACACCAGATGGTAGAATTAGGAAAATATGTAGATATTGTCTTAGAAGCAGGTTCAGCTGCTCAAATTGAAGTAAAAGCATATGATCCTGATGAAGATTTTCATATAGCTGGTGCAATGGATCAACAGAGTTACGCAATGTATTCTACATCAACTTCTGCACCTTGTATTGTAAATCCAAACGATGTTCTGGATAAAAATAAGTTTGATTCAATCATATCATCATTTGAATCTTGTGACTTGTTATCCACAGATACACTTGTAACAGAAGTTTCTTTTCCAGAACTAGGTTATTATCCAATTAAGATAGTTGCTTGCGACGATGCAAACAAATGTGATTATCAATTAGCGAGAGTATTGGTTTTTTCTAAGCCAGAATCTTAATAACCAACTAGTTTTTTGCGGTAAATTCGAAAAATACATTTATCAATTCTCAATTGGTTCAATAATAATTT
>Ga0209211_10011382_pt1 | contig 11384 bp, 12 predicted proteins | sample RifGroA2_FD_183992 | JGI IMG/M metagenome (GOLD analysis project Ga0209211, IMG submission 183992) | Groundwater microbial communities from Rifle, Colorado, USA - Groundwater A2 (SPAdes) (version 2) | ecosystem: Environmental > Aquatic > Deep subsurface > Groundwater | place: Rifle, Colorado...
AGTAGGCAGAACAAGTACGCACTAAGATAAAAGGTAAAGGAGAGTTTCATTTCAGCTCATTGAAGGGATAAGTAGAATTATATGACTGTTGTCCTACTCTTCGGGGTTTGTCGGGACAGCTGTCCTATATAGAAAGAGGGGAGAGTAAGAACATGACTAAAAAAGGAAAAATAAGTTCCGGTTTTATAGTAAGGTCTATTGGAGATTTTTTTCTGATAGTTTCTCTCCCCTATTTAGTTGCTGATCCACAAAATGCGATAACAATTGTTTCATTTGCTTTTGCTGGTTTTTTAATCACAATAGGAGGTATAATGAACTAAAATGATCTTACAATTTTTACCTTTAATGATATCTACAGCAGGGTTGATCATAGTTTCATTTGCTCCTATCCCTAAAAAGAAGAAAACTTTGGCAGTTATATTTGCATTCATCATGTGGTTAAGTATTTTTGGAATTTCGTGGGGAGTATTTTGGAGATAAAGAAAAAATGGCAACTTTGTACAAAATTTGGAAAAAACAATGGTGGAAACATCATTGGGATGAAATAATATTACTTGGTAGTGTATTCATTGGAATAATCTTACTTCTTATTGGTTTAGGAATATTAAAATGGTAAAAACTAGAAAATGAAAAAGAAAACAAAAGATATAATCGCTTATTTCTTCTTAGGTATAGGTTTACTTATGTTTATCTTATTAATCTTAGCTATCTTTAAGGTGATTTAATGGACAAATATTATAAACAAAGGTAATCTGATACAAAGCATGGAATATAGAGTTACGATGGACAAATGTAAGAAGCACTTAGGGGAACCACTCCTAGGGCTGCTCAAACCCTGGAAATCCTGGCGGTTTCGCCTTGCCTTTACCCTGGTTTTTATAGGGATTGTAATGTTAATTGTGCTGGTTCTGGTATTCAAATCCCGCGCCAGTATGCTTATCGGTTTGAGCAAAGACTTCTTTTTCTTTAGTATATTCTCTTGGGTTACAGTTCTTGTTTTGGGCGGCGTTGTATCTTTCATGCTTACTCCTTATTTGTTTAAGGAATCATTTAGAAAAGAAGTAGCAGAGAAGATGAAAGATTTGGTCAATGACCCCGAACTGTTGTGGCTGAATTTTGTGTATTCTAAACTGACTATAAAGAAAACACCAATAGACTGGAGAAAAGATGATAAACATAGAATATCTGATACTAACCTTAAAGTTATGGCTTTTTTGAAGAAAGAAGGGACTTCACAAGCCTTGCATCGGGCGATTTCTGGATTCCAAGATAGCAATAGTGCCAATAAACACCTCAAAAGGCTGGCAGATAAAGGCGTGGTAGAAAGCACAGGAAATGATTACCACTATGTTCCCTTCGAATTTATAATCATTGATGATATGAATAATTTAATCCATACTGAAGAAGCTGCTAAGTTGAAAAAGATATTGAATGAAGGATGGGAGAGGATGATGGGAGGAATGGTGAATGGAAGTTAAAATTATAATGGAGAACTGCAGATGATTGAAACTGCACAAACATTCATTGAAAGGAAACGGTTAAAATGCCTAGGTAAAGTTTTCAAAACAAAGGATATATCTAGAAATGGAAAACATCTTTGGAAAATTGAGGCAATTACGTTCTTTCAGCAATCAACCTACCTAGAAAAGATATTTACGATAGAAAGAATCGTTTATACGGGTAAAGAGGGAGAGATTCTTTTAGTCCATGATATGGGATACCAAGAGTATAGAATAGGTTACTATATTGTGGGTAAAAATGGTAATAAGACGAATAAATGGACTTGGGGTCAATTTTGCCCATTTATTCCAACTGAGGATCTACCTAAGCTTATTGAAAAAGCAAAGAATGAGGGAACCATACTATAACAATCATCACCAGATTTGAGGACTTTATCAATAGGTAAACCAAATAAGTCCAAAAAAATGTCCTCCACTCCAAAATTTAGAACTTATCTCACGGAAAATGGCAGAATTATGCGAAATTTGCGGAAAAATGGTAACAATGACCTTTGGGAGACGAGTTAATGTTAGTCCAAAGAATGGAGATAATTGCTATTTCTGCAGTGAGGAATGCGATGATAAATGGACAGAAAGAGAATTTGGATAAGAGCTACTATAGTTGAGATTAATATGCAGTATTAAGAATATTAAAATGATATATGAATGCCATAAATGTGAAAAATTGTATGATCAAGATTAGGGATATATGGCCCATACAAGTATTTTCGGATTTGGAATCATGGGTTCATCCATGGTGTTTATATGCAAAAATTGCATGAGTGAAAAAGGAAGAAAGATAATAGAAAAGATAGAAAATATAAAAAATGAATGAAAAACCATTACAAAAGATTAACTATCTGCTGGTACAACAGATGGGCAAAGGAAACAAAGTACAATGGCAGATGGTTTATGAAGATACGCTGGTTCCTTGTAAGAAGATGGAAGTTATAACGGTAAAAGCGAGAAAAAAGAGGTAAATTATTTATAGAGAAGGTATAAATGGTTATGGTTAGACATAGGGAAGACTGTGAGGTTGCAAAAAATGACACGAATGTGGATGGTACGAGCTGGAGAGGATGGTTTTCTTCTGGATGAATTTCAAAACAAGAGCATTGTTGCCATTGGTTGGGATAAAATCAAAAATGCCTCAGACTTCAAAAGTAAAGAGGAGATAAAACAAGTATTTTCTGAAAAATATCCTGAAAAGAAAAAGCACCAAAATATTATTGGAGCTGGACAATTCAGTCGATTTGTATTAGAATTCAAAAAAGGAGATCGTGTTCTGAGTTACAATAAAGACAAGCGAGAGTATCTCGTAGGGGAAATACAATCGGATTATGAATATAATCCTGCGCTCTCACAATACCACCACATAAGGCGGGTAAAGTGGCTTGGTGTTGTCAACAGAGATAAATTATCTACCACTACTCGAAATACACTCGGTGCAATTTCGACAATCTTTGAGATTAAAGATCAATCCCAAACGGAAATATTGGAAGTTCTCAAAGGAAATGGTCCAGTCAATGATGATGTAGAAAACGTAAGTGAAGAGGAGACATTGAAACAGGATATGGTTTCCCGAGCTCATGAGTTAATCAAAGACAAACTTTTAGCATTAGATTGGGATGAAATGCAGAGATTAGTAGCGGGGGTGCTCAGAGCTATGGGGTACAAAACTGTCATTTCCAAGCCAGGACCAGACCGCGGAAAGGACATAGAAGCCTCACCAGATGGTTTGATGCTCTTAGATCCAAAGATTATAGTAGAAGTTAAACATAGGATGGGGCAAATGGGCTCCAAAGAAGTTCGCAACTTCATCTCTGTAGTACGAGATCGTCATGTCGGGGTTTATGTGTCCACGGGTGGATTTAGTAAAGATGCTAAAACCGAAGCTGAGCGGGCAAATGTTCAGATAAGTGTTGTTGATGCTGATCGATTGGTAGAATTATTGGTTGAGTACTATGATAATTTTGATGCTGAAACTAAATTACTAGTGCCGCTGGCTAAAATCTACTGGCCAACATAAAATGACCACCTACTCCCACTCTAAACTTGGAACCTATCTCCAATGTAAACAGAAGTATAAGTTCCAGTATGTGGATAAGATAAAATCAGACTATGAAAGTGTGGAAGCGTTCATGGGAAAATTAGTTCATGCAACCTTAGAAAAACTGTATAAAGACCTCAAATTTCAGAAGAGAAATTCTAAAGAAGAATTGTTAGCCCATTTTGTAACAAATTGGAACAGCCAGTGGCATGATAAGATTATGATAGTCAAAGAATATACAGCTGAGAATTACCAAGATATGGGAAAGAAATTCATTGCAGATTATTATGACCATTATACTCCATTTGACAGCATTACAACCTTAGGATTAGAAACCGCAGATTTAATGCCCTTAGCTAACGGCAATCAGTATCATGTGCGTATTGACCGATTAGCTTATGATAAAGAGGGGAATTATTATGTATGTGACTACAAGACTAATAGTTCTCTTAAACCGCAGGAAGAGCTCGATGAAGACAAGCAGCTAGCGATGTATTCTCTCTGGGTAAAGCAAAAATATCCAGATGCGAAAGCGGTAAAGCTAGTATGGTACTTCTTGGCATTTGATAAAGAGATGATTTCAGAACGAAATGAAGTACAATTATTACAGCTCAAGAAGCAGACAGAGGAAATTATCGCAGATATTGAAGCGTGCCAGGATTTTCCTACTAACGTGAGCGCACTCTGTAACTATTGTGCGTACAAGACTATCTGTCCAGCGTGGAAGCATGAGATTGAATTAGAGCAGAAAACACCACAACAGTTCAAAGATGATGATGGCGTCAAGATGGTCGATGAGTTTAGCGATTTATATACCCAGAAAGTCGGTATGGAGAAACGATTGGAGGAGTTAAAAGAAGATTTAATCAGTTTTTCACAGCAGAAGGGGATAAATGTGGTCTGGGGGACGGAGAGTAAAGCCTCGGTGAAGCCGTTAGATAAGATTGAGTATCCCAAAACAGAAGAGTTTGAAGAATTGTTGCGAAAGAATGGATATGATGTATTTACCATCAATTATCAGAAATTATTATCAAAAATCATGAAGAGACAAGTGGATGTGAGTGTATTAGAAAAGATTAAAAGCGAGCAGGGATGGATGGTAAGGGTGAGTAGGAGGAAGGAATGAACCTAGAAGAAGCGCGCATATATCTGCAAAAATTAGTAAATGTGTACAATCACAATAAAGAGGACAAGAATTTCATAGGTAATGAGAAGCAAGTTTGCCAAAGCTTAATTGTTCCTTTAATTAGAGATATTCTCCATTGGGACACTGAGGATTATGGAGAATTTAAAACAGAAGAGTCACTGAATGGGAAAAGAGTAGATTTTGTTGTTCTAAATCAAGGGATTTCCCAGTTTATTATAGAAGCGAAAGCTCCCAGTAAGGATATATTTGATAATGATGATTACTATAAGCAAGCATTAGGGTACGGATATGGTAAAGAGAAAGATTTTGCCATTTTGACTAATTTTAGACAAGTGGTCATTTTAGCTTGTCAAGTTCAGTGGCGAGTTCCAAGAGAAGCAGAGCTAGCCAGATTTAACCTCCTTACAGCTACTGATGATGAATTGAAATTATTGCTCGCATTTGAAAAAAAATATTGGCTCAATACGGGTAAAGATAATTTACTCCATTTAAAAATTTCAAAGCACAAAAAAACAATCCCAGTGGATGAACGTCTTCTGGAAGATCTGAAAGAGTGGCGAGAACAACTGTTACGGAATATTAAACTCAATAGTCGCTATAATAAGTTTGACTTTGAAGATGAACAAGAATTTATGCGCGTAGAGGAAGAAGTACAGAAATTTATTGACAGGCTTATCTTTATTTGCTTCTGCGAAGATAAAGAACTGCAGGAACCGGAATTAAAACGACATATGCAGGATAAGAAAGAACGATTTAATTTTAATCCTGGCTGGCTACTGGATAAGATTAGAGATTTATTTTTAGAGTATAGGAAGATTTATGATAGTGATTTATTTGATAAGAATGATTGTGATATTTTTAAGATAGATGATGAAAAATTGATGGAAGTGATTGGGCAGTTACGCGAGCCTAAAGGAAAAGCCGCCTATGATTTTAAGAGCATCGAAGCGGATATTCTTGGGAAAACATATGAGAACTTTATCGGACACGTTCAAACAGGTAAGAAGCGGTTTACCGAAAAAGAAGATATTGGAAAAAGGAAGAAAGAAGGGATTTATTACACTCCTAAGTACATAGTTGATTATATTGTTAATAATACCGTTCGAGAATATGTAAAAGGCAAGTCATTTGAAGGAATTAAGAAAGTGCGTATTCTCGATCCTGCCTGTGGCTCCGGAAGCTTTTTACGGGTTGCATTTGATGTTATGGTTGAGGAGAGCCAGAAAGCTTTGAAAAGGGCCCTAACTTATGATGAGAAGAAAGAATTATTGTTGAATTGTATTTATGGGGTGGATTTAGATAGGCGAGCTGTTGAAATTGCTAAGTTTAATCTTTCTTTAAAGTTAGCAGAGAGAGGGCAGAAACTCCCCCTTTTGAGAGAGAATATTAAGCATGGAAATAGTTTGATCGATGATAAAGCGATTGCGGGATATAATGCTTTTGTCTGGGAAGAAGAGTTTAAAGAGATTATGAAGAATGGCGGATTTGATGTGGTGGTGGGAAATCCGCCGTATGTCAAAGCGAGAGACTCTAAAGAACCGGTTGCTAGAAAATGGATGGAAAAATGTGGTAAATATGAAACACTCTATAGTATGTGGGATTTGTATATCGTGTTTGTTGAAAGAGGAATAAAACTTTTAAAACAAAATGGTTGCTTTGCCATGATTATTCCAGACACTATTGGAGAAGCGGATTATACCTCGAAAATTGCGGAATTAATTAATAAAAAATATTCTCTATATCAAATTGATTTTTTCCCAGACATTAATGTATTTGAAGGAGTAGGTGTTAAGAACAAAATAATCTTTGTAAAGAACACCAGAGATATAACAAAATGTAAGAAAATCTTGCATGACAAAAGCTTAGATAAAATACAATTATTAGGGAGTATTAACAATAGAGACTCAACTGTGTTTAAATTAAAAGAACAGAGTATTAACTTAGAGTTTAAGGAAACAATAAAGTTGGATCGATTATGTTATGTAAGCTACGGTGCAAGATTTAATAGTGACAAAAGTGATAGAATTAAATTCAAAAAAGAAGACCTAATATCTACTAAAAAAGATATAATTCATAATAAATTATATGTTGAAGGAAAATTCATTGGAAGATATTCAATTAATAAAGAATTATATGTTGAATGGGGAACAGAGCGATGCCCTAAGCGATTAGTTAGACCGACATTTCCTGAACTTTATCCTCCTAATAAACTCTTAATGTCCAGACAAAAAAGAGTTGCAACTTACTCAGACAAAGGACACACCTGTGATAACACCATTATCGTAGCAATACCTTATCATGAATTAACTGGTGTTGATAATCGAGGAATAAGTAAATATTTCAAGAACATAAAAATAGATAGAAAGGATGGTGAAGAAAAATCTAAACAGTTCAATCTTAAATATTTACTTTCAATAATTAGTTCAAAATTAATGGGTTATTTTCTGGAGTCTAACAGTAGAAGCAAGATAGATAGTTATCCTGATGACTGGAAAAAAATACCTATTAAAGAGATTACCTCCTTAGAACAAGACAAGTTTGTTAATTTAGTCGACCGTATGCTCTCCCTCAACAAAAAACTCCAAGATATCGGCGACAAGAAAACAGCTCAAACTGCTAAATTAGAAACTGAAATCAAAGAAACAGACCAAGAAATTGATGAATTAGTTTACAAACTCTACGACATAACCGAAGAAGAAAAGAAAATTATTGAGGAAAGCTTGAAATAAGAGGGAGGAATGAAAATGGAAAGAGCAATAAGAGCAATTGTTGGGGCAATAGGTGGTCTGTTTATTATGGCTGCATTATTTCAATCATTACTAGCAGTTCCTGAATTGTCTGAAATAATGGATAAGATAATCAATGGATTGGTTGGGGGACTAATTATTGGAGCAGTGATTAGTGTAATTGTGGGGATTATATTTTTATACATTGCTATAACAAGAAGATAATCACAAGGTGTAAGAATGGTTACTTGGTTCTCATTAAATGATAGATTAAAAGTCATTTTAAAGCAAATTGATCAAGCTGAGCAGGAGTTCAAGGGGGAAAAAACACTAAAAGGGACGGCACGTATCTTCACTGTTCTAATTTTATCTATATTCGTAGTTGCTACTTTGATGATTTCTATTTGGTTAGTATTTTCTAAATTAGGAATATTTATGAGGGTTGTAGGTGGAACGTTAGTAATTATACTGTTAGGGATTATAGTACAATTTGCTTTGGTATGTAACAATTCACTTAAAAAGTGCTGTGTTGCATAATTGAAGCATAGCTTTGCTATGCTCCCCATAGCGTTTGATTCTTTGATATGCCCAGAACTTAATTTTTGCTTCTTGTATCATGCCTGGTTCTGACCTGGCATGTATTTTCTCTCCAAATATTCGCTTCACTGCACTAAAAATACCTTCTGTTGCTGGCCAGCGATAGCCATATCCATGTTCTCGCGACCAAAGATCATAGCCCAGCACATTACGTTCTTCAACATTCTTATCTCGTTCCCTGCTTCCTGATGGAACAATGGCATTTTTATCTGGTTTGATAATGGGTTCAATCCCATTATATCCAAGCCAATTCCAGAGAGCAATCTCATCATAAGAGCCATCACCACCAAAACATCCGATGTTCACTCTTTTATTTAATTCCGCAAGCTGTCTTTTTGCGGAATCTAATTCTGAATCTTGAATAAGATTTACTTCAAAACTGACGGGTTCTTTAGTTTTAGGATTGCCTAATATTATCACTTGAATCCAGCGGCGATTTTTCTTGCCATATTTCTCACGCAGATATTCACCGCTTTCTACCACCTGCAAACCAGTCCCATCACTAAACAAAGTTAAGTTATCGCTTTTTGGTAAAATAAGCTTGCAGGCCAGCTTGTTTATACGCCGATTTGCGGTGGTGTAATCATTGTAATCTGGTACTTTGCTAAATTCGGCTAATTTTCTGGTTATGCCTTCAATCATGCGAAAGGGTATGTTCTTCGCATGCCAAATTGCTTGTAATTCTATTAATGAATTTGGGAAAAGAAAAGGTGCACCACGCTTTCCCAAATTCATCTGATTTCGGTCGCTCTCCCAATTGGATACAAAATTGGTGTCCAAAAGATATTCTCCTCGCCTAACGAGTTGCTCATTGCATACAGACCAGTTACGCCTGTCAATGTAACTATCTCCCCATCGTTTTGTTTTTGTCATAATCTGTATGCTAGAGCATACAAATATTTAAATATATCTATAGATATCTAAAGGGGTATGAGACAAATAAAACTATTATCGGGGGATATGATTATTAAAGAAAAAGTTGATGTGGTCTATGAAAAAGTAATTACACCATTTGGGACTTCTGCAAAGCTGGATGCACCAAAAAAATACATAGGCAAAAGAGCCTATGTGATTATTGTGCATTAGCTATTTATGCAACACAGCAGTGTGAATTCCTAAATTTTGAATCTCCTAAAAACTCAATTTCCTAACTACTCTTACCCTTTTTTCACTTTGGAGATAGGACTCAAATTGTAATCCAAAAAGATTGATTTCTTCATCGCTATGGTTTCCTATTGCATCAAAATACGCCCTGTCCCATGCCACGGTATTATAATCGACACTGCTGGGAACTTCCACGATCGGCGCGGAAGGCTTTGGTTTAGAGGGAGAAGTTAAAGGAGCATCCGATACACACGCCGCAAGGCCCATGCTCATCACAGCGCTGGCCAAAAAAGAAGGGAGAGATTTCATTTTATGTCCATAACTTAATCTCACTTAAATAGTTTATGAAAGTGCAAGGAAAAATATATTCTCAATAACATTTCACCAAATCTTTATAAATCAAGCTCATTCTTCTTCTCTTCATGGCTCTGACGATACAACAAAAACTGCCCCTGAAAAAATTGATCCAGGAATTAAAGAGCCATAAGGCTCTGCACACTGAATTTGTGACAGTGTACATCCCCCAGGATTATGAACTTACCAAAATAATCCAGCATCTGGCAGAAGAGCAGGGAACTGCGTCCAACATCAAGTCTGCCAGCACCAGAAAAAACGTGCAGGCTGCTCTGGAAAAAATGATCCAGCACCTGCGTTTGTATCCCAAAACTCCCCCTCATGGATTGGCGGCCTTTGCCGGGAACGTCGCAGCAACTGAAGGAAAGCAGGACTTTCGGGCCTGGAGCATTGAACCGCCCCTGCCTTTGAATGTGCGTATCTACCGCTGTGATAAAATCTTTGTCACCGATGTGCTGGAAGAGATGTTGGTGGAACATCAGGTCTATGGGTTGGTAGTACTTGATAGACGAGATGCCATTCTTGCGCTCCTGCGAGGAAAAACTATCACCGTACTTCAAAAAACTCATTCGGAAGTTCCAGGAAAGTTTAAAGCAGGTGGGCAATGCCTTGTAAAAGAGACTTTAATCCAATCCTGTGATGGAAATATCCTCCAGATAAAAGATTCGCATAACCCATTAGCTCTTAAGAGTATGGTTATGAACGATCTTTCACTTTCGGATTCACCTATAACTGATAGATGGGATGTAAAGAAATCTCAAATTTACAAGATAATTACCAGGTATCCTCGCTTAGAAGTTCAGGCATCTAAAGATCATGTTTTCTTTGTAAATACTCCAGAGGGGATTAAAGAAAAATCTGCTCAAAAGCTGCAGAAAGGAGATTATTTGATTATGCCTGAATATATTAAGGTAGAGGGAGAAGTTCATACAATTCCTGCAGTTCAGTATTATAATTCCTTCAAGATTAGCAAGCAGGGGCAAGAATTCCTCTTTAAAAAAAGGGAAGAAAAAGGGTTATTACAAAGAGAGCTTGCTAAGCAGCTGGAAATTACCCAAACCACCATTTCCTCTTACGAAATAGGAAAAATCAACGCTCAGCGGGCTTCTCTCCAGAAGTTATGTGTTGCTTTAGGAATTGATTTCTATGACTTCCTGAATAAGTATACATCTCCTTATTTATATCAAATTATACAGCTGCCAGTCTTACTTGACGAGAAATTAGCTCAATTTCTGGGCTACTTTGTCGGAGATGGCTGCCTAGAGAAGGATAGAGTAACTTTCTTTGAACAGAATAAACAAGTCGCTTTAGCGTATAAACAAATCTTTGACCACTATTTCTCATTATCGTCTACTTATAAATTCCGGGAAAGCAAAAATTACCATCAACTGCGATTTACCAGCAGGCCTTTAGTGCGATTAATTCAGGCTGAATTTCCGGAGATAAAGAAAACATTGGATACAACCATCCCCGAAAAAATACTTACCTCACCCAATAAAATTCTAGCCGCTTTCCTTAGAGGATTATTTGATGCTGAAGGGTATGTTTCTCAAAGAAAACAGGTAGCTATGGGTATAAATAATAAGCTACTCGCCCAACAAGTACAATTAGTCCTTCTGCGATTCGGCATTATTGGTTCCCTGCATGAATATGATAATAGAAGAAATAAATATAGCAAAAATCCGCGATTTACAGTTGATATTACGGAAAAAATATCTTTGGAATCATTCCAGCAGAATATTGGCTTCACTTCAACGAAAAAGTCAGAGAAGCTTATTCACCATATCAATGATAAAACCCTCAAAAGCAATGTGAGAAAAATATTGGTACCGGGCAGAGAAATACGAAAAATAGTGGAAGCCGCAGGATATAATCTCCGATTATTTCCCAAAGTAACTAATTTCTTT
>Ga0209211_10011385_pt1 | contig 11380 bp, 13 predicted proteins | sample RifGroA2_FD_183992 | JGI IMG/M metagenome (GOLD analysis project Ga0209211, IMG submission 183992) | Groundwater microbial communities from Rifle, Colorado, USA - Groundwater A2 (SPAdes) (version 2) | ecosystem: Environmental > Aquatic > Deep subsurface > Groundwater | place: Rifle, Colorado...
TGAATCAGCTCGGAGTATATTTTGGCGAACGGGTAACAAAACATTTATGAAAATGGAGGCTAATCAAGAATGAGTTTCAGCAAAAATTATTACGGTCTCGATTCTTAACAAATTTCTTATGCTTCTTATTTTCTTTATATGTATAATTCACTATCGGAGGTTGCCCATTACTAACACTCATGCAAAGATTATCTATTTCCTTAGGATTATCAATAAATTCCCTAATCCATCCTTGAAAAAACAAATTTGCAGGGTCAAACTTACTTTCTTTATGATAACAATATTCTTGTTCTATAAGAAATAATTGCGATAAATATCCAATAATTGTTATGGTATTTAATGAATGTTCAAATTTTTCTTTTTTTAATTTCTTAAGTTCAATTTCTGGGTCAGAACCATAGTAGATATTATCAAACGCTAGTAGCATATCTTTCTTCAAATCTGGCCTACTCCTGACTCTTAAATTTAAATCTATAAATACCCTTAAGTGATTTGGTCTGAAAGCTCTATCCCCCTCTTTAAGCCATATTTGAAAGTTTTTCTTTACGTCATAATCCTTGAAACGGGCTGATAGCTTAGAAGGCCGTAAAATATATACTTCCATCTCACCATCTTTGTAAATAGTACAATTTTCATCATAAGTTAGTTTTTTTACTTTTTCAAAAACATTTTTTTTATCCATATATGAAAATAAATGAAATGCCTATATAAACCTTGTTTTTAAAATGATAATTAAGAAGGGTGTTGAAGTTTGACATATCCATCGCAACTTTGATACTATCCAAAGGATATCTACCAACTGCTAGGGTAATTTACAAAATACCCCCACTGGACACTGGACATCCCCACCGATTGTATATATAGGCGTGATACAAACTTAATATATTGGAAGTTTAATGTTGCCTTGGGCAAACTGAACAACCAGTACCCCATCCCCGAGCCAAAAACTCTAATCTAAGGGATGATGAAACAAGACGCGAAAAGCAACGGGTGAGACATATGTATGAGACAAAACTAGAGACAAAGAGTGCCCCTGAAAAGAAGTTCAGCACAGGAGCAATAAATGCGACAATCTGGCAGAACCAGGGAAAAGACAAAAACGGGCAGACTGTGCCGTATCGGACAGTTTCCCTCCAAAGAAGATACAAAGACCCAAAAGGAGTCTGGCAGAGCGCTAGTTCTTTGAGAGTGAATGACCTTCCAAGAGCATCATTGGTGCTCCAAAAGGCATTTGAGTATTTGGTGATAAGGGAGAAAGAAAACCAAGTGCACGAAGATATTTACGAAGAGGTTGTGGAAGAAGTCAATTGACTTCTTTCATCAATAAGTATAAAAATGAAGGTGAATTCTATGGAACAAGAATTGATGCAGATGGAAGATATTGCAGAGCCAAAGAAAAAGAAGAAAGAAGCAAAAGTGGAAAAAACAGAAGAGCCAAAAAAGGAAACTACAATCTATGACTTACCGGGAGTTGGGGCAGCAACAGCTGAAAAATTAATAGCTGTTGGATACACTGATTTAATGAGCATTGCAGTGGCATCGCCAGCAGAGTTAATTGAAGCGACAGGAATGGGAGATGCAATAGCAAAGAGGCTTATTACAATCGCACGCTCTTCAATGGAGATGGGCTTTGAATCTGGCGACGAACTTCTAAAGAGAAGGGAAAAGGTCATAAAGCTTACAACAGGCAGTAAGTCCCTTGACAATTTGCTCGGGGGTGGTTTTGAGACAGGCGCAATAGTAGAATGCTTCGGTGAATTCGGTTCTGGAAAGACTCAAATCGGGCATACATTAGCAGTCCGTTGCCAAAAGATAGAAAAAGATGCAGTCGCGGTCTACATTGATACTGAAAACACCTTCAGGCCAGAAAGGATTGCGCAGATTGCAAAGGCAAATGGCATAGACGAACAGCAGGCTTTGAAGAACATCAAGGTTGCAAGGGCATACAACTCTGATCATCAGATGCTGTTAGCTGAAAAAATTGAAGACCTTATCAAAAAGCAAGGCCTGAACATCAAATTAGTCGTCATTGACTCCTTGACAGCTCATTTCAGGGCCGAGTTTATTGGCAGAGGAACTCTAGCAGACCGACAGCAAAAGCTGAACAAGCACCTGCACGTTCTGGCAAAATTGGCTGACATGTACAACTTCTGCGTTTACGTGACAAACCAGGTCATGGCAAAGCCGGACATGTTCTTTGGAGACCCAACACAGGCAATTGGAGGCCATATTGTTGCGCACGCATCAACATTCAGAGTTTACCTGAGAAAAGGCAAGAAAGGGACAAGAGTTGCAAAGTTGATTGACTCACCTTCAATGCCGGAAGGAGAGGCTGGATTCTTTGTTGATGAACACGGAATACAGGACGTAGAGTAAACTTTTTTGTTTTTATTTTTTTGTTTTTATTTTAAGACACATGTATCTCCACAATGTCATTGTCCTGCAGAACGTGCTCTAATCTTTTCAATACCATTCCGTCAAACTTTACGCTCTTTCCCCATACACGTGCAAATTTGAACCTGTTAAGGAAATCTTTGTGAAGCTTCAAGCACATGTCCCTCAAAGTGTTTCCCCTTCGCATTATGACCGGCTCTCCCAAGTCAGCTTTCTTGCCGTGCTCCTTGCAATAGACCCTTATGAAATTCAATCTTTTGAAAATTAATCCCTTCAACTCTTCTGTGTTGTACTTTGTCTCTGCAGAAATGCAAATGTCCGGATTGACTATTTTCTTCACTCTTTCCAGCTCTTCTTTTGATACCATATCTATCTTATTCAGGACAACAATTCCCGGGATGTATTTCTTGTTGCCTTCAATCGCATCAATCAATTGGTCATCGGAAATGTCATCCCTGATTATGACGCTTGAATTGTTCAAGCGAAATTCTGCAAGAATAGCTTTTATTGTATCCGTGTCAAGTTTTGTCATCCTCACAGTTGAGCCAATGTCTATCCCTCCTCTTGATTTTTTTGTGATCCTCACGTCAGGAGGAATTTGGTTCAGTCTTAATCCAGTTTCATAAATTTCTTTCTTGACAACCTCTGTATTCTCTGGCTGAAAAACATCAACAATCATCAGGACTAAATCCGCAGACTGTGCGCAGGCAAGCACTTCTTTCCCTCTTCCTCTTCCTGTTGCAGCGCCTTCGACAATACCCGGGACATCAAGGACCTGAATTTGCGAATGATTGTATTCCATCAGGCCAGGAATACAAGTTAAGGTTGTGAAAGCATACGCACCAACAGGGGAATTTGCATTTGTTATTGCATTCAACAATGTTGATTTTCCAACAGAAGGAAAGCCAACCATTATGACAGTCGCATCTCCTGTCCTTTTGACAGAAAAACCTTCGCCCTTCCCTTTTGAGGATACTTTTCTCTGCTCGTCATCTTTTATCTTTGCGAGCTTTGCCTTGACCAGTCCAATATGGCCCTGCGTCTTTTTATTGTACTTTGTCGTCGAAAGCTCTTCTTCCAGCTCCTGCACTTTCTTGTTATAAGAGCTTTGGTGCCTTTTCGCGTCCTTTACATTAAATAGTTGGGCCATAAGGAAACGTTAAGAAAAATTGTTTAAAAAGGTTTGTTAGGAAACTCTTTTAAATATTAATAACACTTTCTACTTTAAATGGGCGCATTAATCCAGATACTCATTGCAACTTTTGTAATTTCACTTGTTTCAATAGTCGGCATATTGCTTTTTTTCAGGCAAAAGAGAGAGAACAAGCTTCTATTCCTCCTTGTCAGTTTCGCAGCAGGCTCCATGCTCGGAGTCGCATTCCTGGACCTTCTTCCGGAAGTCTTGAAAGACGGTTTTAATGAAAACATCCCGATTTTCATCATTGCAGGAATACTGTCCTTTTTTGTCCTCGAAAAATTCCTTTATTGGCACCACCATCATTCAGAGCACGAGCACGAGGAAGTGCACAGCTTTACCTATATGAACCTCATCGGAGACAGCCTTCATAATTTTGTGGATGGTATCGTTGTGGCAATAAGCTTCATGAACGGCACGGCAATAGGAATAACAACTACAATTGCAATCATTGCACACGAGATTCCGCAGGAAATAAGCGATTTTGGGGTTCTTATATATGGCGGATTTTCAAAAGCAAAAGCATTAATCTATAATTTCCTGACTGCGCTGACAGCAGTTTTGGGAGCAATCCTGACATTCTTTTTCTCTTCCTTGGTGGAATCTGCAAGCGCATATATCACTTCTTTTGCGATTGGAGGATTTGTCTATATCGCAGGAACAGACCTTATACCGGAAATCCAAAAGGAAAAGAACTGGAAAAAATCACTCTTGCAGCTGTTAATGCTCGTCCTTGGTGTTGGAACAATCTGGCTCATAGGTGCTTTTGTGGCAGAGCATTAGTTTTCTTTCCGTAACATTTTTAAATTTAACTTAACAATCGTTAAGCCAATACAACCCTTTTGGAAAATAAGAACAAATGAGGACTATATGTCTATTGATGACGTTGTAAAAAATAAAGAAGGCTCTGGAATTGATCCCCATGTGGGAATGATAACTGCAGCTTCAGGCGGAACAGGATTAGGGGCAGGCCTTGCAGCTGGACTTGGATATGCCGCAGCAGCCCCATTAGCTCTGGCAGGCCTTGCAGCAGGTTACGTTGCATCAAAAATAATTCCAGAAGAGCACCATACTCCTGCATCAGGCATTTTTTCTGCTGCACTGGGATTAAGTTTTCTTGGGCCGCTTGGATTATTGTTAGGAATTCCCGGCTATTACATCGCAAAAAGCATGGAATAAATCAGAAGACTCCGAAAAGAATCATAAGCCCTGTAATTCCGATTCCTGCTCCGGCTAATTTTAGAAATTTTCTTCTAATCCCTATTTTCACAGCAAAATTTCCCATCAGCACTCCAGAGAAATGAAGCGCTGCAGTTGAAAGAACAAATCCTGCAGTATAAAGAAGCGGATTTGCAATAACTGGCATTTCGCTTCCGTGTGCATGGCCGTGGAATATCGCAGACAATGCAATCAATGACATTGTGATTTTTATTGAAATCTTCCTTGACAGAACTATTGCAAGCCCTGAAAACAGGACAGACAAAGCTATTCCAATCTCAACAAACGGGAGAGAGAATCCATAAATCCCAAGAACACCTCCTAAAACCATTAAGGACACAAACATTAGCGGTATTACCAACACGTACTTTCTTCCAAGCTGCACGCTTACTATTCCAACTGCTACCATTGCCAGCAAATGGTCTATTCCTGACAGAGGATGCAGAGCACCGTTGCCAAAACCAATTCCCGACAAAACATGGGCCTGAGCGAAAACAGGAATGATTGAAAGCATAAGAACATAAACAATTGATTTATTCCTCATTTTATCACCAGGACAACTGTAAAAGAATTTTATATTTAAATATTGCGATTATTCGCTTTGTAGAAAGTCTCGCATTTGCTCGGGTTGCCGCCAAGCTCGGCTGTGTTTTTGTTCAAAAATAACTGACATCCTCCGGAGGAGCCGTCCTTCCTGTCAGTTGGATTTTGTTCGTTAAAGAGCCTCACACAAAGGCGGCAACCTACACTTTCTACAAAGCCAATTATTTTAGAACATTTAGTCCTTCATGTTCTGGAATACAAGCAGGTCCTCTGTGGTCAGCTTCCCGCCTTTCCTGATTTTTTCATTGACAATGTCTTCCTTCGATTTCAAAATTGTCTCAACATCCTGCCTCCTTTTTTCTTTTTTGTCAGAGCTTATCTGGTTCAACTGGTCTCTTAATGGATCAGTTTCCCTTAATTTTTCCTTGAACTTGTTGTTTGCTTCTGTGAATTTTTTCTTCAATTCAGAGAATTTCACAAAAGCTTCCTTTTCCCCTGCTTTTAATTTGTCGACTTCAGCCGAAATCTTCAAAATCTCTTCGTGCATCTTCTGGCTCTGCTGAGCCTTTTCCTGTATATTCCTGTGGATGTCATTTGCTTCCTTTCTTTCGGTCCTCACAGTTGCCTGGGTCTCATGTATTTTTGAATCAGCGTTCATCACTTCAGCTGCCTCGCCAAGAGCTTTTTTCAGCTGCTTTATCCTCTTGACAATGTCCCTTTCCTTGTCAAATGACATTGGCTCTGTCTCTATCTTGAATTCCAGCCGGTCAATCTCTTCCTTGATGCTGTGCGGGGATTTTCTTAGTTTCAGGTTTCGGCTCAGTTTTTCCTTTTCATCCTTTACGGACTGGAAAACCTTCAGCTTATTGGAAACACCCAGATTTAGTGTATCTCTTTTTGGCTTAAGCTCTTTAATCTCATTAGTCAAAGCGTCTCTCTTAGCTTTGAAATCCTTGATTTGGTTGATACCTGCCTTTATCTTAGAAAAAAGCTCCTCTTTTTTCCTGAACCATTCTTCTTTTTCCTCGTTCAGCTTATTAAGAGTTTCTTTTAATTCAGAAATTTCCTTCCTTTTTGCGTTCAGCTCTTCGAGTAATTCTTTCGGTGATTTCATATTAATAGTAATATTATAATCCAATATCAAAACCACATTAGGGTAATAGTACGATTTAAAAATGTTGTTTATTTTACTCTTATAACCTTCCCATTTCTAAGGTCAAAATGCTCTTCAGATACTATTTCTACATCGTCCGGATTAAACATAACATAGCTAACGGAGGGTTCCCAATCGTAAATTGATTGCTCTTGCTCTCCTGCTTCAGAGCACCTTAATCCATGAAATCCAAGATCCTGGAGAAATTTTGTAACATAAACTATTGCACTTTCAAAATTTCTTAGCTTATATTCAATACTGGAAGGAGGTACATAAGAAGAATGTCCCATTAATAAAAATCGAATATCATTGAACATAATGTTATTTGCCAAAATAAATTCAAGATATTTGGAAAAACCAATCAGCTGAGCTCTTCGGAAGGATTTTATTTGATCAGGCAAAGTTTCATGCGGATCTGTTCTTTCGCAATAATCCTTTAAGTCTTTGCAAATGGATCTTAGTTTTATTGGGTCATTTAAGTCTGCAATATAATTCTTATTTTTCTTAATTCTCAGTTTGTATAAGCTTCTCTTGATTCTTTTTTCAAATTTTCTTCTTAATTCTTCATTGTTTACTATGCTCCAATACCTATAATTTGCATAATTAATGGCCATCCTTCTGTTACCTGTCAAATACAATCCAATATCTAATGTCTTAGGAGTCTCAAAATCGATGGTATCTGGTCGAAATGAACTTATACCTGATATTCCGCCTCCGTGATAAAGATAGTCAGTCACTTCAATCCCAATTCTTTCTACCGTGAGTTCCAATTTTAGAAATGAATCGATTTCTGCCTTAATCTCCTTAAGTTCTTCCTTTTCCTGAAATTCAAGGCTTTCAAGTTTTCTTAGAACAAGAATTAATTGATTTAGCAAAATTCTCTTTTGTTTTTCAGACAAATGCCCTTCTCTTGACAATGCCTTAATTAGCTTTATGAATATCAAATCAATGGCTTCAATAGCCATAACCTTTGCATCGAATTTAAGAATTAAGTCATCATCACTTAAACTTAATTCATGGAGGCGTTCTGAGAGTTCCATTATTCGTTTTATGTAGTTCTTCTTGAACAATCCCATAAATTTACCATTATCACCTCCTATTTAAATTTATCACAAGCTAACCACTGGACATACCCACGTATTATATTTAAACTAATTCTGTTATTAAATCGGAAAGAGAACACGCAAAACTGCCAAATTAAGTCTTTTGCTTATCAGCGAAACACTTTTACGCAGTTTCGCTTAAAGTCTTCTTTTTCCTGCAAACCAAAGTTTTGCAAAAATAGAAAACTTTGGAGGTTTGATAAAAATGAGATTAGAAAATGTTAAAATATTGAAGATGGGCTCTAGATTAGGAATAGCATTATCCGAGTTCTATTTTAAAAAAGGAAGTATAGTTGAAATTAAAGCTTTGAAAGGAAATAATCAAAAAACATTCCTTGCAAAGTTTAATAGAATTATAACATTGAGAAGAGATCTCAGAAATTTTCTAGGTTTAAAGCATCAGGAATTATTGACATTGGAAATCCGGAGCATCCCATCTTTAGAAAGAACAAAGGAAATGTTCAAAGACGACAAAATTGATATGTTATCCTTAATCCCTGAAAAAACCTCAAAGGATTACGAAATCTTTGTGGTAGAATTTGATAAGGATGCAGAAAAATGGGTGAGAATTTGGTATTCACATGAGAGAGGTTCTGGTCAGCAATTAGAGATTAAAAGATATGTGGAGATAGAAGCGATTGGAAGTTTATTGGGGCAATATCAAGCTGAGGGAACGAAGCATAAAAATACTTCTAATAAATTTTATATAGAATTCAAAAACAAGTTAGTTTTAGAACATAAAGAATTTGTCAATTCCCTTAATATGCTTGGAATTACAAAAAATATGTCAGAATTTCGTTTCGTCTTCAATCTAGTTAAGGTTACAAAAAATGAAGTCGAAAATTATGTCAATCAATTCAAAACTGGTATGGAATGTGATGTTAAACTCTCATCATGTAAAAGTAAAGGAATTGGTTTTGGTTGGGTAATAAGAAATACATTATTGGCAGAAATTGTATTAAATTCTCTTGATAAAGTCAGAAATTTATTAGTTAGGGAAAGTCATTATTTAACAAATCAGCAAAAATTAGCAAACAGTTTCTTTGCAAAATTATTGACTGGAGATGGAACATTTGATGTAAATTGCAGAGGGAGAGATTTTCCAGGTATAAGAATTAAAATTGTGGATATAGACATAAACTATTTACATGATTACAAAAAAATCATGAAGAATTTAGGATTTCATGCAAGGATAAATGAAAAATATATTTTTGTGATTTCTTCATGCAGTTTCAAGAATTTACTTTATTTGTATAGAATTAATGCTTTTAAAAATTCAAATAATTGGAATAAACTCATTGTGGCGATTGCGCTATGCTTAAAGGGAAGAAGATATTACACATACTTAAGATTTTTAGAATTACCAGATTGTGAGAAATTTGGCACTTCATTAATAACCAAAGGTTTTCTGCTCAATTCAAACATATCCAGTGATTGGTTGAATAATAAAGTTAAAGAAAATCTTGTAATAAAGAACGGATATAACTGTTGGTCATTAACATCCAATGGAAGAAACTTAAGTGAAACATTAGGAAATTGGAGTAAAGACTACAAAAACCTAAAAGAACTTAAAAAAATAGAGAACCCATTTGAGTTAATAGAGGTACTAAAAATAAAAAAAATGAAGTACCTACCCAAAGAGTGCCCCGAGTCCAGCCGCTGCAGCTTCCTCTGATTTCTTCTCTTCAGCTGCTTTCTTTGCTGCGTCTGCCTTTGAATCATGCTTTGCTTCATGACTTGCTGCAGGCGCTGCTACTGCCACTTGTGCTGCGGCTGCCTTTTCTATAGCTTCGTCAATGTTGACCCCTTCCAAAGCTGCAACTAGAGCTTTTGCCCTTGATTCATCCACCTTGATGCTGGCTGCCTCAAGAACCTTTTTTACATTCGCTTCATCCACTTTCTGTCCTGCTTTGTGAAGCAACATTGCTGCATACACATATTCCATTTTATTTACCTCCAAGTTAATTTGATTTTTATTTTTAATCCGAAAAATTTTCTTTGGGAAAATTTTTCCTAAGCCTTTATTCGATATTCGCAGTCGTCTTTACAGATTTCATCTGCGCTTGCGCTTTTCCTAGCAATGATTCAATTATTCCTTTTTCCAATATGTTTCTTTCTGTTCCAAGGTTTCTGGCGTCTTTGTGGGCCTTGCCAATCAAAGCCTGCATTGTTAATTTTGTCGGATAAGAGGCTTCAACTGCCAGATTGAATGCCCATCTTGCTGCATTGTTCAATCTGCTCATGTATTCCTTCTCGTCAACTGACAAGATATCGCGACCGTAGATTATTCCGTTTTCGTAAACAGCGACCAAATCAAGGCCAACTTCCATTGGCTGGACTCCTAATCTTGTCAGGATTTCTGCAATTTTTGGATTTATCTTTTCACCTGCTCTTACAACAATTGTGTCTTCCTTGATTGCAATTTTGCCACCTTCAACTCCTGATTTGATGCCTGCCATTGCAAGCTCTCCAATTATTGGCCCGGGCGCAAATGACGTCGGTCCTTTTGAGACCATGATATCTCTTGGAGCAGTCTGGCCTGCTTTGGCAGGAGCCGGGCTTTTGCTTCTCTGCAAAGTCCTGCTTAATTTGAACGGGTTGTCTTTTGTGAAAATCAGCGCAGGCATTCCACCAAGATGCTTATCCAATTGTTCAATTCCTTTTTTGCTGGATTTTGCGTTTTGCAAAGCTAAAGTGAACAGCTTTCTCTTGGTCATTATAAGATGATATTTGCCCCTTAATTGTGCCCTCATCTGCTGCAAGGCTGGAGCAGGGAGATTTTCCATGTTGACAACCCCAATTATTGGATTGTCATTCATCAATTTTACAAGTGATGCGACTAAGTCTTTCTTGAACTGCGAAACGTGCGCTACATGCTTTCCTGGTTTTGTTTCTGCCAATTGTTCCATTTTATTTCTTGACTTTGATTTCTTCTTCAAGTTTTTCTCCGACTTTTACCGGAGAGCTCATCGTCAGTTTGACATATATCCCTTTGATATTGTGCTTTTCGTTTGGAAGAGCTTGCAGGACTGCGTTCAAAACAGTCATTGCGTTGTCTGCAACTTCAACAGTGCTCATGTCCTCTGTTCCTATGGGGCATTGTATGATTGGAGCGCCTCTTATTTTTGCCCTAACTGTTCTTTGAAGCTTTTCATACAATGGCTTTAAATTTGAAGTGTTTGGAGGAACAATACATCCGGATTTTGGGTTTGGCATCTTTCCTCTTGGCCCAAAAACCCTGCCGAAAACTGTTGCAATCTTCGGCATTATGTTGCCCTGCCCTATGAAATAATCATATTCGTTTGCAACTTTCTTTATGTCCTTCTTTTCCCTAAACTTGTCAAAATTATCATAGAGAATTACATTGTCAACAACATCTTTTGCCTGGTTCTGAAGCTCCGGGCCGATTAATGCGCAGACTTTGGCCTTCTTGCCCTTTGAATGAGGCAATGTCACGAATACATCAACCTGATGCTCCGGCTTCTTTAGGTCTATTCCTTTCAGATTTATGATAAGGTCAAAAGTCTGCCTGAAATTCTTTTTAGAAGAAAGTTCCTTTGATTTTTCTATCGCTGAAGTAAATTGTTCTTTGTTCATTTAGACCCTCCTACACTAGGTAGTATGACGGGATATAGGAGGAGGGATAAAATATGCATTTAAAAAGATATCGGAAAAAAGACAATGTTTAATTAACGTCATCTTTATATACTACCTATTTCTTAAGAATCTCGGTGATGTTTTATGCAACCAAAATGCCCAAAATGCGGCTCTAAA
>Ga0209211_10011387_pt1 | contig 11375 bp, 13 predicted proteins | sample RifGroA2_FD_183992 | JGI IMG/M metagenome (GOLD analysis project Ga0209211, IMG submission 183992) | Groundwater microbial communities from Rifle, Colorado, USA - Groundwater A2 (SPAdes) (version 2) | ecosystem: Environmental > Aquatic > Deep subsurface > Groundwater | place: Rifle, Colorado...
CCAATTCTCTTCTTGATTTTAAACTCATTTTCATGGAGATAGCCTTAATTGTTTAGCTATCTCCAAGATTAGATTTTAAATGATAAATCGACTAGGGCAATCATTAGATTTTGGATGAGTTACTGCGAACACTTGACAGGTTTTCAAGGACTTGCTAAACTATCTGAGTACTGGAATTTAAGGCTCTAGTTATAAAAATTTAACAACAAAACGGGGAAACGAATAATAGCTAAAAATTAGTATTCGGGTGAAAGAAAATACAGCAATAAAAATATTGTAAAAATATTTTTACCGCTGTGTTTTTTGTTCCCACCAGCAGGTGAGTCAAAAAATAGCTTCCTTAAAAATTGAATATACATGTATATGTTCAGAATCTGCATCTGATAGAATTAGTAGCTCTATCGGAATGTGGTAAATAAATCGCAATTTTTTGTGATTAGTCCTTTCTTTTCACCTTCGGGTGGATTGATAAGAGCTAAAACTTTGTTCCCGTCACTCTCGAGTGACTGGAGCAAAACAAATTCCTGGATTCATTAGATACCAGGTAGTTGCAAATTCTTTATTGAGTTTGCAATTTTATTATGAGAGTTTGATCCTAGCTCAGGATGAACGCTGGCGGCGTGGATAAGGCATGCAAGTCGAGAGGGTTTAGACCCTCGGCAAACGGGTTAGTAATACATAGGAATCTGCCCTGAAGTCGTGAATAACTCGGAGAAATCCGTGACAATGCACGATAGTCTCTACGGAGTAAAGATTTATCGCTTCAGGAGGAGCCTGTGTCCTATCAGCTTGTTGGTAGTGTAATGGACTACCAAGGCTATGACGGGTAGGGGGTGTGAGAGCACGACCCCCAACATTGGGACTGAGACACTGCCCAAACTCCTACGGGAGGCTGCAGTCGAGAATATTCGTCAATGCCCGAAAGGGTGAACGAGCGACGCCGCGTGCGGGAAGAAGGCCCTTGGGTCGTAAACCGCTTTTCTTAGGGAAGAATGTAATGACGGTACCTAAGGAATAAGAGGCTACTAACTCTGTGCCAGCAGTAGCGGTAATACAGAGGCCTCAAGCGTTATCCGGATTTATTGGGCGTAAAGAGCATGTAGGCGGATATATTAGTCGGATGTCAAATCTTCGAGCTCAACTCGAAAACTGCATTCGAAACGGTATATCTAGAGACAGTCAGAGATCAATGGAACGTATGGTGTAGCAGTGAAATGCGTTGATATCATACGGAACACCAAAGGCGAAGGCATTTGGTTGGGACTGTTCTGACGCTGAGATGCGAAAGCGTGGGTAGCGAATGGGATTAGATACCCCAGTAGTCCACGCCGTAAACGATGCATACTAGGTATTAAGAGAATCGACCCTCTTAGTGTCGTAGCTAACGCGTTAAGTATGCCGCCTGGGAAGTACGGTCGCAAGACTAAAACTCAAAGGAATAGACGGGGATCCGCACAAGTGGTGGAGCATGTGGTTTAATTCGACGATAAGCGGGACACCTCACCATGGTTTGAAACTTAGCTGCATTATACAGAAATGTATAAGCCTTCGAGGGTGCTAAGCAGGCGCTGCACGGTTGTCGTCAGCTCGTGTCGTAAGATGTTCTGTTAAGTCAGGAAACGAGCGCAACCCCTATCGTGTGTTATATTGTCACACGAGACTGCCCGGAACAGAGATCAGGAAACATGTCAGCACGTTAGCATATAAGCATTTTAGCAAAATTTATTTTTGTTAATATGTTAAAATGTTAATATGTTAATGTGACTTCGTGGTTTGTGTTCCGGGAGGAAGGTGGGGATGACGTCAAATCAGCGTGGCCCTTTGACACCATGGGCAACACACGTGCTACAATGGCCAATACAAAGGGTTGCCAAGTCGCGAGACGGAGCTAATCCCAAAAAATTGGTCTCAGTTCAGATTGGAGTCTGCAACTCGACTCCATGAAGCCGGAATCACTAGTAATCGTGAATCAGAACGTCACGGTGAATACGTTCTCGGATCTTGTACTCACAATAAAAGCGCTGGGCAGTTTATTGTTCTAGAGAGTTAAAATCTCTCCCTCTGCCTCGTTAGCAGAGCGTAGCTGAAAGATAGTCGTCTCCCGTGAGGGAGATGGCAAAGGATCTGGAGGCAAATGGTAGTCCAATACAAAAATAGTTGCATTAACTTTCGAACCGGTGGTGAGCGAAAGGAAAATGCCTTGAAAAAACTAATTGGAATGTCAGGAAAAGAATAATAAATGACCCCAGGAGATCTTTCGTCGTTGTGATTATTATGTTATAATAGTCATATAATGAAACTTACGCGGCGTAAGAAGTCAGCTGAATCGTAGTAGTTCGCCTCGGCGGATGAAGGATTCTCTCCAATCATATGGAAAAATTAAATCCAAATTATATCGTTGGTCTCACGGATGGAGAAGGAAGTTTTACAGTTTATGTAAAAAATCCGGATGTGTTCAAAGAAGTCAAACGAAGAACAAAAGTTGAACCAAGGCTTTACATCAAACTCATCGAGAAAGATAAAAAAATTCTCTATGATTTGAAAAAATTCTTTGGGTGCGGTGCAGTTTATTTCCAAGGAGATAAGCGCGCCAATCATCAAGATTGTTATCGCTATGAAGTCGCCAATCGAGCTGATTTAGAAAAAATAATTATTCCATTTTTCAAAAGTAACTCCTTGAGATTACGCTCAAAGAGCTGTGACTTTGAAATTTTTTGCCAGATTATGAAAATGGTTATGAGTAATGACCATCTGAAAGACGCAGGTCTTCGGAAAATTTTCAAATTAAAGCAGAAAATGCATTAGGAGCTCGTCGTGTGCGGGAAATCCGCAGGCACGATGGGAATATCAATTCGTAGTTTCACGAAGATAATCGCCCGTCACACCAAGAGAGCCGGTAACACCCAAAGATCCTGTTTTAAAGCAGGAGCCACGGTGGGATCGGTAATAAGGGTGAAGTCGTAACAAGGCATCCGTAGCGGAAGCTGTGGATGGATCACCTCCTTTCTAGGGAGATTTTGATAACATTCGAGAGTATCACACAACAAAAGGCGCTTAGTGTCATCATTAAGTGCTGTGGGGTATGAATGTTATCCGCTGGTCGTAATATGAGATTTATTTCATATAACAGCAATGGCGTAGCTAAGCCAAAAGAATTAGTAGATGTGTTTGTACACACATTGATAGACTCCAATAGGACTAATCGCAATAGGTTGTGATAACATATACTTTTTTGCAAAAGCAGGGATAAAACCCTGTTTTTGTCGTTATTTACCTAGAAACGATTATTTAGAGGGAGATTTTATTACCACTACTCCGCTCTCCGTTTTCGTGATATATTTAAGTTAATGATTCGGATAGCTGACGCGGTAATAACTAAGGCTGAAAAGAAGATGTAATTTCATCTAAAAATTTATCAGCTCAAAAATATGCCAATATTCAAAATTGAAAAATCCAAGTTAAAACCAATCAATGAAAAGAAAATCGACCTTGAAAAGGACATTCAGAAGATAACCGAAGAAAGCATAGAAACAATTTTTGGTCTAAAGTTTGTTAGCTCAGAATTTTCCCTCCATAGTTTTCGGATTGATACTCTCGCCTTTGATGAGGAATCAAAGTCTTTTGTGCTTATCGAATACAAGCGAGATAGGAGTTTCAGCGTGGTTGATCAGGGTTTCGCGTATCTTTCCTTGATGGTGAATAACAAATCCGACTTTATTTTAGAGTTCAACGAGAAAACTAACAAAAATTTGAAACGAGAGGATGTAGATTGGTCTCAATCCCGGGTAATGTTTCTGGCAAATTCTTTTACCAATTATCAACAAAATGCCATAAACTTCAAGGACTTGCCGATTGAGCTTTGGGAAATAAAGGTCTTTGATAACGAAACCATTTATTACAACCAGATTAAAGCATCGTCAAATTCCCAAGAATCAATCAATAAGCTGGCTAAGAATAAGGAGATTGTAAGTGTAAGTCGTGAGGTAAAAAAATATTCAATCGAAGACCATTTCAATAAGGACTGGACTCACACGAGAGGACTTTTTGAAGATATGCGGGAGAAAATTTTAGCCATTGATGGCCGGATTGAAGAAGTGGCTAAAAAATACTATATCGGCTACAAAATTGGTTTTTACAATGTTTGTTCAATTCATGTATACAAATCCAAGTTGGTGGTGCATCTTGTGAGAGTGGAAAAGAAAGATCTGAAAGATCCGGATAATAAAATCGAAGTTATTCCTTGGGAACAAAGGGGATGGGGAAAGCTATGCGGATATACAATTTCAAAAATTGAAGATATCGATTACGCGATATTTTTAATCAAGCAGGTTTACGAGAAATTTTATAAATAGCGATAATAAATTAAACCAGAAAAGGAACCAGCTTAATTTGTTGCGCTAGTCTAGCTTTTCAGAAATCAAATATATTTAAAAGGCAGGCATAAGCCTGTTTTTTGCTATGTGCTCCGTTCCCCGCTCATTGTGGCTAAAATTAGCCTAGTTTCCAGCTAAAAGATATCCACTGTTTGAGACTTGCTTTGTTTTGCCACCGAAGGTAAATTGCTGTTGCCTTAGAATTAATCAATAAAAATATATGACAAAAGCTAAATTCATAGCGTTTGAAAAAGTGAGGAAAAGTGGACTGACAAATATGTATGATATCAATGAAGTCCGCCTGATTGCTGTGGCAAAATACGGTAAGATTCTTACCAAGAAAGATTGCTTTGACTGTATGCTCAACTATGACAAGTATTTTAGAAAGTATCTTGCAGATAAATCTATATGGAAACAAAAACAATAAAAAATACAGCCGAAGAATTTCTGGGCTGGTTGCAAGTTGAAAGGCGCTTCGCGCAGAGTTCTATAATCAGCTACCGCTCCCGGCTGAAATGCCTCGTTCGAGATGTTGGCGATATTCCCATAGAAGAATTTGGAATGGAACACATTTTCAAATTAAAACAAATTCTACATCAGCGTGAAAATTCAGAAGTATTTATTGGGGTCTGTCTGGCGGTTATCAAGGGACTTCTGAAATATTGCAAATCCAACCTCTCTGCTCAGCTTCGATTAAATCCTGATGACATAACAATACCAAAGCGACCACGGCGAGAGGTCGTTTTTTTGACCTCGGAGGAAATTAAGCGATTTAGGGAATCCATTGATATTAAATCATTGACGGGCTTGCGCTTCAGGACTTTGGTGGAAACTTTACTTGGGACGGGAATGCGAATCTCAGAAGCGCTTTCGCTAGACAGAACATCCATAGATTTTCAGACTAAGGAGTGTTTGGTTATTGGAAAAGGTTCAAAGCAGAGAACTGTATTTTTCAGTGACGATGCAATATTTTGGATTAAGAAATATTTGGAGCGCAGAACGGATAAGCACGAAGCCCTTTTTGTAACTACAGGAAAAGAAGGTGCAAAAAAGAGACTTACTAACCAGGACAATACGAGATATTTCAAAAGACAGAGAGTTATTTCAGGAATCCATAAAAAAATTACACCACATTGCCTCCGCCACTGCTTCGCTAGCCATTTAGCTTTTAACAACTGCCCATTTACAGAAATAAAGACCCTCTGTGGGCATGAGAGGCTGGATACTACGATCAGATATTATGTTGGTCTGACGGACAAGGTGCGCGCGCGAGAAGCTCATCAGCAGTATTTGCATTACTGATGCAATCTTTCCTGAAATACTAATTTGGTGGTAAAATATAAAAATGGGAGATCGCATTATAATTTATATTCGCATATCGTATGAAAAATATATCCAGCATTAATGAATTGGTTAGGCAGATACAGGAAAAATATGGTAATCCGAAGGGTTATGAGGAATTCAAGCTATTGCTGTTGGATTCTGAAATTTTTAAAGATGACCTTTTTGATTTTTTTGTTACCCCCGAAGGGGAGAATTTTCCCATAGGCATAAGCTCGTATGCCATAAAGGAAAAGTTTATTTTAGACAATGGATTTTTCAATAGATTGGCAATGAATTTATATCAGTCGCTAGACGCCAAAGGGAAAAAGGTGCTTAAGGACGCTTTTTGGCGTGATGGTCTAGTTTTGGAAAAGGAAAAACTTTTTAATAAGGACAAAATAATTTTTACAGTTCATTACAGCGATATCGACCGGGTGATTAGGGTAAATAACAAGGCAATTGCTCGACCAAGGTTGAATAACGAAAATGACAATGTATTCGCGTATATTTATGATAACCCAAATAAATCGTTAAAGGTAGATGGTAACGATAAATTAGATGGAAAAGTTGAAGTCTTAAAGAGTTTAGATGATGTGGTAAAAAACCTTCAGTTTTTTGGAGAAGCCAGGCGGTTGTTTTTTCCAAAAGTTGGAAACAAGGAGATAGAATTTAGGAATCCAATTACTCTTGGCGAACTTAAAAACAGGGGATTTGATGAAAATATCACGGAAGACGACCTGTTTCCCGAGAAAAAAGTAGGCGCGAAAAGGCATACAAAGGTCAAATAGGAATAATTAGGTATACAGCGATGTAGCATTTCCAGATTCAGTCATAATACCCTTAGTTAATTGCTAAGGGTATTTTTTATGTTCGAAATATTCTCCGACAAATTAAAACTTTCCCAAAGTTTTTCTCGTTATTTCAGGAAGTTGGAAGCTGATGCGCTGTTGGCACCCAGCTCAATTGCCAAGTATCGGGATATAGCTCCCAGACTAGTGAAAATATTGGGCGATATTAATGTCAAAAAAATTAACGGCGAAACAATTATTTATTTGAAATCCGAGTTGAATAGAAAATATAAGCATTAAATTAAAATTTATATGTCCACAGGATCCAGTCCACCCGGCGTTAATATGCTGAGTGCCAGCCATAAAAATCAGTATTTGTCCGTTCTTCGCGGATTACTCAAATATCTTAAGGAAGACGAAGGAATCAAAATTTATGATTATGGCTTGATAAAAAGGTTTAAGGAAGAAAGTAAGCCGGTCGAGGTTCTGACTGATGAAGAAGTCCAAATTCTGATAAATTCCATTAAGGAAAACTGCATCACGAAATTACGATTGAAAACACTTCTAATTTGTCTTCTGAGTACCGGGGCTAGAATATCGGCGATGCTCTCAATCAACAGAAATGACATCAATTGGGAAAACGGAGTAGCGACTTGCAATGGCAAGGGGAATAAAATCAACGAATTGATTTTCAATGATCTGAGTCGCGAGTATCTTAAAAAATATTTGAGTGAAAGGAAAGATAACTGCCAAGCGTTGTTCGCCACTACTAATGGAAATCGCTGGAGCGTAAATTGCGTGGAGCGCGCCGTAAGAAATCAGGGAAAACGAGCTGGGATAAAAAAGAGAGTTTATTGTCACCTCGCGCGCAAAACGGCAGCCTCAAAGATGTTCTTTGCCGGTACGCCACTCCCAATTGTATCTCGTTTCCTTTCGCATTCAGATTTAGCCACAACCCAGAAATTCTACCTGAGAGGGGCGAATTTCGAGGAAGTTAAGGCCTATCACAAGACCTTGGACTATGGCATCCAGAAGCAAGATCAATGAATCAACTAACTAATTATAATTATTATTAAAATTCAAATCTATGAGCGAGCAACAATTTATAACCAATGACATGATCATGTCCGCTGTACTTATTTTCTTCGGCGAGATGATGGTCGATGTTAAGAAGAACGAAAATCAGGAGGTTGAATTTATTTTCAGCCAGTCTTTGGATTTGCAAGATTTAGTCAAAGCCTATTCTTTGGGCGCGCTGAATGTGGAACCAAGACGCTTTTCGGTCGTGCTACGAGATGTCAAGAAGATCATATTTGTCCAAAAAGGCAATCTGGAAAGGGGGTTGGGAAAATGAATAAAAGAAAAGTCGAGAAAAAGCTAAAAGAAGAAACCGCGAAAGAAAAAATTCTCAGTGAAAGAGGGAACTTGGCATATCGGCTAGAGCGTGTGGTCTATGACTATCCAGCTTCGACAAAGGATGAGCTGGAAGTTTTATCAGAGATGGAAGAAGTTGATTTTGAGAGGGCGCTTGCTTGGTTGATGTCAGATAAAAAAATGACGGTGTTTGAGGATAAAAATGGACTGTATCATCCGACAATGACAAGGCGCTCTAGTGATTTCTAATTTACTAAAAAGATTATATGTCAAAAGGTAAAAATAAAGTGGTGATGATAAAGATGCAATTCAGCCCGGTAATCGCGAAGAATATCGGGGTTGAGGAAGCGATAATGTATAGCAACATAGAATACTGGTGCGCTAAAAATGAAGCAAATAAAAAACACTTCTATGACGGAAGCTACTGGACATACAACACGCAAGAAGCGTTTGAAGAATTATTTCCATTTTGGACTAGGGCGCAAATAAGAAGAATTCTTTTCAAGCTGGAAGATAAAAAGTATATAAAAATTGGAAATTATAACAAGGCAAAATATGATCAGACCAAATGGTATTCAGCTACATTCTAATAAGCAAAAATGGATTGGTTGAAATCAGCCAATGGAATGGCTGAAATCAGCCAACCTATACCAAATAGTAAACAGCAAATAATAAACAATTACTTATAGTTATTCTACGGGTGTAACAGAATATACCATAACTATAAGAGCAGAACCTGTGGTTCAACCACTTTGAGAAAAGTAACTTAAAAATAGAAGAAAGGAGCGTGTCACATGAAAGAGATAGTCGAGAAGCTGAGAAAAAAGGGCTTCAAGTTTGTGCTTGCTTATGCGGCATGTTCCGGCATTTATGCAATCTTTGAATATCTGTATATGCCATGGCTAACTTACAAATTCGGGTATTGGATGTTTATTCCATTATACCCATCAGTTCTGCTGGCTAATTTCGGGGGGGTCTATTTGTATGACCTGCTTGGCGAGGACGTTTTGTTTATGGAGTTTGGCAGCAACTGGATATCCAAAGAGGGCGGAAGATTTGAGTGGATGAAAAAATATCTGCGTAACAGTAAGAGAAAAATTTTCATTGCACTTTCAATCTGGCCATCTCCTATTGCAAGCTATCTTTTTTTCCGCAAGGGTAAAAATGAAGCTGCAGCGGATATTTTCAGATGTATCGCAATAGGTAGCATCTATTGCACGATCGCGTGGGGCGGATTGCTGGGCTTAGCCTGGTTTATCATAGTCCATGTAGCAAATATCTTGAAATAGACCAAGGAGGATCAAATGAACGCTATATTTAAACTCTTGCAGCCTGCCGACTTTACACCAGAAGTAATGAAGCAGGTCATAGATCTCGGGATGAGAAGTGGTACATGGCAGGAATCAGACGTGGATTATTATAGGGATCAGTTCCTAAATCCAAGGAATATCAACATCGCATACCAGAATGAAAGTGGTCTAACTACTGGTTATATTCTGGCGAAGCCCCATAACGAGGCGGTACAGGACTACTTAGTTGAGGATCCCGCAATGGTAGAAAGTAGCACGGAAATGTTTTATGTTGATATTGTTATAACAGACCTAAAGCAAAATCATGTTTCGGTTGGCATGCACCTCATTAACGAGGTAATAAGGGAAAGCAACCGGCGCGGAGTTTCAAGATTCTCCCTGCATTGCAGAGTAATTAATGGGTTCAGTAAAATCATTCAACACAAATTCAGGAAGGGCTTGGATTTTGTCAGAAGGATTGAGCAGTACGTTGACTGCAATAATGAACCGTATGATTATATGGAGATAGTAGTTACTCTTTAAGCTCAGTAGTTGTTTTTGGGACTCATCGGTGGTTATCAACCATTGCTGAGTCCTTTTTTATTTGACAGCTTTTATATTTTGCTTCACTTTTATGTAGTTTTCTGCTATAGTTTTGTTGGGGGTAATCTTATAGACATATGTGTAATTCTGCACCACAATTACTCTACTATACCTATATTCCAGTATTAGTGTTGACGCTCATGCTGGGATTCTTGGTTTTTTTGAGTAATAAAAAAAATTTAAGTAGTCGCTTGTTTTTTTTGCTGTCCATAAGTACATCCTTATGGATTTTTTTTACCATGATGGATTGGCGAAGTGTTAATCCTGATATTGTAGAGATTTTCACTCGGCTTTCCATAATTGGCATTATTGTACCGGCAATATTTCTTTATTTTAGTTATGCTTTTCCTGATGGAAAAAACATATCAATAAAGAAAGTTATCCTTATATTTTTGCCTCTTTTGCCATTTATCTTGCTCTCCTGGACAAATCTTAATGTTGAGTCAATAGATACTTCTACCTCTGATTGTGAATCGGTTTTGGGCTCACTTTACTACTTAATCCCGGTTATTTTTATCCTGTATTGTGTGTGGGCGGGGGTTGTTTTGGTTAAAAAATTTAGGAGAGGCGATGATCAGGTAAAAAAGCAAATAAAATTAGTGCTGGTGGGGTTTGTATTTTTTATAGCATGGGCAACTGTTACAAACGTGATTGCTCCGCTAATTGGTTTTGATAATCTTTCCTTTTTCGGGCCTATTGGCGTGATGATTTTTATGTCTTTTGTTGCCTATGCTATCATCAAGTATCAGTTTTTGAGCATAAAGGTTCTATTGACGCAGGCGTTGGTGATTGGATTGATTATGATTGCAGGATCGGAATTGTTATTTGCGGAAAGTGCAACAAATCAAATATTGATTTTGATTACGCTAGCCGCAATTATTGGATTTGGATACATGCTTATCAAATCGGTTAAGTTGGAAGTTAAGCAACGAGAGGAAGTAGAGGCCGCTAATAAAACAATCGAGAGAAAAAATAGCCAGTTGGAAGTCGCTAATAAAGAAATCACCGAGAAAAAAGAACATTTGGAAATTGCCAACAAGGAAATTAGCAAAAGAGGGGAAGAATTACAAAAAATCAATAATGAGCTTAAAATCGCCTACGATAAATTGGAAGAATTGGATCAAGCTAAGGAAGAATTCACTAGTCTTGCCAGTCACCAGTTGAAAAATGCTCCAACCGCTATAAAAAGTTTACTGGCAATGTTTTTGGATGGAGACTATGGAAAAGTCCCGGACAATCAGCTTGAGGTTTTGAAAAATATCAATAAAGCCAATGAGCATCAAATCGAATTATCCAAGGAGTTATTGCAGATTATCAAGATGGAATCAAAAAAAGTGAAGCTTGATTTTCAGAAAGAGCGTGTTGAGGATATTTGTCAGAACGTATATAATAACCTAGCTGCTATGGCAACAGAGAGGAATCTTGAGATTAAATACGAAAGGCCGGAACAGCCATTGCCAGAATTGTTGCTTGATAAGAGCAAGGTTTTTGATTCAATCGTGATACCTCATTTAAAAATCTAATGATGAGCCCTTTCGATTTTTCAAATAAAAAACCTAGGATTCTAACAATTAATCTATCAAATATTAAAAAATTAGATACGCGATAGTTTTTTATCAATCTCT
>Ga0209211_10011388_pt1 | contig 11374 bp, 11 predicted proteins | sample RifGroA2_FD_183992 | JGI IMG/M metagenome (GOLD analysis project Ga0209211, IMG submission 183992) | Groundwater microbial communities from Rifle, Colorado, USA - Groundwater A2 (SPAdes) (version 2) | ecosystem: Environmental > Aquatic > Deep subsurface > Groundwater | place: Rifle, Colorado...
GTCGAGCGCAAGCTGTTCTTCGAACTGCTGAAGACCGAAAAGACGCAAGCCAGGATCGCCCACATGCTCGAAACAGGCAAGCCGCTGAGGAACTGACATGAGCAAACAAATCCAGGAAGCCTACATCATCGCCGCCACGCGCCTGCCGGTGGCCAGGCGCCGCGGCATGTTTCGCAACGTGCGCCCCGACGACATGCTGGCCCACGCCATCAAGGCGGTGCTGGCGCAGGCGCCGGGCCTCGACCCGCAGCTCGTCGGCGACGTCATCGTCGGCTGCGCCATGCCGGAAGCCGAGCAGGGCATGAACGTCGCGCGCATCGGCCTCTTGCTCGCCGGCCTGCCGAACAGCGTGCCGGGCATGACCATCAACCGCTTCTGCGCGTCGGGCTTGCAGGCGGTGGCCGACGCCGCGGCGCGCATCCGCCTCGGCGAGGCCGATGTCATGATCGCCGCCGGCACCGAGTCGATGAGCGTCATGCCGCAGATGATGGGCAACCGGGTCGCCATGAACCCGGCCTTCTTCGAGAAGGACGAGAGCCGCGCCATCGCCTACGGCATGGGCCTGACGGCAGAGAAGGTGGCGAGCCAATGGAAAGTGACGCGCGAGGAGCAGGACGCCTTCGCGGTGGCCAGCCACGCCAAGGCCATCGCCGCCATCCAGGCCGGCAGGTTCAAGGCCGAGATTACGCCCTACGCGATCGGCGAGCGCCTGCCCGATCTGGCGAGCGGCGCGGTCGAAGTCAGGCAGCGCACCGCCGCCACCGACGAAGGCCCGCGTCCCGACAGCACGCCGGACAGGCTCGCCAGGCTGCGCCCGGCATTCGCCGCCCAGGGCTCGGTGACGGCCGGCAACAGCTCGCAGATGTCCGACGGCGCCGCCGCCGTGCTGCTGGTGAGCGAGAGGATGCTCCAGCAGTTCAACCTCAGGCCGCTGGCGCGCTTCGCCGGCTACGCGGTCGCCGGCGTGCCGCCGGAGATCATGGGCATCGGCCCGGTCGAGGCCATCCCGCGCGCCCTCAAGCTGGCCGGCATCGGCCAGCAGGACGTCGACTGGATCGAGCTCAACGAAGCCTTCGCCGCGCAGTCGCTGGCGGTGATGAAGACGCTGGCACTCGACCCCGCCAAGGTGAATCCGCTCGGCGGCGCTATCGCGCTCGGCCACCCCCTCGGCGCCACCGGCGCCATCCGCACCGCGACTGTGGTGCATGCGCTGCAGCGAGAGAATCTCAAGTGGGGCATGGTGACGATGTGCATCGGCACCGGCATGGGCGCGGCGGGGATTTTCGAACGGGTCTGATGCTTCCGCACGAAACCCCGAGCCGTATCCGCAGCGTCCCGATCTGCTGGCGCCCGACAAATCGCGTTCCGCCTGCGTCGCGGAGTCCGTGCGCCGCAACGTCGAATTCCGCAGCGCGCAGCAATCTTTCGTCGAACGGGGCCTCGCCTCGGCCACCAAGGCGAAGCGGACCGGCAACTACGTCAGCGCCGCCGCCGAACGCGCGCAGGCCGCCATCGCAAAGGCCGTGGAACTGCTGGAAATCTTCCCCTTCTCCTGCCGCAAGGCAGCCGGCGGCCCCGGCACGCCCTTCCTGCGGGAACTGATCATCCCCTTCGGCGGTGCCGGCTACGTTGCCTTGTTCGAGATCGAGGACAACCGCCACGTCACGATCCTCGCCGTCCGGCATCAGCGGGAAGAGGATTACCATTGAGCGGGGGCGCAAGCCCGGCCCGCGCTCCGCCTGCCGAAACCTGACGGGTTCCGGGCCGCTTTTCCATCAGCCAATGGGGTCGTGTTCGATGTGGATATCAGGAACCCAGCCGTCCAGCCAGTTGGCCGAGCCACTCGCGCAGCGCCTTGGTGCTGGCGCCAAGGGCATCGGCCGAGGGCAGCGCCCGGTGGAGGAGTGAAGAGGGTGGATGGGTGGAATAGCCGGTCGGGGCGGGCATCACGGTCAGCCCCTGCTGTTCGAAGAGTTCCACCGCGCGCGGCAGGTGCGAGGCGTGGCTGACCAGGGCGATCCGGCCGATCCCCGCGCTCTTCAGGAGTTCGGCCGAGAAGGCGGCGTTCTCGGCGGTGTCGCGCGACCGGTTTTCGACCCAGCGCACTTTGCCATGGAAGTCGCGTTCGATGGCTTCCTTCATGGTTTCGCCCTCGGGTCGTCCGCCGTAGGGTGCGCCGCCCGTGACGAGTATGGGCAGCCCGGTGTGCCGCTGGAGATAAACGCCGTAACGCACGCGTACCAGCGTCCCCCCGCCGACGGTATCGCCGCCGTATTCGGGTGCGCCATCATAGTTGCCGCCGCCGAGGATCACGATGGCCTGGACATGCCGCAGGCTCTGCTCCGTGATGGGCGGGTATTTTTCCAAATCTTGCTTCAATGAATCGGCCACCGGCGACAGCGACAGGGCCAGCAGGATGAGGAGGGCCAGTAGCGTCGTGCCGCGCCCCAGGCGAGGGTGCCGCCGTGCGAGCCAGAGACCGACGAACGCCAGCAGCACGGGCCCGGCAGGCGGCAGAATCAGGGCGGCGAGGAGTTTCTTGATGTAAAACATGGGAGAAAGGTCGGCCTGATCCGGATTTGCCTGCGCCGGCGCGGGAGCTATGATCGGCGCAGTTTACCCTCTCCATTCCTATGCCCATACGCATTTTCGGCGATCTTCAACCTCTCACCCAGGCGATCCGCAGGCGCCCGGGGGGGCGGGTCGCGGCCGGTAGGGGCAGCTGATGGAGATCGGCGGAGTCGCCCTGCGCGACATCATCGTGGTGGCATCGGGGCTGGCGGGCGTTTATTTCGTCATCATGATGCTGCGCCTGGCGCAGATCGGCAGACACAAGACCGTGGCGCTCGATGCCCCATCCCTGACGCCGCCGCCGGTCGAAGCCGGCGCTGACGGTGGCGACGAGGCCGCGGCCGAAGCCGAGGCCGAGGCTGACAGCGCCGAAGTATTCGTCTATCCCAGACCCCAGGCCGCGGTTGCGAACGAGGCGCCGAGCTTCGGCGCCGAGCTGACCCGTTCCCACCTCGAGCGGGAGATCAAGCAGTTGCGCGAGGAAGTCGCGGCGCTGCGCGCCGAACTCGACGAGATCAAGGCGGCGCGCCGGGTCTCGCCCCAGTATGCCGATGCGATGGCGCTGGTGCAGCGCGGATTGACGGCCCAGGACGTGGCCGACCGTTGCAGTATTTCGCTCGCCGAGGCGGAGCTGGTATGGGCGCTGGGCCGCGGCCCGCAAAATTTCGACCAAGAGGACGACTATGGCGGAGAACCCGGACGTACCCACGCAAGATCCGCATAACACGGACGAGGCGCTGAAGAAGCGCCTGCTTTCCCACATCGCCATCGCCGGCGTGGTGGTGGTCGCCCTGCTCGGCGGCCTGGCAGTAATCGATGCCCTCTACGTGCCGCCGCCGCAGAAGGCGGCACCGGCCGAGCCCGAAGTGGCGAAGGCGCCCGAGGCGGAGGCGCCCAAGCCCGAAGCGAAGCCGGAAGAAAGCGCCGCGGCCCAGCCGGCCGAGAAGCCTGCCGAAGTGGCTCAGGCCGAGGTTCCCGCCGAGCCGGAGCGCACGACCGCGGCTACCGCGCCGCCGCCGAAGCCGCCGCGTCAGTTGACCGTGCCGGCGACCGCCCGCCCGGCGGCCATCAAACCGTCCGAACCCGTCGCCGCACCGCAGAAGCCGGAACCCGCGGCGGAAATCGCCAAGACCGCGCCGCCGGCCAGCCCGCTCGCCAGGCATGCTCCCGCTTCGCGTCCGCTCGCGCGGGCCGCCGAAAGCGGCCGCCAGTATGTGGTGCAAATGGGCGTTTTCAACAGCGTCGCCAACGCCGAGGAATTGCGGGCCAAGCTCGAACTCGCCGGCGTGCCCGCCCAGATCGAGGCACGGGTCCAGGTCGGCCCGTTCAAGACGCGGCAGGAGGCCGATCTGGCGCGGGAAAAGTTGCGGGCGCTTGGCATGGAAACCGGTATTCTGACCGCGATCAAGAGATAACCCCTATGGAAGCCACCATGAAAATCGAAAGCCCCCGTTACGGCACGCTCGAAGTCGCCCCCGGCAATGTCATCGAATTCCCGCGCGGCCTGCCCGGCTTCGAGGCCTGCCGCCGCTTTTCCCTGTTCCATCCCGAAGGCGAAGACCCGAAGTACTTCATTCTGCAATCGCTCGACGAAGCGGATGTCGCCTTCCACGTTGCGGACCCCTCCCGCTTCGGCTTCAGCTACGAGATTTCGCTCTCGGATGAAGAAGCCGCCGCAATCGGGCTGACCGATCCGTCCAGCGCGGTGGTCGCCGTCATGCTGACCAAGACCGGGAACGAAGAGCCGATGCGCGCCAATCTGAATGCGCCGCTGGTCATCAACCTTGCCACCCGCCGCGGACTGCAACATGTGTTCGCGCAACTGAACTACGAAGTGCTGCCGCCCGCGGCGGCCTGCGGGGCAGTCGCCGAGTTGGACTGAACGGAGACCAATGTGACCCGCGCCATCGTTTCCACGCCCGCCGCTCCCGCCGCCATCGGCACCTATTCCCAGGCCGTCAAGGCGGGCAACACGATCTACATGTCGGGCCAGATCGGCCTCGATCCGGCGACGATGCAGATGGTCGACGGCATCGACGCCCAGGTCGTCCGCGTCTTCGAGAACCTCAAGGCCGTCGCCGCCGCGGCCGGCGCCAGCCTCGATGACGCCGTCAAGTTCAATATCTATCTCACCGACTTGGCCAACTTCGCCAAGGTGAACGAGGTCATGGCGCAATACGTCGCGCAGCCTTACCCCGCCCGCGCCGCGGTCGGCGTCAAGGAATTGCCGCGCGGCGCGCTGGTCGAGGCGGATGCCGTGCTGGTAGTTGGCTGAGAAAAAGTCCGCTGCCGGCAACACGTTGGCGGCCAGGCTCGAACGGCTCGGCCTGCGCTCCGAGGCCGACCTCGTCATGCACCTGCCGCTGCGCTACGAGGACGAGACGCGCATCACGTCCATCGCCGCCGCCGTGCCGGGCATTGCGGCGCAGTTCGAGGTCGAGGTCGTCGCCTCCGAGATCGCCTACCGCCCGCGCCGCCAACTGATCGCACGGGTGGTGGACGCCAGCGGCGAAATGTTGCTGCGCTTCCTCAACTTCTACCCGAGCCAGCAGAAAGTCCTGCAACCCGGCGCGCAGTTGCGCGTGTTCGGCGAGCTGCGCGGCGGCTTCTTCGGCACCGAACTGATCCATCCGCGCTTCCACGCCATCCGCGCCGATGAGCCGTTGCCCGACCGCCTCACGCCGGTTTATCCGACCACGGCGGGGCTCTCGCAGAACGTGCTGCGCCGCCTTATCCTGCGGGCGCTCGACCAGGCCGATCTCGCCGACACGCTGCCGGAAGAGTTGAGGCGCCGCCTCGGCCTGGCTGACTTTGACGCCAGCCTGCGCTTCCTGCACGCGCCGCCGCCCGAAATCTCTCTGGCGGAGCTCGAAGCGCGCGGCCACCCGGCCTGGCGGCGCATCGCCTTCGACGAGCTGCTGGCCCAGCAGCTCTCGCTGCGCCGCGCTTACGACGCCAGGCGCACGCGCGGCGCACCGCCGCTGCCCGGCACCGGCGCGTTGAGCGGGCGCCTGCTGGCATCGCTGCCGTTCAGCCTCACCGCCGCGCAGCAGCGCGTCCGGCGCGAGATCGCCGCCGACCTCGCCGCAGCGCATCCGATGCAGCGCCTGCTGCAAGGCGACGTCGGCAGCGGCAAGACCGTGGTGGCGGCGCTGGCGATGCTGCAGGCGGCCGAGTCCGGCTGCCAGGCGGCACTGATGGCGCCGACCGAAATCCTCGCCGAACAGCACTACCGCAAGCTCGACGCCTGGCTGCGTCCGCTGGGGCTGGAGGTCGCCTGGCTTGCCGGCAGCCTGAAGAAGAAGGCCAAGACAGCCATGGCCGCGGCGATCGCTTCGGGCAGCGCACGCCTCGTCGTCGGCACGCATGCGCTGATCGAGGAAGGCGTCGACTTCGAAAATCTGGGCCTCGCCATCGTCGACGAGCAGCATCGTTTCGGCGTGCGCCAGCGGCTGGCGCTCAAGCAAAAAGGACTCTCCGCGCACCAGCTCACCATGTCGGCGACGCCGATCCCGCGCACGCTGGCGATGAGCTACTACGCCGACCTCGACGTCTCCACGCTCGACGAACTGCCGCCGGGGCGCACGCCGGTGGTCACCAAGCTCGTCGCCGAGGCACGCCGCGAACAGGTCGTCGCCCGCGTGCGCGATGCCTGCCTGGCGGGAAGGCAGGCCTACTGGGTCTGCCCGCTGATCGAGGAGTCCGAGGCCTTGCAACTGAAGACCGCCGAGGAGACCTACGCACGCCTCTCCGCCGATCTGCCCGACGTGCGCGTCGGCCTCGTGCATGGCCGCGTCAAGGCCGACGCCAAGGCCGCCGTGATGGCCGCCTTCGTCCGCAACGAGGTGCAACTGCTGGTGGCGACGACGGTGATCGAGGTCGGCGTCGACGTCCCCAACGCGAGCCTGATGGTGATCGAACACGCCGAGCGCTTCGGCCTGGCGCAACTGCATCAACTGCGCGGCCGCGTCGGCCGGGGCGCCCACGATTCGGCCTGCATCCTGCTCTACGCCCAGCCGCTCGGCGAGACGGCGCGCAAGCGCCTCAAGATCATCTTCGAAAATACCGACGGCTTCGAGATTGCGCGCCTCGACCTGGCGCTGCGCGGCCCCGGCGAATTCATCGGCAGCCGCCAGAGCGGCCTGCCGCTGCTGCGCTTCGCCGACCTTGACGACGCCGCGCTGGTCGAGCGCGTGCGCCAGGTGGCCGAGGAAATACTGCGCGACTGGCCGAAGCATGCCGCCGCCCACCTGCGGCGCTGGCTCGGTGGGCGCGAGGAATTGCTGAAGGCGTGAAAAAACGCTTGACAGGACAAAACGACGTAACTAAGATCGTCGATATGAAAAAGAATTACAGCCGCGCCATCCCGCCGCAGTGGCGCGACATGTCGAAGGTGTTCACCGCCCTAGGCGACGAGCATCGCCAGCGCATCCTGCTGCTCTTCGACCGCGGCGAGCGCCTCAATGTCGGCCAGATCGCCGCGGTGTCCACGCTGACGCGCTCCACCGTGTCGCACCACCTCAAGATCCTGCGCGAGTCGCGCGTGCTGGAGTCGGAGAAGATCGGCAAGGAAGTGTGGTTCTGGATCAACCGGCGCTTCATCGAGGAAACCTTCGGCAACGTTCTCGACTATGTGCGCACCCAGGGGTGACCGATATTTTTTTGCCAGTCATATCGATAGGTGTAGGAATATGAGTACAACGACGGCATGGATTGTGTATAGTCCGGCGTCAGGGAGGTTCGACGATGAAAGCTGTAATGCGTAATTGGGTGCGCCGCGTGCTGCGCCTCGGCGCCGCTCTGCTGTTCCGCGTGAAAGTGCATGGCGACGCCGCTCCGCTGCGGGAGCAGCGGCTGCTGGTGATCGCCAACCACGAGTCCTTTCTCGACGGCCTGCTGCTGGGCCTGTTCCTGCCGGTGGACGCCGTGTTCGTGGTGCATACCGGCGTCGCGAATTCCTGGTATTTCCGCCTCGTGCTGTCGCTGGTGGATTACCTGGCAGTCGATCCGACCAGCCCGATGGCGATGAAGCGCGTCATCAAGCTGATCGAGTCCGGCCGGCCGGTGGTGATCTTCCCCGAAGGGCGCATCACCGTGACCGGCAGCCTGATGAAGGTCTATGACGGCCCGGCCTTCGTCGCCGCCAAGACCGGCGCCACCTTGCTGCCGGTGCGGCTTGACGGCGCCAGCCGCAGCTACTTCTCGCGCGTCAGCGGCAAGTATCCGCGCCGGCTGCTGCCGCAGATCTCGCTGACCTTCCTGCCGCCGACGCGTCTGGCCATGCCCGAGGCCGCGACGGCCCGGCTGCGCCGCCGCAAGGCCGGCGAGGGCATGCGCCGGCTGATGCAGGAGATGGTGTTCGCCTCGCGGCCGCGCCAGACGCTCTACGCGGCACTGATGGACGCGGCGGAAATCTTCGGCCGCTCGCGCCGCCTGGTGGAGGACATGAAGCAGATCGAGTACTCCTACGACGACCTGCTCAAGATGGCGCTGATGCTCGGCCGCCTGGCGGCGCGTGCGACCGCCGCCGGCGATGTCGTCGGCATCCTGATGCCGAACCTCGCGCCGACGCTCGGCCTCATCTTCGGCCTCACGGCGCGGCGCCGCGTGCCGGCGATGCTCAACTACACCGCCGGCACCGAGGGCATGCAGGCGGCTTGCGTCGCCGCCGGCATCCGCACCGTCCTCGCCTCGCGCGCCTTCCTCGAACAGGCCAAGCTGGTCGACAAGGTCGGCGCCTTGAAGGATGTGCGCGTGCTCTATCTCGAAGACTTGCGCGCGCAGGCCGGGCTGGCCGACAAGCTGTGGCTGGTGCTCTACGCACTGCGCTTCCCGCGCGCCTTCGAGCTGGCGGCCGACCCCGAGTCGCCGGCGGTGGTGCTGTTCACGTCGGGCTCCGAGGGCAAGCCGAAGGGCGTGGTGCTGTCGCATCGCGCGCTGCTCGCCAACATCGCGCAGATACGGGCGGTGATCGACTTTTCGGTGGAGGACAAGCTGCTCAACGCCCTGCCCATCTTCCATTCCTTCGGCCTCACCGCCGGCGCGCTGCTGCCGGTGCTGACCGGCGCGAACTTGTTCCTCTATCCGTCGCCGCTGCATTACCGCGTCATCCCCGAGCTGGCCTACGACCGCAATTGCACCATCCTCTTCGGCACCAATACCTTCCTCGCCCAGTACGCCAAGTTCGCCCATCCCTACGACTTCTTTCGCCTGCGCTACGTCATCGCCGGCGCCGAGAAACTCTCCGAGTCGGTGCGCGCCCTGTGGTTCGAGAAGTTCGGCCTGCGCATCCTCGAAGGCTACGGCGCCACCGAGACGGCGCCGGTGCTGGCCGTGAATACGCCGATGGCCTACCGCAGCGGCACCGTCGGCCAACTGCTGCCGGGCATCGAGGCCAGGCTGGTGCCGGTGCCGGGCATCGAGGGCGGCGGACTGCTGCACGTGCGCGGCCCCAACGTCATGTCCGGCTACTTCCGCTACGACCACCCCGGCCGCATCGAGCCGCCCGCCTCGGACGTCGGGCCGGGCTGGTACGCCACCGGCGATATCGTGAATTTCGACGAGGACGGCTTCCTGCGCATCGTCGGCCGCGTCAAGCGCTTCGCCAAGGTCGCCGGCGAAATGGTCAGCCTCGAAGCCGTAGAGAAGATGGCCGTCGCCGCCGCGCCGGGCGCCGCCCATGCGGCCTCCAGCCAGCCCGACGCCCAGCGCGGCGAGGCGCTGGTGTTGTTCACCACCGATGCCGGCCTCAACCGCGAACGCCTCCAGGTCGCGGCAAAGGCAGGCGGCTGGCCGGAACTGGCGGTGCCGCGCAAGATTCTGCGCGTCGATGCGCTGCCGCTGCTGGGCACGGGAAAGATCGACTACGTGACCCTGAAGGCCTGGGCGGAGGCGGCGTGATGGCGACCGCCGATGCGGGCCGCCGCCGCTTCCTCGCCGCCGGGCGCAATCTCGCCGTCCTGATGGCGGGCAGTTGGGGCGTGGGCGCATGGGCGCGCCCGGTGCTGTGGAATCCCTGCCGCGGCGCGTTGCCCCAGTCTCTCGCCGCGCATCCGGTCGTGCTGGCCGCCTGGGACGGCATCGATCCCCGGCGCGTGTGGGACTGCCACGCCCATATCGCCGGCACCGGCGATTCGGGCAGCGGCATCACGACGGCGCCCGAGATGGAGAGCCTGGCCAGCCCGGTCCAGTTTGCCCAGCGCCTCTTCTATCTCAATGCCGGCTGCGCCCATGACGCGCCGGGGCAGATCGACCGCAGCTATGTCGAGCGCATGCGCGACCTCGTGGATGGCCTGCGTCCGGGCGTGAAGCTGATGCTGTTCGCCTTCGACCGTTGCCATGACGAGGCGGGCCGTCCGCTGCCGGAACGCACGGCCTTCCATGTGCCGGATGCCTATGCGCGCAGCCTCGCCCGGCGCTACCCGGACCATTTCGAGTGGGTCTGCTCGGTGCATCCCTACCGGCCCGACGCGCTGGCGGCGCTCGAAGCCGCCGCCGCGGGCGGCGCCCGCGCCGTCAAGTGGCTGCCCTCGGCGATGGGCATGGATCCGGCTTCGCCCAAATGCGACGCGTTCTACGACGCCCTGGCGCGCCTCAAGCTTCCGCTGATCAGCCACGCCGGCGAGGAGATGGCGGTGCACGGCGCGGGATATCAGGAGTACTGCAATCCGCTGCGCCTGCGGCGGGCGCTGGATCGCGGCGTACGCGTCGTCGTCGCCCATTGCGCTTCCATCGGCAAGGACGTCGACCTCGACCAGGGCGCTGCCGGTCCGGTGGTGCCGAGCTTCGACCTCTTCGCCCGCCTGATGGCCGAGCCGCGCTACGCAAGCCTCTTGTATGCCGACATCTCGGCCGTGACCCAGCGCAACCGTTCCACCGCCACCCTGAGGGCGATCCTGACGCGGCGGGAGTGGCACGGCCGACTGCTCAACGGTTCCGACTATCCGTTGCCCGGCGTGATACCGCTCTTCTCGCCGCGCCGCCTGGCGGCGGCCGGACTTCTCGACGCGGCGGCGGCGAAAGTCATCGACGAGATCCAGGGCTACAACCCGCTGCTGTTCGACTTCTTCCTCAAGCGCAGCTTGCGCGCCGAAGGCAACGCCCTGCCGACGGGCATCTTCCATACACGCGACTTCTTCCTCGGGAAATCGACATGAGCACCCAGTCCGGCCTGCTGCGCGAGCGCCGCTTCCTGCCGCTCTTCGTCACCCAGTTCCTCGGCGCCCTCAACGACAACGTCCTCAAGAACGCGCTCGTCGTGCTGCTCACCTTCCAGGCGGCGGCGTGGACGACGCTCCAGCCCGAGGTGCTTGCCAATCTTGCCGCCGGCATATTCATCCTGCCCTTCTTCCTGTTCTCGGCCACGGCTGGGCAGCTGGCCGACAAGTTCGACAAGGCGCGCCTGGCGCGGCTGGTGAAGCTGCTGGAAATCGGCATCATGCTGGTCGCCGGCGCCGGCTTCGCGCTGCACAGCCTGGCCGTGCTGATGACGGCGCTGTTCATGCTCGGCCTGCATTCGACGCTGTTCGGGCCGGTCAAGTACGCCATCCTGCCGCAGCATCTGCGCGCGGAGGAACTCGTCGGCGGCAACGCGCTGATCGAGGCCGGCACCTTCGTCGCCATTCTCGTCGGCACCCTGCTCGGCGGCCTGCTCGCCGGCAGCGGCGAAGCCGGCCCCCTGTGGATCACGGCGGCGGGATTGGCGATAGCCGTTGCCGGCTATGGCGCCAGCCGCTCCATTCCCGCCGCGCCCGCGCCGGAGCCCGGCCTGCGCGTCAGCCCGAATCCGTTCACCGAAACCTGG
>Ga0209211_10011391_pt1 | contig 11370 bp, 9 predicted proteins | sample RifGroA2_FD_183992 | JGI IMG/M metagenome (GOLD analysis project Ga0209211, IMG submission 183992) | Groundwater microbial communities from Rifle, Colorado, USA - Groundwater A2 (SPAdes) (version 2) | ecosystem: Environmental > Aquatic > Deep subsurface > Groundwater | place: Rifle, Colorado...
CAGGAAATAAATTCGGCTCTTGCCCTCCGGATCCCTGGTATCGGGTATGCCGTCCACCAGCACGCCCAGCGAGGGCGGATAACCGGATTCTCCCAACGCGTTAACGATCCGGCCATCGTTCACCGCCTCTTTGTAGGCATCCAGCGCGGTGCGAATTTCGCGCAATGCGAAATGCAGCTCCTGCTCCTTCGCGCGTTGCACGCTCAACTCGGCCATCGGCCATGCGGCTGTCGCGAGCAAGCCGATGATCGCCACCGTGATCACCAGTTCGATCAGGGTGAAGCCGCAATGGCGTATGGGCCGGGCGCGGCGAATGCCAGCGTCTCGCCGCTTGCCCCGACCGGGACGATCTGGCTTGCCGAGATCAGCGATTGCGGCGCAGCCCGGATCACCTCGAACCCTATCGTGACCATGCCGCCGGAAGCTGTCGCCCCCGCCGCCTCGATGCCGGATACTTTGACCAGTATCTGGCCGCTGTCCTGGTCTATGGTCTTGCTGATCTGCGGCTGCGAATTTTTTTGTTGCAGCGCAGCGCCTTCGACGGCATCGCTGGCTTTCAGCACAGCCGGATCGAATTCCACCAGAAACTCCAGGCTTTTCAGGCTCTGCGCCGACTGGGTATTGAGGGTCAGGCTGATCTTGTCGCCGACCTTCGCCTGGCCGGGGCCTTGCCAGGAAAGCGCCAGCGGAGCCTCGGGCGCAACACTCGGGAGCGCGCGCTTGCCCGGAAGCGGCGGCGCCGCAGGCATTGCGGGAGTAGCTGCGCCGGAGGTGCTCAGCGTTACCGCGCCAAGCGGCCTGAGCAGGGTGGGCCTGGTTTGCAGGGTAGCCTCGGTGCCGGACCAATATTCCACTTCCCGCGCGTCGGGCTGGCGCATTCTGCCGACGATATGCGGCGTGATGGAAAGGACAATTTCCGTCTTGGTGCCATTGCCCTGGTGCTCTGAAAACAGGCGTCCCAGGATCGGCAATTGACCCAGGCCGGGCACTTTGCTCGCGGAGTTGCGCTCCTGATTGTCGATCAGCCCGGCGAGAATCTGCGTCTCCCCGTCCTTCAGTTGCAGCAGGGTCGATGCATTGCGCGTGCCGATCTGGTAGGCGAGCGTCCCGGACAATGCGTTCTGGACTTCCTTGACGATGGTGCTGACGTCCAGGTTGATCTTGATCGCCACCTCGCTGTCGAGGTGAATATCCGGCTCGACCTCAAGCTTCAATCCCACGTCCAGATATTGCACGTTGCCGGTCACCACCGGCGCTCCCGTTGAAACCGGCGTCACGGCATTGGTAATGACCGGCACGCGGTCGCCGATCATGATTTTGGCCTTTTCGCGGTTGCGCGCGCGGATGCGCGGGCTCGCCAGAATCTTGGTGTCGGTGTCCTGCAGCATCGCCTTGAGCGTGACGCTCATCGCCGGGCTGGTCAGGATGTTGTCGCTGTTGATCTGGCGCAACTGGGTGAGCGTCGGCGTCGTGGTGGGGGTGGCTGCGCCCTGGACAACCCCGGTTCCCATGGCGGTGAGCGTGAGCTGGTCGGGCCACTTGACGCCGATGTCCGTCAGGCGCGTGCGGTTGACCTCCAGCACCTCCACTTCCATCATGACTTCCGGCTCGGCAATATCCTGGTCGGCAATCATTTTCTCGGCGAGCAGGATGGCGTCCGGCGTATCGCGGATCACAATGGTGTTGATTTTTTCGTTGACGAATACATCCCTGGTCTTGAGCACCGTCTTGAGCATCGTCAGCATCTGCTTCGGATCGGCATTGACCAGATGAAAACTCCTGATCATCAGCTCCTGGTATTCCTTGATCTTTGCAGGCGTGTTCGGGTAGATGAACACCGTGTTGCTGCTGATGATTTTCTTGCTTAACTGGCTCTGCATCAGGATCAGCTCGATCGTATCCTCCACCGAAACATCCTTGACGAAAATCGACGTCTTGAGGTCGGGCTTCACATCCTTGTCCAGCAGGACATTGATGCCGCTGACGCGCGCCAGCGCCTCGAACACCATTTTGAGATTGGCGTCGCGGAATTGCAGGGTGACCGGCTTCTTGAACTGTACCTTGAGCGTGGGCCCCGCGATCAATTCCTTCGCGGCCTGCTCGTCGATCTGGCGCTGTAGCATCACTGCCTGACTGTTCTTCGGATTCTCCAGCAACACTGGTTTCAAGGCGGCGCCGGCTGCGGCCGGGTCCATTTTTTTCAGCGACTCTCTGGCTTCGGCAATTATTTTTTCATGGCGCTGATCCATGGCCAGCGCTTCCAGGCCATCCTTGGCGCGGCGGTTGTCGGGATCGATCTTGAGGGCGCGCTCGTATATGGCCTGCGCCTCGTCGCCGCGCCCGGCAGCGCGCGCGCTGGCCGCCTGCGCAAGCAGCCGGATCGCGATCCGTTCGCGGTTGCGTGGCACGGCGGCGCGATGGGACATATCGTCCGGGTCGGTTTTGGCGGCATCCTGCAATCTGGCCAAGCCCTCTTCGTAGCGCCCCTCATCGATAAGCAACTGCCCTTCGCGGCTCAGTTTTTCCGCCGCGCATCCGAACAGCAGGCTTGCCATCAGGAGGAGCAGCACAACGGATCGCAGGCCGGGTTTGCGTAGGTCGGGCTTCAGCCCGAAATGTCGGGTTAAAACCCGACCTACAAGCCCTCGATTTTGCATTACCTCACTATCCGGGTTGAGCGGCAGGGCTGTCTGGTTACTCATGACAAGTTCCTGAAAGAGAGCGGTCATGTTCTATCCTCCGCATGCGATGGGTTGGCGTCATGACGCAACATCCGTTTTGAGCGACTGCTTGATATTCAGGGGCAGATAGGTGAGCTCGAGTATGCCGGCTGTGACAGGCCCGATGCGGTAAGTGTCGTCTATCACTTCGCCTTCGGAAACGGTATAGACCCGGTCGGCCCACCCAAGAATGATGACCGGGGCGGGCAAATCCTGATTCTTGAAATGCCCGAGATAGGTAAACGGCAACGGGGGCGCCACCGGTTCTGCCGGCGGCTGCGGCAACGCTGGCGGCGCTGGCCGCGGTGGCGGCGGTGCATACCAGGAAATGGTGTCGAACGCGTTGCCGATTTCCTCGCCGTCATCGGGCTGCTGCTTTTGATTAAGCAGGCGCTCGAATTCCGCTATTTCCGCCAAGGCTTCGCGCTTTATTGTTTCAGCCGCCCGGGGTGCGGTCATCGTGATTTCGCGCATCGCCGCGCGCCCTTTTTTTGCCTGGGCAGGCTCCTCGCCGGTGCCCATGGCCATGACGATTCCGCTGAGGGATGCGCCGAGCAATGCCCACTTGCCCAATGGGCTCCATGACGGCCACTTCATGACTTGCGCTCCAGCAGGTAAAGCGCCAGCTTGATATTGGCTTCCACCACGGGGTCACCGATATTCTGGCGCTTGAATTGCACTTGCTGTAGTGACAGGACAGGTATGCTGGCCGTCAAGGCCATGAGGTATTTGCGTATTTGCAGGTACTCTCCTTTCACCGGAAAAATCACCTGGAAGCTGACCAGGTTCCCTTCCTTGCTGCGGATTACCTTGTATTCACCCTTGTCCAGCCCGATTCCCTGGCTTTGCGCCAGCGCAAATATTTTCTCCAGGCTCGCGGGCAAATGACTGCTATCGGGAAACATCCCGTAGAACTCGGCAAGCTGCTCCTCTGGCGAGCGCTGCCTGGTGTTTGCCCCCGGCCCGCCCTGCTTCATCTGCTCCTGGAGGGAAAGCACGCTATGCCGGGCCGATGCCAATTCATCCCGGACCGGCAGAATGGCCGAAAAATATAATGCCAGGCAGAGGCTCAACAGCCCGGCACCCGCTGCACCCGGCCAGCCGAGCAAACCGGGGCCGCGCCGTTTGATCCAGCGCAGGTTCGAGGGCGACATGGCGAGCCGCAGGCGCAGGATTTTTTCTTTGGCCGCCCGGAAAAAATCCCGTTGTTCCGGAAAAATATTCCGTGCGGCTTGCCGCCAACGTTTGAACAGGCCGGTCATGGCGCAACCTCCCAGGCTGCAACCAGTGAAAACCGCACCGGCTTTTCCGGGTCCTGTTCCTGAATCTGGTGGCTTTGCAAATAGATGCTGCCGAATTCCTGCTGCCTCTCCAGCCGCCTGATGTAATCCAGCATGGCGGCAATATCCCTGGCCTCGCAACTGATGTGCACGATATGTTTCTCGACATCCGGCTCCATTCCCAGCAGCGTCACTTCCTTGTTGACCGACGCTTCGACGGCCCGGAAAAGTTTTTCCCAGGGCAAAGAATGCTGGCGCAGTATTTCGTTGGCATGCCTGATTTCCTGCATCATCTCCGGCATGTCGCGGCGCTGCGGTTTAACCTGCGCCTGCCGTCCGAACTTGCCCAGGCTGGCTTGCCAATCCGACATTTGCACGGTCAGTTGATAATAATGCTGCCCTGTCAGCGCCAGCGCCACGATGGCCAGCGCCAGCAAAATCGCCCCGGCCACGGGAAAGGGTTTCATGCTGCGCTGGTAATCGAGGCGGAGTGCGGTCACTTGGATCACCCATTCAGGTACATGGCAAACTGCCTGTCGCTCTCCGGAGCGAGGCCGGGTACAGGCGGCGGTTGCAGATACTGAAACTGCCAGCGGCTGCCGGAGGGAAGCGCCTCTTCCGGGCAATCCGGAGCCCATAAAAAAACCTCGTCGGTGGCAAGGCCGGTGTTGGCGAGAAATGCCTCGCGCTCCAGAAAGAACGGCAAACTCTCGCGCCAATTCTCCTCCGCCCTGATGGTGCGCACCCATGACCACTGGCCCTGTTGCAACAGGGCGAGGCACAGGTTGCCGCGCTCGGCGAGCACCAGCCATGCGCTCCGGCCGCGCAACAGGGCGCGGCAACTGTTGTAAGCCGTCATCAAATGCGGCTGGATCGATTGCAGGCCGATCTGCAAACGGCCAAACAGCTCGCGCAGCGCTCCGAGCAGCCTGGCATCCACCGCACAGGCTATCTGCGCCATGCCGGCGCTGCCCCGGTTGATGCGCAATTCCCACGCATCCGTGTCGCTGCCGTACATTTCCCTGAACGAATGCCGCGCGAACAGCATTTCTTCCCGGTCGTCGCTCAATGCTTCGTTCCAGGGAATCAGGGTATAACGCGCGAGCTGGTTGGCGATGACTGCGGTCGCATGCGACTTGCGATAGGCACCGTTCGATAAAGCTATCTCCAGCGCCCCGAGCGCATCGTCCCAGGGCATTTCGCCCGCCGCGGTGTTGCAGGGCAGTATGCGTTTATCCAGCACCTGGCGCTTCACTCCACGGCGCGTAAATTCGCGCCTGACGGAGACCAGCACCACCTGGTCCCGGTACAGCACGATGCGATGTTCGTCACGCGACCAGAGTGACACGATTGATCTCCTGTAGTGTTGTTTCGCCCCTGGCCACCAGGTCTACCGCGCTCTGGCGCAGGAAGCGGGTGCCGTTGCGTTCGGCCGCTTCGCGGATCAGGCGCATCGGCTGTCTGGCGATGATGAGCTCGCGGATTTCATCGTTCATGCAGAGGATTTCGGCGATGGCCTTGCGCCCTTTGTAACCGGTGCCACGGCAATGCCCGCAGCCCTGCCCAGCCTGGAATGCCATGTTTTTCGCATCGTTCGAATCGATTCCGGACTCCGCAATCAGCGTCGCGTCCGGGCGATCGGCTGCCGCGCAGTGGGTGCAGTTCACCCTGACTAGGCGCTGCGCCAGGATGCCGTTCAGGGCCGAGACAAAACTGTACGGATCGACTCCCATATGGGTGAAGCGGCCAATGACATCGAACACGTTGTTGGCATGCACCGTGGTAAACACCAGATGGCCGGTCAGCGCCGATTGCACGGCGATCTGGGCCGTCTCCGGGTCGCGGATCTCGCCGACCAGAATTTTGTCCGGGTCGTGGCGCAGGATGGAGCGCAGCCCGCGCTCGAAGGTGAGTCCCTTTTTCTCGTTGACCGGGATTTGCAGCACGCCGGGCAGCTGGTACTCGACCGGATCTTCGATGGTGATGATCTTGTCATGGCCGTTGTTGATTTCCGAAATCGCCGCATACAGCGTCGTCGTCTTGCCGCTGCCGGTCGGGCCGGTGACCAGCAGCATCCCGTACGGTTCGCTGGAAAGGCGGCGGATGACGGTGATAAGCCGGGCGTCGAAGCCGAGGTATTCGAGGCGCAAACCCTTGATCTGGTCGGACAGGGTTTGCTTGTCGAGAATGCGCAATACGGCATCCTCGCCAAAAATGCTGGGCATGATGGAAACCCGCAAATCCACCTCATGCCCGCGTATCGACACCTTGAACCGGCCATCCTGCGGGATGCGCCGCTCGGCGATGTCGAGGCTGGATATCACCTTGATGCGCGAGATCACCTGCGCTGCCATCTCCGCGCCAGCCACCGAACCCGCCGTGGTCAGCACGCCGTCGATGCGATACCTGATGCTGAGTCCGGACGAATTGGATTCCAGGTGAATGTCGCTGGCTTCGGCTTTCAAGGCATCGTACACCGTCGAATGAACCAGCCTGACGACGGGACTGACATCCTCGCTGATGGTCTTGAACGACAACTCGTCCACTCTCTCGCCGGACGTTTCCGTTTTTTCCGCCATGGCCTGCAAACTGTCCATGGCGTTCAGCGACTCTTCATAGTGTGCGAGGTAAGCCGCTATATCCGCGCGTTGCGCCAGAGCCCAGGTAAAAGCCTCCGGAATATGCTGTTCCGCCCAGGCCTGAAAACTGATGTTGAACGGATCGCTCATGGCCAGGATCAGACGCTGGCCGCTATCGCGCAAAGCCAGGCAGCCGCGCTCCAGCGCAACGGAAAAAGACAGCGCCTCGAATGCCGGCAGCAGGCGGTTCAGGTCATCCATCGCGAACACCGGATAGTGGAGCATGCCGCCCAGCGCATCGACAAAACATTTCGCATCCAGGCCGGACTGTTCTTCGAGCACCTCCGCCACACTGCGCTGGGTGTGCGTAGCGGTAATACGCGCCTCGCGCACCTGCTGCGGCGAAAAAACCGGCTCGGCGTCGGCGATGAATGATTCGGCCATGTTCATTCGATGCTCCCCGCCAGTTCGAAAATCGGGAAGTACATCAGCACCACGATGACCCCGATGACCATTCCGACAAACGCCATCAGCAATGGCCCGAACGCCTTGACGAAACGCTCGATCCAGCGCGCCATTTCGTCCTCGTGAAAAGCCGCAACGCGCTCCATCATCTCGTCGATCCGCCCGGTGCGCTCGCCCACGCGCAACAGGCGCAACGCCAGAGGCGTACCCAGGCCGTATTTCTCCATCGCACGGGAAATGGAGCCGCCTTCCTGGATGCTTGCCGTGGCAAGCGCCAATTGCGCACGCATCGATTCCTGGAGGAGGCCAGACACCATTTGCAGCGCCGCCACGATCGGCATGCCGCCCTGCAACAGCATCCCGAGCGAACGGTAAAACCGCGCCATCTGGTACAGGTGCAGGCGTTTGCCGAGCGCGGGAAACTGCCACAGCTTTTGTTCGACCCAGCGCTGGCAGCCAGGCTGCAAAGCGGCAAAAACCAGCCCTGCGCAGAGCATCGACACAATTGCCAGAAAGAGTTTCCAGTGCGCGTCCAGGAGCAATCCCCAGCGCATCAGGAGCATCGACATGAAAGGCAGGTCGGTGCCGATATCCGCATAGATATGACTGAAACGCGGCACGACGAAGATCATCAGGAACAGCATCACCAGCCCGCCCGCTCCGGCCAGGATGACCGGGTAAATCGAGGCGGTGACCACCTTGCGCTTCACGCCTTCCATTTGCGTCTGGTAAACGATGTAGCGCGACAGCACCTCGGCCAGGGAGCCGGTTTTTTCGCTGGAGCGCACGGTCGCCACATACAGCGCGGGGAAATCCTTGGGCAATTGCTCCAGCGCGTATGACAGTGGGCGCCCCTCATACAGCAGGGAGATTATTTGCGTCAGCGTTTTCCTGGCATCGGGCTGGTCTTCTTTTTCCGCCAGCGCCTCGATCGCCTCGATCAATGGCAGGCCGGCTTCCAGCAAGGCCAGCAGCTCCTGGCTGAACAGCACCAGAGGAAACCGGGACTTCCGCCGCAGCAGCGCAGACCAGCGCTGTTTTGCTCTGGTTGCCAGGACGGTGTAACCCTGCGCCTGCGCCTGAACTGCGGCATCGTTTGCGTCTGCCGCTTCCAGCAACAGCAACAGCAGCCCTTCGTTACCCCGCAACGCCTTCACCTCATATTGCATGACTACCCCGCTCTGAAGCCGATCTGTTGGCAAGCCTCGAATCTTGTTCCCGTGTCATCCGTTGCAGTTTGCGCAGCGCCATATCTACCAGTTGGTGATATCGGCTGCCTCCCCTTCCCCGCCGGGTTGCCCATCCTTCCCGTAGGAGATCAGGTCGTATTCCCCATGTTCGCCGGGCATCGTGTAGACATAGGGGTTTTCCCATGGATCGGGCGGCACGCCCTTGACCAGGTATGGGCCATCCCATTTCGGCTCGTTGGCCGGGGGCGCAACCAGCGCATCCAGCCCTTCCTCCATGCCCGGATAATGCCCGGTGTCGAGGCGAAACTGATCCAGCGCTTTGCCCAATCCGTCGAGCTGTGCGCGAGTCGCCTTGACCTGCGACTTGCCGATATTGGAAAAATATTTCGGCCCCACAAACCCCGCAAGCAAACCGATGATTACCATGACCACCAGCAATTCGAGCAGGGTGAAGCCCTGCCCTGCCGGAGGAAAACAGCGCTGCGCAACAGGAAGTTCCAGGTTTCTCATTTCGTCCCTCGGCAGTTGTTTGCGATGGCCTTACCTTAACGGCTCATGTCCGGATTCTCACTGGGAGGATGACTGTATTCATTTGTACGGAATGCACCGTATTTGTTGCGCAGGGTTAATGCGCAGCGCACCAACATCCGGCTGGCTTGCTTCTGCAAGCGCGCTGCAACTACAGTTTTTTTGGGAAAAGAATTAAGGCGTTTGCTCATTTTTTCGTTCTGAGTCATGCGCTAAAGTTCATCCCAACTCATTGTCAATTTGCCTTTGCAAGGCATAGCCGTCATTCAAATTTTTATTGGAGAAAAAATGACATTGGCAAAATTACAGCAACTGGCACGTGATGGGCGCCAGAACCGCCGCAAACCGGGGACAGTATGGCTACGCTAGGCCAGCGATTATTCGGAAAGGCAAACTGGCTGCTCGCGAAAACCGGCCTGCTGCCCAACGGCAAAAACCTGCCGGGCAAACCCGCTCCGTTCGAACCGGGCAATACTCAGGACCTGCTGTACGAACTGTGGTTCGACCAGTTCGAGCTGGCCAGATATAAACACGAATCCAGGCAATTCAAGCAGAAGCTGGAAGACACGCACAAACACCATGCCATCCTTTATGACCTGGTGCCTGTCGGTTGCCTGACCCTGGACGAAAAGGGGCGCACGCTGGAAATCAACCAGGCCGGCGTCGATATGCTGGGCAGGGAGCGCAGCCAACTGCTCGACAAACACTTCATTGCCTGTCTTGCCGAGAATGATCGGTCGCAGTTTCTCCATCACCTGTATCAGGTGTTCCAGTTACGCGTCAACCTTGCCATCGAATTGAGGATCAAGGCCCCCAACGGCATCCTGCACGACGTGCGCCTGGAAAGCCGGGTCATGGAAAGCGCAGACCATACTCTCTCCTGTCATATGGTCATGACAGACCTGCACGAACGCAAAAAGGCCGATGAAGCATTCCATCTGGCCTCGCGCGTGATCGAGGGTGCGACAGAGGGAATCATGGTCACGGATGCCGACAATATTATCCGCTCGGTTAACCCGGCCTTCGAGAAAGCCACCGGATACACTGCCAGCGAGGTTATCTGCAACACGCCTGCCATGCTCAAATCCGGCCATCATGGCGAGGGTTTCTACCGGGAGATGTGGGATGCGCTGAATACAAGCGGGGAATGGCAGGGAGAAATCTGGAACCGGCACAAGAACGGCGATATTCGCCCGGAGTGGTTAAGCATCAATGCCGTCAGGGATAACCAGCAAAAAGTGATCCACTATGTGGGAATTTTTTCCGACACCCCTACCCGGAAATACGTTCTGGAGCGGCTGGAATATCTGGCCTATTACGACGGACTCACCGGGCTTCCCAACCGGCACCTGTTCCTCGACCGGCTCAACATGTCCCTGTCCCAAGCGCGGCGCGACAGGCACATGCTGGCGGTTATATTCATCGACCTAGATCAATTCAAGCAGATCAACGATACCTTGGGGCACAAGGCCGGCGACGAGGTGCTGGCGGGCGTGGCGGAACGCATGAAAAGCTGTCTGCGCGAGGGCGACACGCTCGCCAGACTGGGGGGCGACGAGTTTACCGCCATCCTTCCGGTTATCTCCCACCCCGATGCGGCAAGCAATGTCGCCAGGAAATTTCTCGAATGCTACGCCAAACCGTTGAGTATCGATGGCCGGGAATTGTGCGTTACCGCCAGCATAGGCATCAGCATTTTCCCGAGTGACGGCGAAGATGCGGACAGCTTGCTGAACCGTGCGGATATCGCCATGTACCGGATCAAAGGAACCGGGCGCAACGGCTTTTCGCATCACGACGAGAATATTCATTGATGAGGCAAAATGTGACCGTTGCGCCGGATGCCGCAGATTAGCAGCCCGGATGCAGCGCTAGTGTAGTGCACCGTTATTAGCGGCACTTATCGAAAACCCTTGTAGGTCGGGCTTTAGCCCGACATGTCGGGTTGAAACCCGACCTACGATGCAGCACCGACCTTGCTCAGGACAGGCATCCTGACTCCAGAAAAAAGCTTCACACCCGTAATTGCGACCGGCTACATTCCCGGCGAACTCCCGGTCAATTTTTTCGTAAAATCGAGACTGCCTCCTCCCACCTGCCACGGCGCAAGGTAGGAAGTGCGTGCCGGATCGGGAATGCGTTGCGGCTGCTGTAGCGGCAGCAAGCGGTCAAACTCGTTCCTGATCGCCGTATAACACTCGCAGGCCAGCGCCTCCAGCTTCGGACGATCCAGCACTTCGACCCTGCCGCAACTGTAATTGATTACGCCGTCCGCATGCAGTTTCCTGGTCGCTTCGGTAACGCCCTCGCGGCGCAACCCCGGCATATTGGCGGTCAGATCCTGCGTCAGCAGCAACTCGTTCGAAGGCATCCGATCCAGGCTCGACAGCAGCCAGCGGCAAAATTGCTGCTCCACCGGATGATGCCGGTTGCATGCAGCAGCCTGCGCCATTGTCTTGACCAGCGCCTGTGTGTAGTGCAGCAGTGCATTGCGCAGCGAACCGCCAAGTCCGAATTCCCGCTTCAGCGCACTGGAGCTAAGCCGGTAGGCGCAGCCGGCGCTTTGCACCACCGCCCGGCTCGATGCGGGCGGCCCGCCAATAAACAA
>Ga0209211_10011392_pt1 | contig 11369 bp, 5 predicted proteins | sample RifGroA2_FD_183992 | JGI IMG/M metagenome (GOLD analysis project Ga0209211, IMG submission 183992) | Groundwater microbial communities from Rifle, Colorado, USA - Groundwater A2 (SPAdes) (version 2) | ecosystem: Environmental > Aquatic > Deep subsurface > Groundwater | place: Rifle, Colorado...
AAACTCACGATGCCGGAGAGAATGAGCGAGGCGATGAAAAAGAGAGCCCCGAAAGTCTTGTAGAGTTCCAGCGGGAGAGCGTTTTGAACGAGCGGGCGAAACGGGTTGGTCTCCCTATCGATCTTGGTGTCGTAGCAATCATTGACGACGACCGAGGCAAGCCAGGCGCTTTCGACTGCACAGAGCAAGACGACTGCGCTGAGAATATGGAAGAAATCAAAGGCGAGAGGAGCATCGGTGAAAAATAAGGCCAGCGCCATACCCAAGAAGAGGAGTCCGCCGTGATAGATGACTTGCGGCAAGCGGGCATTTTTCCACAGGGCGATGAAATACTGCGGGTATTCGCGGAGGAGGAGTATGGCCGCGAGCAAGATGCTGAAAGCGCCGTAGACGATGCTCATTTTCACGTTAAGCACGCTGCGGAAGTCCGTCAGGTGGCGCGCGAAAATATTTTCCGGCGTGAGGAAAAGCGCGGCCACGTCGTTCTGGTTGATGGCGAGGAAACTTTTTTGGAAAGCGAGGATACCGAGCGTCAGCCAGGAGGGGAAGGTACCGAGAATGAAAAGAATAGCGTAGGCCAGAAAAGAAACTATGAGCGCCTTTTTGATTCGCTGTGATTTGACGAAAGTGTAGATGCCGAGGGCGATCGTTACGATAACGACTTCGACCCGCACGCCGTAGGTGATGCCGATACTCGGCGTATCGCCGAAGAGCGTGACGAAGCGCTTGAGAAGGCCGAGGAAACCGTCGAATTCATAGAAACTCCAGAAACCGCTTCCGTGAAAAATGAGCGTATCGATGATAGGGGGCGTCAAGATGACGAGAAAGCCGAAGAGGAGGACGTTCGATGCTTGGGCGAGATTGACATTGCCGGCGTAGCGGACGAGGAAGACCAAAAGGAAAAAAGCGCACAGGAAAAAGAGGAAGGTGTGCGTGAATTCGAAGAAAAAATAAAAGAAGGTATGGTTACCGAACAGCCCGAGCGAGTTCTCGACGAGCAGGCGGGTAAATATCAGTGCGAAAAAACTGGCCACGAATGTCGCGAGCGTGAGCGGAGCATTTTCCAGCGACTCAGTAATCCGGAGGAAGAAGCGTTTCATATAGGCTTATTTTATCACATATCGTCTGAGAATGGAGAGAGCGGGGAAACTGTGATAAACTGAAGGAGAAAAGGATAAGTGATGCAGGATAAGAGATAATTGATAGGGGATAAAAACGAGATAATTCTTGTTTTTTTGTCCTCCGTTCTTACTTATCCTGTATCAATTATCATGCATCCATTATCTTCTTCCGCTATGCGTTTTTGGGAAAAGGGTCTCAATCCGGAGCAGTTGCGCGCGGTTCTCACGACGGAAGGGCCGGTTTTGATATTGGCCGGGGCCGGCTCGGGCAAGACCAAGACGCTCACCCATCGCATCGCCTACCTCATCGATGAGAAAAAAGTGGTGCCGGACAATATTCTGGCGGTGACCTTTACCAACAAAGCGGCCGGAGAAATGCGCGAACGGGTAGAGCGGCTCTTGTCGCAGAGCGAGGCGGCGGAGTACGGCGGTCTCAAGCTTCCGCAGTACATCGGGACATTCCATAATATCTGCTCGCGTATCTTGCGGCGCGAGATCGAAGCGCTCGGCTATGAGAAGCGCTTCAATATCCTCGACAGCCAGGATCAGGAGGCGCTGGTGAAAAAAGCCATGAAAGAACTGGAGATCAATCCGGATCAGGTGAAGCCGCGCGCTCTTTTGGAAGCGATTTCCCGGGCCAAAAACGCTTTCATCGATGAGGAGCAGTTTGCGCTACAGGCTCAGAACTATTACGAAGAAATCGTAGCGAAAGTATATGCCCGGTATCAAAAGGAGCTGCGGGCGCAAAACGCGCTCGATTTCGATGATCTCATCCGCCTCACGGTGAAGCTCTTTCAGGAGCATCCGAAGGTGCTTGGGAAATATCAGGATATGTTTCGCTATATCATGGTGGACGAGTATCAGGACACCAATTATCCGCAGTATCTGCTCGTCTATCTTTTGGCGAAAAAACACAATAATATTTTTGTCATCGGCGATGATTACCAGTCGATCTATGGCTGGCGCCAGGCGGATATCCAAAACATCCTCAATTTCGAGAAAGACTATGCCGAGGCCGCGGTCATCACGCTCGATCGCAACTACCGATCGACGCAGATCATTCTCGATGCGGCGGACGGCATCATTTCCAAAAATCAGAACCAGCGCCACAAAAAATTGTGGACGGAGATGCCGGCGGGCGAACCGATCACGCTCGTGCCGGCCGAAGATGAAGAAGCCGAGGCGCGCTACGTCGCGGAAACGATCAAGCGGGAGCATGCGGCCGGCCGACCCTTCAATCATTTCGCCGTACTCTACCGAACCAATGCTCAGTCGCGCATCATTGAAGAGCTGTTCTTGCGTCATTCCATCAATTATCGCGTCGTCGGCGGATTGAAATTCTATCAGCGCAAAGAAATCAAGGATATGATCGCCTATGTGCGGCTCTTGGAGAATCCGCGCGATGCTCAGGCGCTTGAGCGCATCGCAAACGAGCCCAAGCGGGGACTCGGCAAAGCGACGCTCGAAAGATGGATCGGATTCAGTCGAGAAAACGAGCAAAGCCTTTTCGATGCCGGGTACCAGCTGACTCCCGAAGGGAGCGGGCTCAAGGAATCGAAAATCAAAGCCATTAAGGAGTTCGTGGATATATTCCTCTCCTTGCGCTCTGAAATCGAGGCGCGCGCCGATATGCGTTTTCCGGAACTTCTGGATACCATCGCGAAAAAGAGCGGCTACTTTGCGAGCCTTATGGATGGGACAACGGAGGGCGAAGTGCGCCAGGAAAATGTGGCCGAGCTGTTATCGGTGGCTCAGAAATACAGCGATATGCCCCTGGATGAGGCGCTCCGCCACTTTCTTGAGGAAGTGTCGCTCTCTTCGGATACGGACGAAATCAATGAGAAGAGCGAAGCGGTTCATGTGATGACGCTCCATAGTTCCAAGGGCCTGGAATTCCCCTGCGTGTTTATTGCGGGGCTGGAAGAAGGCATTTTCCCGCATTCGCGGAGCGCCCTCTCGCCGAGCGACCTGGAAGAAGAGCGTCGGCTCATGTATGTCGGCCTGACGCGCGCCAAAGAAAAAGTCTATCTCCTCTATACGGAGCAGCGGACGATTTTCGGCGCGACGCAGGTCAATCCGCCCTCGCGGTTTCTCCAGGAAATTCCCGATCATCTCGTTGATGAAGCCGCGCGCGTGTCATCGGGGATGCTCGGGAGGCGTCATTTTCAGAAATCGCGCAACCCTATTACGCGCGGTAACAGGGTAAATTATTTTCCGGCGGTGTCAAAAAAGCAGAGCGCCTTCGCGGCGACAGCCAAAAGTATATCCCAAGAAAAGAGCGGAGAATTCGATGTGCACGAGAAGCCGCTTATTGCGGATGATGTGAGACCAGGCGATATGGTGGAACATCCGCAATTCGGATCCGGCCTGGTCATTTCTATCCAAGGGTTGCTGGCTACCATCGCTTTCAAGCGCTCTGGCGTCAAAAAAATGATGCTCGGTGTCGCTCCTCTGAGAAGAGGATACATGATGAGTGATAAGAGATGAAAAAAATTAAGAACAAGAAAAAACGAGGCAGTCCTTGTTTTTATCACTTATCTCTTATCCTGTATCTATTATCATTTCCCCCGCTTCCTCTTCGCATGAAAGGAGCGGTGAATTTCCTTGAGCCGTTCGTCGGTGATGTGGGTATAGATCTGCGTGGTGGTGATGGAGGCATGGCCGAGCATCGACTGGACTGAGCGGATATCGGCGCCATTGACGAGGAGATCGGTGGCGAAACTGTGGCGGAGCGTGTGGGGATGGACATCTTTGCCGATGCCGGCTTTTTTGGCATAGTATTTCACCAGCCGCTGGATGCTTCTTGGCGTGAGCCGCCCGGTATGGCGAGCCTCGCCAGAGGCGGGCCGCTGATCTTCACGTTTGGCGTTTTTGGCATTGACGAGGCCTTTTTTTCCGTAGGCGACAAAGAGGGCGGGATCGACATCGGTGCGTTTATCGAGATAGTTTTTTAAGGCCACTTTGGCGGTGGGGGAGATAAAGACGATGCGCAGCTTGCTTCCTTTGCCGCGGACGCTGAATTCTTCCTTATCGAGGTTGAGATGGTAGCGGTCGAGACTGGTCAGTTCGGAAACGCGCAGTCCGGAAGAAAACAAGAGTTCCAGGATGGCTTTGTCGCGGAGGGACTTGAGGCTTTGGCCCACGGCTGCCTCCATCAATTGCTCTACCTCCGCGAGTTCGAGAAAGTCAACTTGGCGGTCGGGGGTTTTTCCGATCTCGATCTTTTCGGCAGCCAGCGTCAGAATATCTTGCTTGGCCAGGTATTTGAGAAAGGCGCGCAGGACGATCGCCTGGTAAGCCTGGGTATTCTTTTTGAGCGTACCGCCGCGCCCGTTTCCCTTGCGGTTGAGATAGATCCGGTACTCCCGGACTTTTTCAGCCGTAATATCTTCAGGGACATGGAGGTTGCCCCAAGTAAAAAAGGCTTCAAGCGTGCGACCATAGCTTTCAATAGTGCGGGGCGACCGGTTCATCTCGACTTCGAGATGATCAAGGAAACGTTTTGTGTGTTCTTGGAGGGGAGTCATAGGTATTCACCCCGTTAGAGAAAAGTCGCTGCAAGCGACTGAAGTCGCGCCCAAGGCGCAGCGTTCTCTAACGGAGTTTACGTTATGCGACATTGGAAGTATACCATATTACGAAGAAGAATTATGAATTATGAATCAGGAATTATGAATTACCCACCCCGCTCATTTTTTGGAAATACAAGGGTGGGGAGAGACCCCAAAAGCATGTATTGTACCGGAAAGAATTAGGAAAGCTTCATTTGAGGGAAGAAATTACTTTGTGCACATAAAAAACGCCTTGGATAAGCCATTATATTGAGTAATGTACCCTTTTCCCTTTGACTTCAGTACAGGGACAGGTTATACTGAATTTTGTAAAAATTAGGGTAAATTCTCAATGGACGTCTCCTGCTGGTTCTTCCAGCGGAGCCGTATCTAGAGGTTTTATCAATTGAAAGGCGAGAGTCCTATCCGTACGGAATCCATAGTTTCTTTCCTCAAGATTTGCTTCATGGCGGGGCAAAGACGCCTCCGGTCTTTGTTCGCGCGCGCCTCTGAAACAGAGGAAAAAAAGAACAGACAGACTCGTCTTCGGGATCTGCACACCCATATCCATCATCTTCAGACGCGTCTTATCCAGTTTATCAAGGAAATATCCGGGTACCGGGTCGTGCGGGTTTTCCGCAACTATTCAGCCTTTTCTATCGTGGCTTCGAGCGCCCTCCTCGTCTCAGCGAGTAATTTTACTCAGGGCAAAGACTCGAATAGCCTGCTATTCGGTTATGTCAGCGGCGCTACGGCGAGCGAGGCGACCCTTTCTTCCAAGCACCGCATCGCCGCCCAAACGAGCAAAAAAGAGAATCTTTCGCTGGTTCCGTTGGCAAACACCGGTATCGGTGGCGACCCGACCGAGAAAGATGAGACGTCTCTTTTGGACATAGAGGGGCGGACCCTGGGAAATCAGGTGATGCTTTCTTCGCAGATGAGCGCCATTGCCAAGGATCCGGAAGAAGACGGCGGGGTGAAGATTTACACGGTAGAGCAAGGCGATACGGTGAGCGGCATTGCCGCCAAAAACAGTATCACGGTCAACACCATTTTGTGGGCCAATGATATGGACAATGTGGACCAGATCAAGCCGGGCGATCAACTTTTTATTCTGCCTGTGGCCGGTCTTTCGTATGCCGTGAAGTCGGGCGACACCATCGATACCATCGCGGCGAAGTTCAAAGCGGAAAAAGACAAGATTATCGCGTTCAATGAATTGCCGGCCAATGGCGAGATTGAAGCGGGCGATACCATCATCATCCCGGGCGGGAAAAAGGACGAAGTCGCTCCTTCTAATGCGGCGTCTGGCAGCACTCTGGAGCGGCGGCAGTACGCGACCTCTGCAGGCGGTACGGCTGCGGATATCTCTTCCGGTTTTCGCAAGCTTGATGGCAAGGCAGGCACTGGACACCGGTTTCCGTACGGCTACTGCACCTGGTACGTGGCGCAGAAGCGCTATGTACCGTGGAGCGGCAATGCCGGCACCTGGCTCTATAAGGCCAAGGCGCTCGGGTACAGGACTGGCCGCACTCCGGCGGTTGGAGCGATCGTCGTGACGACGGAAAATCGCTACTATGGGCACGTGGCGATCGTGGAAAAAGTGAGCGGCGGCAACATCACGGTTAGCGAGATGAATTATATTGGCTGGGCCAAGACCGATCGGCGCGTCCTCTCCGCCACGAGCCGCGTCATCAAGGGGTATATTTACTAGTTTTCTCGCCTCGCTGAAGCTCGGGCGAAGCGGGTAACCTCGTCAGCTTCACTAGCTTCTTTAGAAAAAACAGGCTCGATCTGTCAATCGGAAACAGCCTGTTTTCGTTTGCGGTTCGGATAATTTAGCTCGGGGGGTAGAAGATAAGTGGTGAAGGATAAGTGATAAAAATTTTTACCCTAGCATATTACTTTTCTTGCAATTGCAAGAAAAGTAATATCATGGAATAATGAGAAGAACAGTGGTAGGAGGGCGGTGGGTTGTTGCAGTATTATGAACATAAGGCGTAATCAAATATGAAAAATATACGAAAAATAAAAAACAGCCGAAAAGAAGAGAGGTTTGGATATGGATTAGGGAAAAAATTCGAGGATTTCATATTTTCTGATAGTCCATCGGCGACAGCGACAAAATTTCTCCTCACGTTTATTGCGATTGGAGGAGTTTCTGTTGTAGGGGCATCGCTCCCAGGTCTTATAAAGGCCATAGGCTTTTTTAGCGGAAAGCGAAAGAGGCATATATATCCGAAAAAGAAGATTGCGAATTCACTGGCCTATCTGAAGAGAGAACGGCTTATCGAGATTATCGAAGAAAAAAATGGGAAAATGTTAGTGAGATTGACCAATAAAGGGAAGAAGCGGCTGGCAGAGTATTCCATAGACATGGTGGAAATCAAGAAGCCGGAAAAATGGGATGGGAAATGGCGAGTGTTGATGTTTGACATCCCAGCGCATCCGAAAAAGTATCACTATGCTCGCGAGACTTTGCGAAATAAGATCAAAGAGATCGGTTTCTTTCAAATTCAGAAAAGCGTGTGGGCCTATCCGTATGAATGCGAAGATGAGCTGCTCTTTATTGCAGAGGTGTTCAAGGTTCAGCAATACATAGAGATCCTTACGGTAGAAAGGTTCTTGCATGAGAAAAGAGTACGGGAGAAGTTCTTCCTGCTTTAAACGAAACAACCAACGATGAATAGTACTTTTCTTGCAATTGCAAGAAAAGTACTATGACGGGGTGCTTGGAGGAGATTGTTTTGGAGATTGGCGCGAGATGTTTGAGGGTGTTGAGGTGTATTTTCTTTTCTGTTTTTTAGTTTTTTTACGGCTTGTCCCGTACAACTTTTTTCTGAGATAGTGAAAGAGAACGATAAGATGTAAGCCAGCTTCGACGTCTAGGCGGTTCGGAGGCGGATAAGTCACAAGCGGCAGAAAAGATATCGGTATTTTTGAGTTATATGAGGCCTACCAAAGACATTTATTACCCGAGCGTAGTACTTTTCTTGCAATTGCAAGAAAAGTAATATCGATTTAAGAAAAGCAACGTAAGCTAGTCTCGACGGCGAGGCGGGCTGGAAGGCAGTAGAGCCTCTTTTAGAAGTAATTTTGTACTAGCGTAAACATATTTTACGGGGTATAATGCAGGGAGATAATCTCTTCTGCTCAAGTGTCCGGGAGAAGTATGTTTTTTACGGATAAAAAAAGAAAAAAAAATCTGCTTTTTTCGCTATTGGCGCTGACTTTTTTTTGCGGTGTTGTTTTTCTTGCGCAGACACATGGGGTACGTGCTGATTCTGAAACAGCTGTTGGTGCTGCTGTTAGTGGCGTGGGGTTTATTGGTGGGTTTGTTATTAATGTTCTCTTATATCCGCTTTTTGTCGTGCTTGGATGGGTGGCATCTTTGGCCGTCTCCATATTTGAATGGATAATAAAACCTGAAGATGTTACGCTCCTTCTCAACAGCCCTGGCGTGTATGAATCCTGGAAATTCGTGCGGGACTTTTTCAATCTCTTTTTCATCCTCGTCCTGCTCTACATCGCCTTCACAGTGGTGTTTCAGATCAATAAGGACTTCAAGAAAGCGCTTTTGAGCCTCGTCTTGGCCGCTCTCTACATCAATTTCAGTTTTCCGGTCTCGCGGGCTCTTATCGATATGACTAATGTACCGATGTACTTCTTTGCCAATCAGATGATGGCGAGAAATCCGTCACAAGGCACGGGGATATTTGGCGGGGTGATGACTGCCACCAATTTAGAACGCATACTTCTTCCTGGGAGTAATAATGGCAGTTTCACTGGTGCAATAGAAGCGGCATACAAGAATCCAGTGCCGCGCCTTCTTATGGCAATTGTTTTTATGTTTCTCTTTTCTGTTACCCTGCTTGTTTTGTCGATCATGTTCGTCATCCGTTTGGTGGGTTTGGTGGTACTTGTCATCTTTTCCTCGGTGGGATTCGCGGCGTCTATCATCCCGGGGCTGGAACAATATTCCAAAATGTGGTGGGATAACTTTTGGAAGTATGCCATTTTCGGTCCGGCGGCGATGCTGATGCTTCTTATCGCTACGCGATTTTTCGCCGCGTTGGGGGGTGAGAGCGGATCGCTTATGAAGAGCATGAAAATAGTTACATCGGGAACCGTAGTAGCTTCCGATCAAACCTTTTTCGCCTCGATGGTGCTATTCACTATTCCGATTATCATGCTCTGGTTCGCGATGGGATTGGCGCAAAAAATGTCTATCGCCGGCGCCTCCTCCGTCGTCGGCCTAGGGCAAAAATTTTCTCTGTGGGCCGGTAAGACCGCTGCCAAGCGGATTGGACGTGGGTATGAGCATTTTATGTCCACGCGGAAAGGCAAACTAGGCGCAGTGACAAAGTGGCTCGCTCCGTCGGCGGTTTACAAGGGAGGTAAGGCTTATTTTGAGCACCAAGAACATGAAGACAATCTTGATATTGAACTGGCTCAAGGGAGTATTCAGAATGATATGAACAAAGCGGCTAGTAAGATCCCGATCGTAAAGCAATTGACGCACAGGGATAGTGTTAACTATAGGTATCTCATAGAACAAGGACAAATGCGCAAAGCGGAAGATGAAATCAAACAGCGAGCCGGCTCGGTAATAAATGAAAATACCGGTCGGTTAGCCCTCGCTGAAGGCATAAAAGAACACGATCGAAAGAAATTCCTGGCAGCCTTCACTGTTTTGGCAAAGACCAACGGAATGGATAACGTGGTGGGTGATTATTGGAAAAACTATGTAGGTAAAAAAGACGCGGCTGGGAACGATATATTAAAGCAAAATGCGGATGGATCAGTAGATATTCAAGCAAATCACGACGCAGTCCTGAAAGCGATGATGGACGATATGGGCATAGAATCTGATGTCCAGGAAACGTACATCTATAACTTCGGTGAAATTGCCAAGGTGAGCGGGGATGAAAGTTTTGCGGAACGTGCCACTCCGGATATGAACCAATTAGGAAAGTTCAATCATGTTTCGGGTAAACAACATGCCGAAAGTGCCGTGAGGCAGATGATGAAAATGAGGGCTCAAGGCTTGATGGATGCTGTGCATGGACGTACCTTTGCTGAACAGCAAGTTTATATTGATCCAGCTGATGGGAAGGAAAAGCGGCGATGGGGAGACGTGCATGATTTGGCGGAAGAATTTGCCAGAAATTGTACAGAAAACCTGGTAAATCAGGCAAGCCGTATGAAGCCGGAAGCGGTGGAAGCACACCAGTCGCTATGGGATAGGGCAACCGATGCTGATCCTGCGGTAAGGGCAACAGTAACGAGGTTTATTGACACATTCAACGAGGCGAAAAATATCGAATATCGGCGATTTTTTCTTAAGTCCATAGGCAAGTTGGACAAAAAAACCGAGGGAGAAACAGATCCATCGAAAGGAGCTGACCCGTTGACGAATGGATTGTATCCCACGCTGACACACTAATGAAAAATGACACTCCTCAAACCGAACAATTCAGAGAAAGTTATCCAGGACTAAATAAACTATGAATTCCCAGCAATCAAACAATATACAGGATGCTCAAGAATGGTATCAACAAGTCATTTCTGCGTGTGATCATCATGACACGATGAAGGCTTATTCTGCCTTGCATCAGTGGGATGACATGGTTGGGCAATTATCAGATCAGCAAAGAAATGAAATTATGCAATTTAAGGAAAAGCTCCTTTTTACCGCTTTTTCGGAACTGCCGATCGAGCAAGCTGTTGATGTAATCGAAAAAAAGTTATTGAATGTTTTATCAAGTGAAGTGGACATCAATGAAATCTTGAAGAAGCGATATCTCTATCTCGGGTATGGCAATCAGGAAGATGACAGGGTGGCGCTCAGAAATGCAGCTTTGAAGAATCAGCAAGTGTTGGGAGGGAAAAAAGTTTTTGAGTGGTTGCAGGCATTTGATAAAGCGTATCCGCCGGAAGGGGTACAGGAAGCCGTAGCGGGGAAATTTTTTACTCAATATCCGGACATTACCGCTTTGAGTAAGAGCGATCAGGCGGTTCTCAAGTTGCTTTTGCAGGTTTATGATGAATGGTTGCGAGAATCCCTAACATCGATTTTTGATACGATGGTGGTATATCAAAAGTTAGCAGAATTGAAACAAGCGGGGGTGAAAGAGATAAATGTGAAGACGTTTGCGAGAGATTACTTTCCTGTGCCAGGCGCTCCGCGTTCCAGAAATGCTTTTCCGACAGCAGGTACAAGCCCGAAAGTATCCTCTAAAGATTTCGTCTCTCTCCCCCTCCTTCAAGCTCTGCCCAGGTATGAGAATCTGGGCAATCAGCTGATTACCCGGGAACGCATCAAGGTGAAATCGCAGGCGGAGCCGGTCAGGCCGTCGCTTCTCTATTGGCTCAAGTATTACCGCGATGAGCTGGGTATCGGACAGCACTCGAGCGTGGAGCGTGGAGATTTCTTGTTTCGTTCGGAAAACGGCAAGAAGCTCTCAGGGGAGGAGCGCGAACGGATCAGTCTTATCTTGAAATCAGTGGAAGAAAACTTGCCGCTCTCGATCGATCCCAAGAATCAAGAAATCGTCTTTCCCGCTAGTAACGCTTTTAGCCTAACTCCGGCGGGCAGGCCTGCTTTTCATGATGTTGCAATATCCGCTTCGCCGACTCAGCGTGGCGAGCCTGGTGCCTCACCTTCTTCCGAAAGCGGCGGGCTCGCCCGCAACGA
>Ga0209211_10011393_pt1 | contig 11367 bp, 10 predicted proteins | sample RifGroA2_FD_183992 | JGI IMG/M metagenome (GOLD analysis project Ga0209211, IMG submission 183992) | Groundwater microbial communities from Rifle, Colorado, USA - Groundwater A2 (SPAdes) (version 2) | ecosystem: Environmental > Aquatic > Deep subsurface > Groundwater | place: Rifle, Colorado...
TGTTCAGAAAATGCCTTTATGGGTTAGAACCTATAAATGCGAAAATTGTTTATTTGAGATGTGCAGAGATGAAAACTCTGCAATAAATATAAAGAATTTAGGGCTGGGACAGCCCTATGTGGAGATAATATCAGACTCTTCTTCGGAAGAGCAGTTGTCTATGAAGCAAGAAGCCATAACCTCAGCACAATGTTAGGTTATGGTAGTTCACAAGATTAACTATGGAAATAATCAAATAAAACAAGGAGGAAGACATTTTTAGATCTTGATTCTATATAAGTGAGGCTATTAGTAGTTGCGTGCTAAAACCCTCGTGTTCTTGGATCTTACACACCAACTCTATCAACGTCATCTTCTTTGACGGCCTCCATTGTCTCGTCTTGCGGAGAGCTTCGTACTTAGATGCTTTCAGTACTTATCTCCTGGTGCGTGGCTGCGCGGCCTGCTCATAACAACCGCTACACTAGAGGCACCCGAGTACCGTTCCTCTCGTACTAGATACTCGTTCCACTCAGACAATTACGCGCCTAGTAGATATTATACAAACTGTCTCGCGTATCTTAATCAACGATTATTTTTTTTCGTTGGATGGACTATACCTTCATCTCAAACCCTAAAAGAGTTTGAGCGATCAGCGTTTTAATTACTTAGAATTATTAATTCTTGAAGTTCATCAAACCTCGCAAGTAATTCCCAATCTTTTTGGAATGACGTTTCCTATTTTACGTTCTTACGAACATAAAAAAATTGAAGTCTCTACGGGGATCTAAAAGATCTTCCCTCGGGGTTACCAGTCTCAAGACAGGTTTCTCCGATATGAGCTGATTAAATTTTTTATGCGATTGCTCGCATACAACGCCGCGTTTTTTGATAGTTTGCGATCCTCACAGAAGTTTATTCTGCGGGAACTTCAACAAAATTGAAGTTTTGGTCAGGATTTCGTTGCTTTATGTCTACGTTCTTAACCCAGCTAACGATCCCTTTTAATGCGTGAACTCCGACACCCTTGGTTGCTTATGCACAACCAGGATAGGAAGAGCCGACAGCGATGTACCAAACCGCGCCGTCAATATGGACTATCGGGCGCGACAAGCCTGTTATCCTTAGAGTACCTTTTCTGCCACACACGAGCCCTATTAAAAAGCTACGTGGGGTCGCTAGGCCCGACTTTCATCTCTGCATTTCTTGCTGTGCAAAATACAGTCAGGTAAGCTTTTGCCCTCGCACTCTACTCCAGATTTCCAACCTGGATGAGCTTACCATTAGGCCCTACTGATATCTTTTCAGCAGGGTGCCGCCCCAGCCAAACTGCCCACCAGTTGGTGTCCCCTCTCGGGTGAGCAACTTTCAGAAGCATGGGTAGTGTTACATTGGCGCCGAAGCTCCTACCTACGCTATACATGTTCCTGAAAGCTACAACAACAAGCTGCAGTAAAGGTTCATAAGGTCTTCACTTCCCACTAGGCGACACCGGCATTTTCACCGGTCAGTGAGTTCAGAAGGACCTGGTTAGGGACAGTGACCACCTCGTTGAACCATTCATGCACGTCTCCATTCAGAAGACAAGGCATTACGCTCATTGGTGTTTTACTGTCGCTAATAAATTATTAACGTACACCTTATATCGCTATAAGGATCGGAACATATCTTCACAAATCTAATAATCATGTCCAAGAATAATCTTCTCCAAATACAGAATTTTTGTTTCTATATTATAAGAGAATAAAATTCTTAATTTTCCTATTCTAATTCTACAATAATCTTGCAAAGGCGGATGAAGATGCTTATACCTTTCAGGGTTTTCAGCAACTTCTTCAAACTTTTCCTTTATCCTTTCTTGAAAGAACTTGTCTAATTTCTTGAAATCACTCTCGAATTCTTTAGTTCCGAGAATTCTATAAGTCATTAAAATCTACAAGCTCTCCTCTTTTTATCTGCTTCTTTGATCTTTTCAAAGAAGCCATAACTTCTGGATTGCTTGATAATTCTATAGATTCCACTATTAATTCAAATTCTTCTTTCAGCCTTATCAAATCAAATAAAGCTTTCTTGTCAATTTTTATTGTTTCCATATTTTTAGTTGGAAATTGAGTTATTTATATTTTTTGGTTTGTGTCTAGCGTATGTTCTCTGAGGATTCGAGAATTTTATACTAGTTTTTCAAGCGTTATCTTAAAGCCCTGTATTTTTACTTCTTTTACATTGACTACACCTATAGAAGTTCCTCTTTTAGAGGGATATTCTCTTAAGTAGTCTTGTTCAGCTTCTTCAGGATTTCTCCCTGGCGCTAATACATGAGTTCCTCTCGTTCCTATTTCACTCCTAGTCATTACTTGTAAATTATATAACTTATATTCTTCCATAAAAATACAGATATTAAGCACTTTTAAAACTTTCTAATTCTCGCCTTTCCTGCTGATAATCTGCACCTTCAAATTTTTACTTATTGCTAAGTATTGAAGGATACTCAGATGTTCCAGCATATAGCTAGATTTTCTCGATTTGGTTTTTACACTTTCTGTTTACAAAATTCACTATAAAGCCTCGAGCATCGAACTCTAAAGAGTGTCGATGTAAGGCAGTTTAGTTGACTATTCAACCTTAAGAGCCTCATAGTTAGGCCCGCCGTTTGATGGGTCTTAGCCCTCTTGAAAGAGAGTTTGAAACACCACCACTGGGCAGGTCTCACCGATTATACTAGTCCTTTCGGATTTGCAATCGGCTATGTTTTTGATAAACAGTCGGGCGGTCTTTGTTATTGCAATCTACTGCTGCCTTCTACATATCAAAGACAGCTATAGACACCCCTTCTACCGAAGAAACAGGGCCAATATGCCGAATTCCCTTAACCAGTTTTTTCCTTACACGTCTTAGCCTTCTCAGCTAGGGCACCAGTGTCAGTTCTTAGTACAGCTAACTACACTCTATACACGATCTTTTCATGGGCTCTAGGAATCAGCGGGTCGCCCAGCGCGATTCACCAGCATCTTAGCATTACGCTCAACTGATTTCGCACGCCGCATTCCTCTCGGAATGCCACTTATCCCCAAGCAAATTGTGCACTAAACGAATGTAGCCAGTTCAGGAATATTAACCTGATATCCATCGCCATACGCAGTTAAGATATAGCTTAGGTGCTGACTAACCCTTGGTTAATCGATATTGCCAAGGAAACCTTGCCCTTACGACGCTATCCGTTCTCAGGATAATTAGATCTTACTTCCACCAAGATTCTCATTGCTTTCCGCTCCATCTTTCCTCTCGGAAGGACTTCTACGCAGAGAGCACGCCTGTCTACTAGAATACTCTTACGAGTACCTCCAAAGTATCGGTAATATGCTTAGCCCCGTCCATTTTCGGCGCCTCAAACCTCGATAGGTGAGCTGTTACGCTTTCTTTGAATGATGGCTGCTTCTGAGCCTACATCCCTAGTGTCTTAGGTTTAAGACTGCCTTTGATACATTTAGCATATATTTTGGGACCTTAACTTTGGTCTCCCTTGTTCGGGTCTCGGAACGGTACCTTACGCACCGGCCCCCACTCCTGTTGTATGCAGTGAACATGTTCTGAGTTGGAAGAAAGTCCCGTAGCCAGTAGGCTCTGCAGACTTTATCCGTACTTTACCACGCTCACAAGCACAACAAGGCTATACTGAGGCATAATTCGACAGGAACAAGCCATCGCCAGATTCGATTGGCTTTTCACCCCTACTCACAAGTCATCCAAGCACATGCATGTAGCACTAGTTCGGACCTCCATTCTCCTTTCGAAGAACTTCGTCCTGCTCACGAGTAGATCATCTGGCTTCGTGTCTGACGCCGGTGACTAACGCCTTTTCAGACTCGCTTTCGCTTCGGCTTCTTTAATTAACCTCGCCACAAACGTCAACTCCTTGGCTCATTTTTCAACACGCACGTTACAACACCTTAATGCAGTAACCTTCATGTCACTGTTAGATTTCAAGTCTTTTAACCCTCGTTTAAGAGTACTTTTCAGCTTTCCCTCGCGGTACTATGTTCGCTATCGGACTTGGACGATTATTTAGGGTTGGCGGTTAATCCCGCCGTATTCGGACCTCTTATCTAAGGGGCCCTACTCTATTGAAGAGCAGCATATCAGTTTCGTCTACGGGACTATCACCCTCTAAGGAGCGTCGTTCCAGACAACTTCAACTCACTGATGAAGCTACTGACCTTCACCACATCTCTGCCTCACTTTCGCAAGGAGATTCAGTTTGCCCTATTCCCTTTTCGCTCGCCGCTAATGGGGGAATCACAATTGTTTTCTTTTCCTGCCGGTACTAAGATGTTTCAATTCCCGGCGTGTGCTTGCCTCTCGGCATGCTATAAATAGCACGTTGTTGCATTCGGAAATCCTAGGTTCAAAGCCTGCATGCGGCTCCCCTAGGCTTATCGCAGCTTGCCACGTCCTTCATCGCCGTCCAAACCAAGCTATCCGTCTAACAGCTTGAAATAAGATCAAGATCTATTTCTGTTCTCACATTTATTATGTGGGAAATAACAGAGAATCTATATGATTCTCTGTATGTCTTCCTCCTTGCTTCATTGAATATTACTCTGCACTGATAAGCCGCCTTTGGCGACTCACCACTCTTTCCTCCATTTAATTTTCCCCCCGGGAAAACTAAACTTCAACGGAAGTTGCAAGATTTTTTGCGTCGTCCCCGACGGGATTTTTGAGTTCATCCGTGAACTTCACTTGTGTGAATATGAATTTTGAACATCTTCTGGACCATACTCTCCCGAATGCCTCAGAGCTGTCCTGATTATTCCAAGACCTGCCTCATGTCGAACATCGTCCACTTCACTTATCCCGGGTCGATATGGTTCTCCATTTGAGACAATCTCTCTTGTGACCACTATATCTCTGCCCTCTATCCTTGCTTCAAGTTCGTAAACAATTTTTGCCATTTATTCTCCTGATTACTGACGAGGATTAAGTGGACCCATCGAGAATCGAACTCGAGTCTGCCCGTTGCAAACGGGCTGTTCTACCACTGGACTATGGGCCCAATGATACTCGTTCGATTTCGGGATTTTTAATCCTTTCGAATTGAATGTGAATCCTCTCATTCTTTTGAATGAGATTCATTTTATAATCAAGGACCTAGTCTTATTGTCGTTGATTATCTTGGAAAAGATTTACATCTTTCACAATACGTTACAATAATGGTATGCAAACAGCTTCATTGCTGTAAATCTATTTTTCATATTTTAACATTAGTCGCTGAATTATTTTAATTTAGGAGGTGATCCATCTGCAGGTTCCCCTACAGATACCTTGTGACGACTTAACCTACCTTGTCTTACAAAGGTTCGACCCTTGCGGGCCTCGCCAATGCAAAACTCGGTTGGTTTGACGGGCATTTCCTTTTTCATTCATTTCTGAATTACTTGGTTCCCCACAGTACGAACGGTTTTCCCGTATACTGCGAGCCCCCAGTGCATTTCTTCCTTTAGATTTCTAATTGTAGTAAGATCTAGCAAATTATTTTGTGATAAAATTGCTATTTGCTTAAACAACTCAAAATCTCGTTTTCGGCTTTGAATTTTAGGAGAATTGTTTTCAAAGAAAGGAATTATTTTTTCTATAATATCCTTCTTATTATTTACTTCGAACCTATAACAATCAGTATGGTGCGGACGATTATCTTTTTGAAAATAAATCTTACCGCAACCAAAGAACTGCTGCAACTGTTCTAAAATCTCCTTGTCTTGATAACGAAGTTTTAAGCTGAATTTAAGCTCAACTTTATTTCTACGTCTAATGTCAGAATTTAATCTAACATAAAACGAGCCTTCGCCATCAACTAAGCCGATTACATAATTGGAATTTAGCACTAAGGTTTATCTCCTTCCCTTTTCAGGTACTATGAGATAAGCTGACTTCCTATTTATTTCTGTGTTTTAACTTGAAAATTAATCTTAATTTCAGGCTTTCAAATCTAAAGATTTGAAAATTATAGAGTTAAATAGGATCTCCTTGGGTCATTTCACATTCTATTTCATTCATCCTCATTGAATATCTTTTTATAACTTCCATCTATCACCGACCCGTTATAGATGTCGTTGCGATAAATCCTTGCGGATTATGGGCTGAACTTTGTCTCACGCCCTCCAGCATTTGAATTACTCCAAACGCCTGCGATGTTGACTAAATTATTTTTCTTGCACTTAGGCTTACGAAAAATAATTGTTGGATTTGCACCAACTAGACTTGATGAAACTGCCAAGCACATTTATTTCGGTGAGTGCAAGGGGCATTGACTTATTCACCGGACTCTGATAAAATCCGATTACTACGAATTCCAGCGTCATGAGGGTGAGTTGCAACCCTCAATCTGAACTAAGCTGCAGTTTATGGGATTAGCTTCACCTTTCGGTGTTGCAGCCATTTGAATGCAGCATTGCCGCGCGCGTGTAGCCCAGGGTATTTGGGCCGTACTGACCTAACGTAGCCCACACCTTCCTCCTGGTTACCCAGGCAGTCTGTACAGTGTGCACGAAGCAAATGTACATATGGGTCTCGCCTGTTACCAGATTTAACTGGTCATCTCACGACACAGGCTGACGTCGGCCATGCAGCTCCTCTCAGCGTGTCAGGTAAGCCCTTCAGACTGACCTTCATTCTGCTGTCGATCCTGGTAAGGTTCACGGTGTAGAATCTAATTGACATGTGTGTTACAACTATTAAAATGTGATAAGAATTTAAAAAATCCAAAATACAATAAAAAATCAGATGGGCTGGTCGTCTAATGATTAAGACGTGGACCTATCAAGTTTAAAATCCGGGTTTGAATCCCGGCCAATCCATCCAATGCTTATTAATAATGTTTGGAATATTTAAATCTTTCTTTTAATAGAGAGTTAATATTTCTACTAACTGCTTGATATCGCTATCAAGATCGGACTATATCTTCACGATATTGTTGTGTTGAGCGTGTAGTCTCTGAGGATTCGAGAATTATTTATTTTTTACAGCAAACACAAGGACAATCCATACCTTTTACAGTACCTAAAAATGCCTCTTGAGATTTGCAACCTTTACCACCTAATGTATTGACTATTTCCCCATCTTTAGAAGAACATTCATTACTTGTAATGTTTGGTTCTCCACTGATTATAGGTTTATTTACTCCTTTAAAAAAGAAAAATATCAACACTATTATTGCGACAATAATTAAAAGCAAGATTAACCACTGCTTTAATTTACTGTTTATTAGCATATTAGCAAAAGTTAGATTAAATATTTAAATTCTCGCCTTTCCTGCTGATTGTCCGCACTTTCAGATTTTTACTTTATTTCTAAAGTACTGAAAGATACATCGGAGTTTCCAGCATTTAGCTCAATTTTACGACGGCTAATTTTATGTCTAACCGTACGCGTCACTCGTTGTAGTACCCCCCCGCCTATTCCTTTAAGTTTCGGTCTTGCGACTATACTTCCCAGGTAGCACACTCTCCGGCTTCCCTTCAGCACTAATGCCTCTCGAGGAGGCACTAATGTTTAGTGTGCAGTGTTTACTGCTAGGACTACATGGGTATCTAATCCACTTTGCGCCCCTAGCCTTCATCCCTCACTGTCAGAACCGTTCTCGTAAGGTGCCTTCGCGATTGTTAGTCCAGAAAGGATCAACACATTTTACCGTTACCCTTACTGTACTCCTTACGCCTCCCGGTCTCTAGCCAAGCAGTATCTTGTGCTGCCGGACCCTTAAGAGGCCCGATTTAACAAAAGACTTGCAAGACAAGCTACGGATGTTTTAGACCCAACAAATGTGGCTGCGACTTGGACTGCTGGGATTACCGCGGCGGCTGGCACCAGTCTTGCCCAGTCCTTATTCGTGAGACTATTTGCATCTCACAAAAGCTTTTCAAATTATAAGAAAAGCACTTTGGCTTGCTCTGTCACGCTTTCGCGTATTGCAAAATTTTCCCGACTGCTGCACCCCGTAGGGCTGGGAGTAGTGTCTCAGACTCCCTCTCAGGGCTTCCTCGCTAAAGGCCCTTACTGATCATCGGCTTGGTGGGCTATTACCCCGCCAACTACCTAATCAGCCGCAGCCCCATCCTATCGCAAACTTTCGACGATTAATCATTCCAGAAGAAATCATCTATCCGTTATTACCCTCAGTTTCCCGAGGTTATGACGGGCTATAGGGCAGGTTAGCTACGTGTTACTGAGCAGTGCGCCTTCCATTTCTTGCGAAACACAAAGACTTGCATGTCTAATTGCAAACCAAATAGCCGCAGCCGCCAGCAGGATAAACTGGATTTAGAATTTCAAAAAATTCTTATGCTGCATGATTTTACAAGAAATGCAACAACACTCTTTATCCTCCTAGCGACTTGTTATAATTATTATTGTTGAGAAATATAGACTTAAAACTTAACTGTCTGCATACCTCATACCTTAACAGATAGATGTTGGTTTTTACTACCAACTTTGAACATTAAGGCACTCATTATTGTTAACACTAAGGAAATTCTTCGGGAATTTCCGAGGTGTTCAAAAACTTTTGTTTTTGACATTGTAACGTAATAAATGGATAGGACTTTGCTTTATAAAGCTTTCGTTTTTTTAGAGGCATTTGCGACGAAATCTCTGTTCTGGATAGGGACAAAACTATCACATCAGAAGATGGCGGAGAAGAGCCATTCGGGCATACAGCCCATTCTCAGCTTGGCGGAAATAAGCAATTCTTTTGTCCGCCTGTTCAATCTCTAAAGATAAATCTATTTCTTCCACATGGGGAAGCGGGTGGAGAATTCTCGCAGAGGGTTTGAGAAGATTTAAATTGCTAAGATTTATCACATATTTTCCTTTTGCAGATTCATAATCCTCTGCTGAAATCCTTTCTTTTTGTATTCGGGTCATGTAAACAATATCTACTTGGGGAAGGACTTTGTTTAAATCTTCCTCTTCTTTAAATTTCACTCCGTGACGGGTGAGATAATCTTTTATTTCGTCTTTCATCCTTAAATTTTTAGGAGAGACAAAAATTATTTCTATATCTTTAAACTTACCGAGAAGATAACTAAGAGAGTGAACTGTCCTTCCTGCGGAAAGATCTCCCACCATCGCAATCTTAAAGTTTTCAATCCTGCCAATTTCCCTGAATATTGTGTATATATCCAAGAGTGCTTGGGTCGGATGCTGGCCCTTGCCGTCGCCTGCATTGATTACCAGGACTTTGGAAACAGAAGCGGTTTTTGCCGCTGCTCCGTCCTCGTAGTGCCTTATCACTATGCAATCTGCATACGCTGAAATAATTCTCGCAGTGTCCTCTATAGACTCTCCTTTAACCGCTGAAGAAAATTCTTTGGCATTCTCTGTGCTAATGACCTGGCCTCCGAGTTTGAGCATAGCAGTCTCAAAACTTAGCCTTGTTCTCGTGCTGGGCTCATAGAAAAGTGTGGCCATAATCTTTCCGTTAAGAGGTTTTAAGTTTGGATTTCTGCGAAATAATTCTGACTGAGAAAAAAGATGAAATAGGAGTTCCTCGTCGAATTGCTGGGACTCTAAGAGGTGCTTTATCACCATTTTATGGATAAGAAAAAGCAATTTATAAAATATTTGTATGATATAAAATAAGAATTAGGGAGCGATAGTTTATTAAATACTGGTACGCTTTTTAGACTATATTTCTCATAAGACGAAATCTCTTTAAGGAGATTTTCCTTTCTTCCAAAAGATATATCCCAAAATAAGAAAGCCTACGAAAAGTATTAGAATTAAGAACATTTGGAGGAATTTATTATCTGTGATTCTATAAAGGACATCAATATTGAAGGGAATCCATAGAATTGAAATTGAACCTGTAATGAAAAGTATTGCCCCTATAAATTTCCATACGAGAAGCTGAGCTTGAGCTTGACCTTCCCTAACTGCAGATTGATTTTTATCTTGTTCTGCAATAGAATATAATTTTACTCTCCCCCCTCTATAAATGAGATATAATGCTGCTGAAACAAACACAAAGATAATCAAAAAGATATTAAAACTTTTTTCCGTACTAATTCTGAAAATAAGTATCCCTGAGAATAAAACTAAACTGACAATCACATCTATCAAAGCATAGAAAGAATAGGAAGCAAAAAAGAACTTCCATTTCCATTTAGCGATATTCTCTTCTTGCAGATTTTTGCTCGCCATATTTTATTCCAATTTTTGAGCAGCCCGATCTAAAGCGCCCTCAGACTCTGCTAGCTGGTTGCCGACTGCCGCAGATAAAAAGAGATTTATAACTGCGAAAATCAAAATTGAAACAACCCCCAGAATAATTCCAGCAATTGCCATTCCCTTTCCTTTTAATCCCCTTTTCTTAATACTTACTAAACTAATAATGCCTAAAATTATTGCAACTGTGGAGAGTATTAATGCTAATGGAGAGATAAAGATAACAATAACAGATATAATCCCCAAGATTAAACTCCACAATGCCAAGCCTGAAGTCTTTTGACTGCCTGCCATTTTAATCGCTAGCTTTCCCTCCAAATAATCTCTTAAACCAATTAAGGATTCTTTCCATTAGTGTGTGATTTGCCTGAACTACATCCTGCCGTGGACCGCAATAAAATCTAAAATAACCGAGTGTTCCCTCGTTGTCAAGGTCGGGCTGCGTTAATATGTCATCACAATATCCTGATACATTTATATCATTATAAGCATCAAAATGGTTGTGCGCTTGAACAGACTTCGTAAAGTTGCATTTAGATCCGTAATAATTTGTTTTCCCATCGGTTGAAGAAATGCGGCTCTCCAAGGTTGTGCAATTAAGAGCTAAGTTGTCTTTATCAAAACACAAATTGCCAACAACAGAATTATTTGAGAATGAATAAAATTGGCACTCTAAATAAATATCCCTATAAGGCTCGGGAGCTGGGCGAGTTGGAATTGTGTTATCGACATTTAGACAAGCCCCATTAGAACAACCATCAGGGCATATGTAAAGTTCATTTCCTATTTTATAATCCTCTTCACAATATACTTCGTTTAAAGCAGCACTATCAAAGCAGTAATCAGTTTCTACAAAAGCATCTCTAGTTTTGGGATGGATAAATGTAGCAGTTCCTTTATTAAAAAAGTTCTTGCCATTATCAGAGTCCACGCAGGACGCAGGAAGAGAATTAATACAAGCTCCTTCCGAGCATCCTTGAGGGCAGTCATACTTAGTGGCTAAAATATTCATACTTTGATTAGACTCACAATAAAACTTAAGAATCTATCCACATAGGGCTGCTCTCAAAGCAATAACTCCACAGGCAAAGCACAACATCGCATAATAGTTTTCAGCTTTTTTATTCCACCTTATCAATAATCCACGAAATTTGTTTATCCAACCGC
>Ga0209211_10011394_pt1 | contig 11366 bp, 3 predicted proteins | sample RifGroA2_FD_183992 | JGI IMG/M metagenome (GOLD analysis project Ga0209211, IMG submission 183992) | Groundwater microbial communities from Rifle, Colorado, USA - Groundwater A2 (SPAdes) (version 2) | ecosystem: Environmental > Aquatic > Deep subsurface > Groundwater | place: Rifle, Colorado...
GGGTCGCTGCTCATCCCGATGGACAACCTCGCGGCCGAGTCCGGGGTGTGGCTCATCCAGATGAAGGACGACCAGGGACATACCTCGATGCGCGCCATGATCGTCGTGAAATAATACAATGACGCGAAGAGTGCGACGGCTCGTGCAACGTCATCGACGTTCAAAGATACGTGAATGCCAGCTTGGGAGGGCAGTGCCGCAGAAATATCCAAAACCCATAATATTTGCTAAAAGGCATAAAAAATAAATGAAGAAAATAAACATAATTTTACTCGTCACCCTTTTCCTGTCATTGGGATGTTTAAATAGCAATAATCCGGCACAAATAAATACTAAAAAAATATCAACTATCCGGGGTGGCAATCCAGATGAAAAGATCGCTGAATCATGGGGAAGACAAAAGGACTTATTTGTTAAACACAATTTTAAAATAATTAGCTGGGTCGAAGCAAAAAATATATTATTACATAGGAAATTGATCGGCGGTAAACAGTATCACACTGGCTGGCTGACTATTTATACCCAAGAGGATGGGAAATATCTTGTAAAACAACCCCGAATGGATGCCCTTAGAGAATTCATGGAATCGCAAGGAATGAAATTACAAGGATTCGGAACAGAATAGAAAATGCTTAACCACTCTTCCTGTGGGGTCTATTTCAATGATATTCCAATATTACAGATAATGCTCATTGCACGATTCCTTTTCGTTAGTCCGATTGCCTATGCCTCCGCCACCGACTCCAGCCTGCAAGCCTCTTATAACTTTGACGAAGGCAGCGGCACAACGGCTGCGGATTCATCAGGTAACAGCAACAGCGGCACGCTCAATGGAGTGACTTGGACTACAGGCAAGAGTGGAAGCGCCTTGAGTTTTAGTGGAACCGGTAGTTACGTATCACTTTCCAAAGTCTTGCCGGCCATGAGTGAATTTACCGCTGCGGCCTGGGTCAAAGTGAGCAGTCTAACCTCGAATCCCGGCATTTTGACCACTGGTGGATACAATGGCACTGGTTTTCGAACCTGGATTGCCTCAGATGGCGCTATCTATGCATTGATGGCCGGCAATGGCAGTTACGACATCATGTCAACGGTTGCGGGAGTCGTTCAGACGGGGGCATTCTGCCACATTACTGTTGCAGGGAAGTCCGGTCAGTATATGAGGATTTATGTTAACGGTGTTCTGGTAAGAGAAAAGACTACCACTCAAACCATTGGCGCTCCAACCTCTGTCGGTTATATAGGAAGCGCCTGGAATACCAACTCCGGATTAATGAACGGTGTTATTGACGATGTCCGCTTTTATACCCGAGCCCTAGCCGGCAATGAAATATACAGCTTATCCGGAAAAACATCCGATGCCATCGCCCCCACCGGCTCCATCACCATCAACAACAACGCTGCCGCCACAGATTCGGCTAAAGTTACACTTAGTCTCTCCGCTACCGATAATGAGGTAGGTGTTGCCGGTTTCTATATTTCCGAAAATTTAACCGCGCCTATCGAAGGCCTAAGAGGATGGGACATCCAGCGTGACCATCAGCGCCGCCAACGCGAGCGGAACGGGCGCTGATACCCTGACGTTGAGCGTTTATTCCGCCTGCGACGTCAACCGAGACGGGTCGACCAACGTGGTGGACGTGCAATTACAAGTTAATCAGGCCCTGGGCGCGGCGGCTTGCGCGTCGGATTTAAACCGCGACGGCTCGTGCAACGTGATCGACGTGCAGAGGAATGTGAATGCCGGCTTGGGAGGTTCCTGTGTCCTCGGCCCGTAAACGAGTAAGGCAGGATTGAAAGCCTGACACCGTCTGCCGTCCTCCTAGAACTTGATTAGGAGGGAGAAGCGGAAGGAGTCGCCGAGGGCGCCGAAGGGAACCCAGGCGAAGTCGAAGGCGGCGCGGTGCAAAGAGAGTCCGGCGCCCGCGGTCACGCCGTTGAAGCCCTCATTGTCCCGGCGCGCCGAGGTGTAGCCCAAACGTAAGGCGGCGGAGGCCGCCTCTCCGAAGGAACGCACGGCCTCGGCGCCGAAGGCGCCGTAGAGGTCCGTGTCGCGGTATTTGCCCGTCTCCAATGACAAGCCCAACGCCTTGAGAGGCCTGAAAGAAGCTCCCAGATGCACGGAGGTCGGCAGGGGATCCCGGACCGAGGAGACATAGCCGATGGATGAACCTATGTTGCGCACGACGGCGCCCGCCGTGACGGGCCGGTCCGACTCGGGGTTTAAGCGGTAGAGCGCGCCCAAGTCTGCTGCGAAGGCGTTGGCCGAGTAAGTGTCGAGGCTCTGCGTGATATACTTGCCGTTGACGCCAAGACTCATGCGGTCGCCGAAGGCATGGGCGTAGGAAGCGACGTAGGCGGCGTCGGATGCGTTGAAAGATCCCACCGGGCTCGTCGAGTCGCCGGTGCGACGCTCGATGTCACCCACTCCCAGATAGAAGATGCCCAGGCCTAAGGCGTGCTGGTGTTCGACGAAGGGATAGGCGAAGGCCAGGGCCTGATAGGTGATGCCCTGGAAGAGGGAATTGTGAGCGCCGCCGATCTGCGGGCGCGCCAACCGCACGAGCGCCGCCGGGTTGTGGTAGAGCGAGAAGGCGTCGCCCTCGACGGCCACGCTCGCATCGCCCATCGCTGCCGAGCGCGCGCCCGCGCCCAGCTTGAGGAACTGCGCGCCCCCCGTGCCCGCGTTGGAAGCGGCCGAGCCGACTCCCGTCAGGGAGAAGATCAATGCGAGCGCCGACGCGAGGGATGTCCTCATAGACCGCTCCCCTTGATGATGGCGATCTTGAAGTGCTTCTTCTTGCCGCCCCAAACGACCTCTCCGATGTAGACTCCGGAAGCGACGACGCGTCCGTCGTCGTTGGCGCAGTTCCACGCAGTGTAGTGCGTCATGCCCCCGGGCACGGGGCCCTGATCGATGGTGCGGACCTTCTGGCCCGCGACATTGTAGATGTTGTACTTCAGCGTTTCGGCCGAGCCCGCCGGCAGGGAGGTCCGGATCATGGCCCCGGAAAATGGCGCATGGACCCCTCCGGATCCAAAAAGGGCGCTGTTGCGCGCGATATTGGAGTGGGTGACGCAGTCCGAGGGGTTTGGAAAGCTGGCGACGACGATCTCATCGCCGGAGAATGTGACGGTGGAACTCACCACCGGCGTCGAGTCGAGCACCACGAAGGTCGAGAAATGGTCGACGCCGACGGTGATGGTCTTATTGGTCGTGTCCAGCCGTCGATTGGTGTTCTCCAGCACGTACCGGCCCAGCGTCGCATTGTAAAACCACACGTTGATGGAATCTTCGGTCGCCTCGGGGGAAAGAAGCGTGTTGTAGGAAAGGGTGAGATCCGCCCTCTGCTTGAGCTGGTGGCGTATGCCGGCGGGCAGGAAGATTGAATAGAAGGAAGACAGGGGGTTTGCCCCGCCGACCGTGCTCGTGGAAGACAACCCCCGATAGGCCCTCATGGCCGCCGCCATCTCCGGGGGAAACGCGCCGGCTTTGCTCAAGACATCGAGCCCTTCCGGGATATGTCCCAAAACGGCAACGGACAAGGAGCGGGCAAGCCCCTGGTCTTTCCCCTTGCTGATGCCGAGGTTGATGGTCTGCGACGCCACGACCACGGCGGTCGCGTCATCGGAGCCTTCCGCGAAGGTTCCCGGCTCCACGTCGATCTGGGCGCGCTCGCCCAGGCCGTTTTGCTCATCCTCGGCCGTGGGCTCCAGCTCGACGGAACCGCCGTCGACGTTATTGAGTTTCTTCGTCGCGTTGGCATCCAGACCGACGTAGAAGTCGAAGACCTTATCGATAAAGAAGTTATCTCCGGTCTCCGGATTGACGTTGTTGCCATAGGCACGCAGGCGCAGGCTGAAGCCGGCCTCAAGAGCTTTGGCCCGGTAGATAGCCGTGATCTTGCGCCGATTGCTCGACAAAGTTTTATCGGCCCCCAACAGATCCCCGGTGCTGTCGGGCGAGGTCAAAGCCGCACCGGCACTCGTTATGCTGGAAACCGTCAACACCTGGTCTAGATCGCTGTCGGACGCCAGCTGGCTGCGCAAAGGCTTCGTGCAGTCGATACGAATTTGGAACTGGTTGTTGCCTAGAGCCTTCTTGGAGGTCGGGACGCAATCAAGGGCTGCGGGTAAAAATGTAAGATTGACGTTCTTCGTCACGGAGCTTTCATCGGCTCGGAAGTCGATATCGTTGCCTTCGGGAGGGAAATTAACGTCGTCACCCTTCTCTCGAGGAAGGATCACGATGTCGTAGCGCATCCCGGGCTTGAAGCCGGAAATGGTATATGAATTAATGGTCTTCGCGTTGGGATCGAACTCCACGGTCCCCAGCACGAATTCCTTCTGGGCGAAATTAGCCGCGACAATGCCGCCCACCTCGGCGTCATTGGGCGAGGAGCCGTCGCTCTTGAGGATGCGACCGGTGACCACGGAGGCCCGGCTTAAGGTCAAGACATTGCCTGGCAGGCCATTGGCGGGCGTATCCGAACTCCGATAAATCCTAGACCCAGCCGCCGTCACCGTGACCGTGGCATTGAACACGTCATAGCCGAGGCTGCTGGCCTTGAGGAGATAGACCCCTGCCCTCAGACCGGTCGCCTCGAAACGGTCATTCTCATCGGTGGTCAGCTGGATGTCGCCTAAGGGGTTGGTCCTCGGCACGGTGCCCTTGAGTTGCAGGCTGACGGCGGCGGCCGGGAAACCCTTCTGGTCGCCGAAGGGATAACTGAGTGTTCCTCCCTGGGCCGCGTCGGCGACGACAACTTGCCCGGTGACGGCGACCAGCAACGGCTCCAGCAGGAAATCCGCCGTGACGCCGACGACCAGATTGATGTTGCGCTGTGCGACTTCCCCATAAACGACCCCATTGGAAGCCGTGTTGCCGCCGCGCGCAGCGGCGGTGATGTCGAACTGCTTGGAAATATATGTCGAGGCCCAAAGCGTATAGCGGCCCTGAGCGTCCGTGTAAGTCTTGACCTGCACGCCGGACCCGCCGAAGGAGGGTGTTGCCGTGACCTGGATATTGCCCAACAGGAGGCCGAACGTCGTCGATTCCCGCAGCGTGCCGCTGATGGCCTGACCCTGGTTAAGATCGATGACGCCGACATCCTTGATCTCGCCCGGCTGAACCTGCAGACCTCCGATCGTGACGGGAGTGTAATTCTGGCTGCCCTGCAGCAAGGAAGACGGGTCCCACGAGGTTTGTCCCAATTTCAAATCGTAGGATAGATTGGGCAACAAGGGCCCCATCCGGAATACGACATCGCCTACGCCGTCAAACTCCAAGGGCCGACCGGACAAAGAGGAAATCGCCATAACGAAGCCGCCTTCCACCCAAGGATTGGCCGTCGCCGAGATCCTGAAATTCGAGGACAACAACGTGAGATTCCTGTTCGCGATCAATTCGCCGGTATTGGCATCGCGGAGCTTGCCGACTATATACGCGGCGCGCTGCATCACGACGTTCTGATTGCTCAGGTCCGACTGCAGGCCGTTGGGCGAGAGCGAGGGATCCGGGAACTTCAGCGGCTTGCCCACGTACTTGACAGGATAGAGGACGCCTTTGACCGATAAAGTATAAAAATCATTCGCCGGCAGATTCGAGAAGCTGTAATCGACGGAATTGGCCTTGACGCCGAGATCGGGATTGCCCAAGGAAACATTGGTCGAACGCACCACCTCTTGGCGCTTATTGAGCACTGTTAGGCTGAAGATGCGGGAGTCCGTGATTCCTCCATCCAAGGAGATCGAGCCTTTGACGTCGAACCCGTCGCTCATCGTCAGGCTCACCGAGGAAACGTCGCTGCCCGTCACGCGCACGGTCTTGCCGACGGAAGGCGCCACGATCTCGCAGGTGGCACAGGCAAGCAGATTGGCGGTGCGCACGAAGTAAACCCCAGGAGGCACATTCCTAATGGTGAAGGTACCGGCTTGCGTCAAGTATCCCACGTGGCTGTTCAAGGGATCGAAAACCGTCTGAAGGGCCTGGCTGAATTCCGAGATGTCCACGCGCACGGCTACCACGCGCGCCAGCGAGGCCGTGGAACGGGCCACTCCCGCGGTGTCGATCTCCGCAGGAATGCCGTTCTTGTCGCGCAACGGCTCCTCTGGCGCATTATTGAATACCTTCATATTCGTGTTGAAAAGCTCGTTACTGACCTGGTTGTTGATACTCCCCGAAATCGCGAACGTCTGCGCGGCCAAGTTGATGATCACGGACGTCACCGACCCATCGCCCACGGAGACACGGGTCTTTTTGATCTGACCGGAGGTCCTATAACGGACGGCAAAATCGTTGGTCTGGGTATTGAGCCCTTCGACGCGGAAAGTGGCAGAGGAATTTCCGGCCGGGCAGTAGCCGGAAGCGGCATTCGAATTGTCCTGCGTGCAGGCGAAACCAGGCAGTTGGGTGGACCCCAGCACGGAAAAGGTCTCGCCGATATCGGACGGGCGACTGGATTCGATGGTCTGACCGAAGAGATCGACGTTCAGGAAATCCGTGCTGTTGGCGGGAAGGATCAGGGCGCCGGCGATCACGCCCGAGCTGGCGGCGATCGTGAAATTGAGATTCGGCGCGCCGGCCGCCTTTAAGATCGGCAGCCCGCCCACGACCGTGAAGTTCTTATCACCCCGATGTTCGAGGCTGACATAGATTTGATAAGTCGTGCCCGCGTCCAAGCCTCCGATCTGATAGGACGCCGTCTGATTGAGTCCGGCCGCCACCACCACCATCGTCGAACCCATGTTGAACGAACCGGGAGCCCAGGCATTGACGAACAGCCGCAATTTGGCGCCGGTCGCGTCGATGGCCGGAAACAGCGAGGTGTCGGCCGAGACGGTCACCGAGCCCTTGATCTCGACGCCTGCTCCGAAGCCGGGGAAGTCGACGCCGGTCATGTCGGTCGAGGCCGGCAGCATGATGGGCCCGGTCGTCACCGCCGTCAATCCTGGTGTGTTGGCGCGCAACAGATAGGTGTTCGCCTTGAGATTGCCGATCGTGTAAGCGCCCTGAGTCACGGAAGGCGCTAAATAAATGCCGGTCGAGCCGCCGTAAGCGCTCGTCGACAGAGGCAAGGCATTGATCGAGACAAAGGTTCCGGCAGGATTGGATGGAACCGAAACGAGACCGGAGATGCTGCTTCTGCCGACGAAAGCGGGAAGATTGAGCGTCGCGCCCGATGCGCCCACGTAGACCGCGGCCGACGAAGGCTCAAAACCCATGAATGAAGCGACGACGGTATAGCTCCCCGTCGGCAGTTGGAAGGCATTGACCGGACTCAGCACGTAATCCTGGGTCGTGAAGTCATAATGGCCGCAGTCGTTCCAGGTCGTGGTGCCGGCGGGCAGGCACAACCGGCCGTATAGCATCTGGGCCCCGGAGGCCATAGCGCTCGTCGAACCCGTCACGGACACGGAACCTTCCTGGGCAAAAGGCTTGGTGGAGTATCCAACGAGGATCGGGGGAACCACGATGAGCATGGTCGGACGGCTCAGAGCGATGACCAATTGCTTGAGGCTGTTGGTCGAAGCCAAGACGTTGATCGTCTCCGAGATGGTCGAGGCTTTGCCTGAACTATCGATGTAGACTTTGAAATTCGCATCCTGATAGTCCGGATGGCGGACCGAGACGAAGTAAGTCGCGCTGGGCGTGACGCCGGAAATCAGATACCCGCCGTCCGAGGCGGTTTGGCCCGTGATAAAGCCGGTCATGCGGGAGGCGCTGATCTGCGCATCGGCCACCGGAAGAGGCGGAGTCAAGGCGGTATCGATGACCTTCCCCTTGAGCTCCGTGCCGGAAACGCGGATGATCAAGCCGTCGTTATGGATGCCGGCCCCGGAAGCTCCTACCTCGATACGCGCATAATAGAGCCCGTTCGGAACGAGTATCCCCGAGTTCATCCACGGGCTATAGCGTCCGTCCCATTTCACCGCGATATTCGGGGGGCTCGAAAGCGAAGAGTAGGACTCCCATATGGGCGTCGGCTCCCGATCGTCCGCGAACGGCGCCGAGCTCATCAAGACCCGCCAAAACACGGACGGATCGCCCAAGGCGAATCGGATATAAGCCGCGTTGGCGCCCATGCTGCTGGGGTTGAGCGTCATCGAGCTCTTCCCAGTGGAATAAGGGTCGCTTGAGACCGACACATTGGTCAATACATTGTTCGGCAAGACATTGAAGGTGGCGTAGAAAGTATTGGACTGGGTGATGTTGTAAGCAAGCTCAAGCCTCTTGTTCAAACCCGCGGCAGCGGCGACTATGTAGAACGTCCGCGAAGACTGGCCCACTGCGAAATCCACCGTCACCTGGCTGGCCGTCGACACGATCGGAGAGGTGCTCAGGCCCACTCCGGCATCCTGGACCCACAGATAGCCGGAATCAAGGCCCTGCGCCCCGATACGGACGGTCTTCGCGCCTTGCGCAGCGCTGAGAGGAGCCTCATGCCGGCAAGCATCCCGGATCAGCAAGGTTTGCGTCGTGAACGCATCTTGTCGGATTGAGAAATTCGCGTTCGACGCCAAGGAAACGAAGGCGGAGGCGCCGGGCTCGACCGAAAGACTGGGCGAGCCGGCGAAGAGTTCAATCGGCGCCGCGGCGGAATCCCGGGAGGTGGCGACGGACATCTTGTACGAGGAGATCTGACAAGGGGCCATCGCGTTGTGGAAAACAAAACGAACTTGCTGGCCTGCCGCGATCTGCCCACCCTGCACCCTAACGCCCATCCCGCTGCCGCCGAAGTATTGCAACGACGAGAAAGTAACACTCCCACCGTTGTTCACGTCGGCGGTGCTGAACAGCGTCACAAAGCCCTGGGAATAGACGGAGTAGTTCTGGGGGAAGCTGAAGCCGGGAGGCGCCCCGAAGCCTACGACGCCGCCCGCGGGGATGCCGGAGGGGCCGGCCACGAAGGTGATCGTGGCGGTAAACACCGAGCCGGCGGGGACGCTGGAAACTGAGAGGCTGGCGGTCCCCTCTCCGCCGTTGACCTGGCCCGCCGTGGTGGCGCCGGGATCGTTCAACGTGAAGTTGATATTGGCGATGGAGACCGCTGACGAAAGATACAGAGAAGAAGCGATCGGCGGCGCGATGGCGTAAGCGCCAAACGGCTCGTCGTCATCGCGCAGCCTGTTATTGTTCACGTCCAGGAACCCGCCGACGAAGTATGTCCCCGGGCCCAAATTGACGGAGTAGGCGCAACTCGCCGACACCCCCGCCCCGCAAGAGACGGACTGCGAATGATAATTCGGCGGCCCCTGGAAGTCGCGACCCGACCAGAAACCGACCAGAAGGCTGCCCGTGCGGCCGCCGGCATAGGAAACAGTCCCCGACACGGACCCGGCATTGGCCGCGGGCGCGGCGGTGGAGATCGTCAAGGCGACATTCGTGTCCTGCCCCGCAAACACATTGATGAAGGCCGGGGCGGTGGTGCTCCCATAGACGCCGATATCCTCTCCCGCGTCACGGATGTTGTTGTGGTTGACATCGATGAAAGCCGCCGCGTAGTAGCTGCGCCCGGCGGGAAGATTCGTGAAATTGAACGCGCCGTTGACGGCCGGAGCGTGCTGGGCGGGGAAGATATCATTGAAAGAGGTCGAATCATACAGACCGATGAGGAAATCCCCCCCCTGCGTCCCGCTGTATTGGACTGTCCCCGAGATCGAGCCCATCTGCCCCAGCGACTGTATCAGGGAGATCTGGAAGTTGCCGCTCACGTTTCCTTGAGCCGTGGCGGCGATGGTATAAACGCCGTCTTGCGGAAGAACGAATCCCCTGATGCCGACGTTGCCCGACGTCCCGATGCTCTCGGTCTCCTGATTGCCGTCGGGGTCGAACAGCATGAGGGACGGGTCGAAATCGCTCGACGTCATGTCGATGGTCACGGGCTGTCCCTGCGTGCCATAGAAGACGTAAAGCTTGAGGTTCCTGCTGTCCGCGGGATAGATGCAATCGCCGTTCAATGAGCCGGAAACGCTCTGTCCATCGGCGCGCAGCAGCGAGCGATCGCACAATCTCAAGTCTCGCTGGTCCGTGCCGTTCTGGTGAAAGAAGTCGCCGCTCGGCAGAGCCACCGGCTCATCGATGTCGAGGCTGGAGTTGCCGTTCTTGTCGAGATAAGCGAACAACCCGTACATATCCTGCGGCGGACCGATGAACGCGTACGACATATTGGCGTTCACGTCCACGGAGGTGCTGAACTCGACCCCCGCGTAGCTGACGGGAGAAAGGAGGACGCGCACGCTGCCCGTGCTCGCCGCGCCCTGATACGCGAGATTCCCGAAGATCTTGTTGGAAGCATTGATGCTGTCCTCGACCGACAGAGAACGACCCCCGCTTCCCCAGGCGGGCAGACTGGAAATTTCGACTTGATACAAGCCCTTGCCCGGGCTTCGCGCGTAGAAGGACGCCTCGGACTGACCCGCCGGGATGCTCACGGACGAGATGCTCGCGCCGCCGCAATCCGATTGCGAGTAGAAGCTAAGGCCGGCGGGGCTCGAAGTCAAGAGGAAATCGGTGTTTTGAGCGACCGGCAGTTGAGCGGCGCTGCCGAACGTCCTCAGGGTGAAGGCAGTCGAGCACTGCCCCGTCAAAACAAGGTAGGGCGCAGAGAATATCTCGACATGATTTAAATTGTTCAGATTCGCAAAGGACGCCGATGCGAATTTCTCGAAAGACATCAGCACTTGACAGGAATTCCCGATCGATCCGCTGCAAGCGCCGCCCCAAGCGCTCGGCGTATAGCCGGCGTCGCCGGTCGCCGTCAATGTCACCGACTGATCGCGCGTGTACTGGCCGAAACACTGAGTGAAGCCGCCTCCGCACTTGATCTGCAGATCCGCGGTCTCGACGCGGCCGCTGGAGGGAACGGGAGAGATCGACAGTCCCACCAGGCCCCCTCCGCCGCCCGCGCCGAAATAAGCCGACGCGGACTGGTTGACGCTCATCAAGACCGAGCACGAGTTCCCGCCTATCCAGCCGCAGGCCCCCGTCCAATGATTCAGCGTATAGCTGCCATCCGCTATAGCCGTCAGCGCCACGAAGGTTCCCGAGCTGTAGCTCGCCGAGCACTGCGTGTACCCGCCGCCGCACTTGATCTTGAGATCCGAGCTCTCGATGCGGCCGTTGGACGGCATGGGCGAAATCGACAAGGTCGCCGAGCTGCCGCCGGCCCCCGTGAAGAAATAGGCCGAGGCGGACTTGCTGTAATCAAGATACACGTTGCAGGTATTCGTGGAGATGCCGCCGCAGGCCCCGTCCCAATAGTCGAGCGAATAACCCGCATCCGCCGTCGCCGTCAGTGAAACGTTCGTGTTGAAATTGTAATTGGCCGAGCACTGCGTGTACCCGCCGCCGCACTTGATCTTGA
>Ga0209211_10011396_pt1 | contig 11364 bp, 5 predicted proteins | sample RifGroA2_FD_183992 | JGI IMG/M metagenome (GOLD analysis project Ga0209211, IMG submission 183992) | Groundwater microbial communities from Rifle, Colorado, USA - Groundwater A2 (SPAdes) (version 2) | ecosystem: Environmental > Aquatic > Deep subsurface > Groundwater | place: Rifle, Colorado...
CGTCGCAGCGGCGAAGCACAGCGGCAGAACGAGAGCGAGAAGCGCCCGGAGGATCCCTTAAGAAAACGAGGTGACGGACCGCGCCGGTAAAGAAAACTCAGCCTCTTCATGAACGGCCGGAGAAATCTCCTGCCGGAATATCCGAGCATCCAGAACACCAGGGAGAAAAAAGATGCCCCCGCAACCAGGAAAAAAAATCAACATGCCGCCTCACCAACACAACAAACGGCAACGTGCGGCCCTATGCACCCCCGGGCATTGCTTGTCTGCCGTGGCCTGTTTCATCATTGCCGCCCTGCTTCTGTTGGGCTCCGCCTCCGCTGTCCTGGCCGCGGACACGCCGCAGAAGGTCTTTGCCGCGCCCGCAGAGGGTGTCCAGGCTCTGGTTGCGGCCATCAGCTCGGGCAGATTAGAAGAGATGGCCGCAGTCCTGGGGCCCGGCAGCGCGGAGCTTCTTTCCTCCGGCGATGAGGTGGCGGATCGCCGCGGTCGGGAAAGATTTCTCCAGGCTTACGCGCAGGGGCACACTCTGCGGCAGCAGTCTCCGGACAGGATGATTCTTGTCCTGGGCAGCCGCAACTGGCCGCTACCCATTCCCCTGGTCAAAAAGGGGAACGGTTGGATTTTCGATGCCCAGGAAGGAAAGCAGGAAATATTGAACCGGCGAATCGGTCGCAACGAACTGCGGGTCATTGAGGTGCTGCATGCCTATGTGGAAGCCCAGCACGAATACGCCACCGGAGACTACAGAGGCGAAGGCCTGGTCGAGTTTGCCCAGCAGCTGACCAGCAGCCCAGGACAACGAAACGGCCTCTATTGGGAAGTAAAGGAAGGCGAGCGGGAAAGCCCCTTCGGGCCGCTGATCGCCCGGGCGGCCCGAAGGGGATACACCGGAGAGGACCTTGCCCCCTTCCACGGCTATTATTTCAAAGTCCTCAAGGGGCAAGGGAATTCTGCGGCCGGCGGGGCCTACGGTTATATGGTGAAGGACCGGATGCTCCTGGGCTTTGCCCTTATCGCCTATCCCGCGGGATACGGCAATTCCGGAATCATGACCTTCATGGTCAACCAGGAAGGGAGCATCTACCAGAAAAATCTCGGCGAGAACACCAGACGGCTGGCCGAGGAGACCGAGCTGTTCGATCCAGACCCCACCTGGCGGCGGGTAGAGGAAGCGCCAAGCCGGAAACAACCATGACCTGAAACCCCGGAGTTTACCCTTTCTCAATCGGTATCCTGATGGTGAAGGTCGTTCCCTTTCCCACCTCGCTTTCCGCGGTAATCTCTCCATGGTGTTCCTGGACAATATCGTAGGCGATACTAAGGCCGAGTCCCGTGCCCTGCCCGGGGTCCTTGGTGGTGAAGAACGGCTCGAAAATTCTCGTCAGGATCGCCGGCGGGATCCCACGGCCTGTATCCGAGAAGGTGATGACAATAAACCCCTCCTCCTCGCGCGTGGAGATCGTGATCTCCCCTTTTTCCTCAAGGGAATGCGCGGCATTGATGATGATATTCATGAAGACCTGATTCAATTGGCCGAGGTTGCACATCGTCAGTGGGATTTCGCCGAGATCTTTTTTCACCACCGCCTTGTACTTGATCTCATTGGCGAGGATATTCAAGGTGCTTTCAATGCCGGCATTGATATCGCCCATTTTGCGCCCCGCCTCATCGAGGCGGGAGAAGGTCTTGAGATTTTGCACGATGGTCTTGATCCGTTCCGCCCCCTCAAGCGTTTCCAGGACCAGGTTAGACAGATCCGTCATGATATAGTCGATCTTCAATTGTTTCTTTTTTGCCTGAATGTCGGCGTCGATATTCCCGGCCTCCCCGGCAGCAAGCGATTCTTCGGAAAATTTAGTGAATTCCATTATTTTTTCCGTGTACTTTTTCAACGTGCCGAGATTGCTGATGATAAAGCCGGTGGGGTTGTTGATTTCGTGGGCAACGCCTGCGGCAATCTGTCCGACTGAGGCCATTTTTTCGTGCTGCAGCATCTGGGACTGCGTTGCCTTCAGACCCTTGTAGGCCTCAGCTAATTCCAGGTGTTGCTGCTCGAGGATATTCATCATATTGTTAAAGCACTCGCCAATCAGGTAGATCGGGTCTTTGGTGGCTAGCCGGTAAACCTTGCAGTCTGTACAGTCTTTGACCTCATTGACGAACTTCCCGGTAAGCGACGCACCTATGCAATATGTGCCGGATATCTGCCAGCAGCGTGCGGGCGGCTGTCCGTAACACGGGCATTCCTGCTGGGGACACTCCATCACTTCGTAACATTTTTCCAGATTAGGGTTCTGGAACCGGACATCGAACGCATGCCTGGTCGCAACCGCTTCAATAAGCCTGGTTATCTCATCGAGCGCCCGTTGCAGCATTTCCCGATGTGTCACCAACTCCGTATTGATGGTTTCCAGTTCATCCTGCGCTTCTTCGAGCTGCCTGGTCTCCGCAATGAGCGCCTGTTGCGAGGCGTCAATCTCCATGGTTAAGCGCTGAAAATATTTTTTTAACACCAACAGTTCATCACCTTCCGTCCTGTCCGTGATCTCCACATTGAGTGTTTTTCTGGAAAAATTGCCGATCAATACCGTCAGGCCATGGAGCTGACGGGTCATCCAAAGCATGATCGCAGTCATGATCAGGACAAACACCAGGGCGGAAATCGTCAGCATCCGGCGCTCGGCGGCCAGAATGCTTTTGTTGGTGTTGGCGTACTCTTCGTTGGCAATAAGGGAGGTGAATTGAAGCTGTAAGTCGGAGGCGCCATAATCAAAAAAGGATTTGCCCATGACCAGAAAATGGCCTTCCAGGTCAGCCAATGTGCTTCCGTCCCGGAGGATATCGGGCTTGTTTGTGGCGATGACCCGGAGGGGGGAGCCAGACATTAAGGCGATAATATTGTCGGAGGCGGCAAATCCTTGCGAAAATTGCAAAAAATCGTCGTTTAAGGGGCTTGCCAGCATCAGGGTTGCTTTTCTGCCGCTGCTCTGATCCGTAAAGGTTTCCGCCGAAATAATATACGGTTGGCCGGCGAGGGCGGTCATATAGCTGTCGCTGTTGCTTAACAGCGACAGCAAAACGTCCTGCTTCAGGAGGGGCTGGGGTGGAGGCTCGGAGACCGCCTGGTAGAGTTCCCGGACCGCCCCATGTTCATCAAGCAAAAGCGCATAGTGGATCTGGGCAAAGGTTCTCAGCACCGAGGCATCAGGGAGCCACGGCGGGATGCTGTCATGGGTTTTTATTGAGAACGGTTGGGAATCCCAGGAGGTTTGCTGGAAATAATCACGGAATTGCCTGAAGGTCAGGAAGAGCGTGGGCGCCCGGCTGAAGGACAAGATATAGACGTCAAAATACCGCCGGGCTGTTTTGGCCTCGTTCTGGAGGCGATTGTCCTGCTGTTCGTGGAGAATGCGGCCCAGGCGTTGCTGCTGCACATGATCCAGCGCGAGCCAAACCAAGGCGCCGCAGAGAAAGGTTGTGGCGAGCATCTTCCAGGTCAGGGAGATCCGGGATAAAAAAGGGTTGTTTCTTTCTTGCATAATTAATCAAGTCCGGCGACTCAGGGTTCCCCGATTAATTCGTTGTCATGAAAACGCCAGCCGGCCTTCCGCAGCCTGGCTGCGGTGACAAATCCGAATCCGGAATCAATGGTTGCCGACTCTTTCAAAAGATACTCGACAAGTTTTTGGGCATTATCGTTTTTCACCGTATCGCCGACCCAGGTGGTGACGTTATATGTCCGGTAAAAAGGATAGGCTCTGGTGGCAATCGCCTCCTTGTCCGTGGGATCATGGCCATTGATCCTGAGCGGTTTGACACTGCCGAGATTTTTATAATAGTTCGCCATGCTCAAGACTTCCCAGCCGATGGCGTTTTTATTTGAACCTACCAGAGAGATCATGTCGGGAATGGCTCCGACCTCATGGAGGAGCGGCGAAAACATTTTTTCATCCGGTAATATTTGAAACCAATGGCCGGGCCGGTTTTTGCAGTGGAAGCGGCCCAGCCGCTGGATGGCCAGGTCGGGTCCTTTTTTGCCCTGCGGGGTTTTCAGCGCGGACCAGCGGGATATCTTGCCCTGAAAGATTTGCCTTGCCTGCTCGGTGGTAAGGTTGCTGATCGGATTCTCCGGGTGGACCAGGATGGCCTTGGCGACGACGCCGATGGTATGAACCTGAATCCCCGGCAATCGGTCCTCTTTGCCGGGCGGGCAGCAAAAACCGCCCATATCGATATTTTTTTTGCTGAGCATGGCTCCCGCGATGCCGCAGGTCGCCTCCTTGATAAAAATCTTCAGCTTGTTATCCGCGGCGAATCTGCGGATAATCGGCAAGAAGGTGTGATGAATGTCCTGGTCGAGGGCAATGGTGAGATCCGCCCCCTTGGCTTCCTCCGGGGATTGAATGGGACGTTTGACCCATTCAGCCGGCATCGACACCTTGTCGGCAGGATCGGTGAAGGCCTTGTTTCGAATCTGCGTTTCGAGGTTCTGGGGGGAAGCGTTAACCCAGCGGGCGGGAATCACGAAGACGACGGAGATCGCCACCAGCAAAAAAATCGTTCCTGCCTTGCCCATGCACTTGTTCATGCGATGCCCTCCCAGTTTGCCGAAATAGTCTTACCCAATCCTTTTTACACCCTAAACAGCCCCGCGCCAACCCCTCGCTTCTGCCAACCGACATCTACCGCCAGACGCCCCAGGACCATGACCGGGGGGATAATGGGGAAATCTGGTTATTCCGCCGCCCTATTGGTGCTGAGCGAATATCTCTTCAAATACCGGGGCGATTTCCTTGAAGGTCTTGAGGACTGCCGGATCAAAATGTTCCGGCATGGTCCTTCCGTCCCCCTCGGTAATAATCTCAAACGCCTTTTGGTGGTCAAAGGGTGGCTTATAGGGCCTTTGACTCCGAAGCGCGTCATATTGATCTGCAATTATAACTATCCTGCCCTCAATCGGCGTTTCTTCTCCTTTAAGCCCTCTCGGATACCCCCCGCCGTCCCACCGCTCGTGATGAGTAAAAGCGATGGAGGCAGCCAGCTGAATCCCGGGATAGGTTGATCCCGAGAGGATCTTCTCGCCGATGGCGGCATGAGTCTTCATGATCTCATATTCAGCCGGATTAAGAGGACCGGGCTTTAGGAGGATGTTGTCCGGTATGCCGATCTTGCCGAGGTCATGCAGCGAACTGGCAAAGGTTATCTTTTCAATAAAGTCCGACTGCATGCCCATCGCCTCGGCGATCTTGTTGGAATAAAACCCTATCCTCGCTATATGAGCGCCTGTTTCCGTATCACGAAATTCCGCGGCTGCCGTAAGTTTCCGCACCATGTCGTTGCTCATGCATATCAGGTCCCGGGTCCTTTCCCGCACCTCCTGCTCAAGTGTCTGGTTATGCTTGAGCATAAAATCTTCAAAGGCCTTGATCTTGAGAAGATTCTTTACCCGAATGGTTAACTCGACCTGATCGATGGGTTTGGTAAGAAAATCATTGGCGGAAACCGAGAGCCCTTTTAATCTCGATTCTCTATCATGAAGCGCCGTCGCTATAATTATGGGGATATTTTTTGTCTCCGGGTCTTTTTTTAGAATCCCGCAGGCCTCGTAACCATCCATGATCGGCATCATGACATCAAGGATGATCAGGTCGGGCCTGCTCTTTCTGGCCTTCTGCACCGCTTCTTCCCCATTTCCGGCAAATTCGAGATCATAACCTGAGGGAATAAGCCATTGGGCGAGCAATCTGAGATTGGCATCCTCATCGTCGACTATAAGTATTTTTTCACTCATCTGTCCAGAATCTCCCGCACCTTCGCCAAAAGGTCTTTCGACTGGAAAGGCTTTTGGATGAAATCAAAGCTGCCCTCGGTCAATTCTTTTGACTTGACCATATTCATGGTGTATCCGCTGGCAAAAAGTATTTTTACCAGGGGGCTGACTTTTTTGAGCGCCTTACTGACCTCTTTCCCATTTTTCTTCGGCATGATCATATCAAGCAGGACGAGGCTGATGCGTTCCCTGTTCTCTTTGAATTTTGCAATCGCCTCTTCGCCGTCTTTTGCCGAGATAACCGTATAGCCAAAAGACTCCAGGACAATTTCCATCAACTTCCTTATGGAAGCGTCGTCTTCGGCCACAAGGATGGTCTCGTGCCCGCCCTTGACAGTAACGGCGGACTCCGTCGTTTGCTCCGGGATTGCCGGATCTTCACCGAGAGGCAGGTATATGTTAAATAGAGTGCCTTGTCCCGCTTCGCTGTAGACCTTGATGAATCCGTTATGCTGTTTGATTATTCCGTAGGAAATCGCCAGGCCGAGCCCTGTTCCTTCTCCGATCCCTTTGGTGGTAAAAAAAGGCTCGAATATCTTCTTCTGCGTTTCCGTATCCATCCCCTCACCTGTGTCGGCAACCGTGATAAGCACATACCTTCCAGGTTTTCCATATCCATGTTCGGCAACATATTCATCATCCATAGTCTCCAGCCGGGTGCTGATCGTCAGTTTCCCGCCCTCCAGCAAGGCGTCCCTGGCATTTACGGCAAGGTTTATCAATACCTGTTCCAGCTGTCCGGCATCGGCCAAGACCAGCAAGGATTGGTCCGCAAGGTCCAAATGAAAATCAATATTTTCCCTGATGATCCGGCTCAGCATTTTCTCCAGGCCCAAAATAAGCGCATTGATATCAACCTGCGTTACTTGAACAACCTGTTTTCTGCTGAAGACCAGCAGTCTTTTAATGAGGGTCGCAGCCCGATCGGCAGCCAGGAGTACTTCCCTCATATGCTCTTTTGCAGGACTGCCGTCTGCCAAGGTGTCCATGACCATGGTGCCATAGCCAAGGACCACATTGAGGATGTTGTTGAAATCATGCGAAATCCCCCCTGCCAGAGTGCCTACTGCCTCCATCTTCTGGGAGTGAAGCAGTTGCGCTTCAAGTTTCTTGTGCTCCGTAAGATCAATACCTACGCCGCTGAGGCCAATCAGATTTTCCGCATGGTCCCTCAATAGCGACGCTCTAAATTCATAGGGGATTTGCCTCCCGTCTTTGGTAATCAGCATTGCCGTAACACTGGTGCTGCCTTCTTCAACCGCCTTCCGAGTCGCCTCTGATATTCGTTCTTCGTAATCCTTGTGGAAAAAATCGGTAGGCTTCATCGTGGCGATTTCCGCGTCAACATAGCCTGTTACGGAATTTATGGCCCGATTCCACCTGAGAAATCGCCCTTCCAGATCAAAAACAAAGAAAAAATCCTTCAGGGTATTCAGGGCATTTTCAATAAAGCTTTGCTCTGCTCTCAGTTTTATATCCGCCCGCTTTCGTTCAGAGACATCGCGAATGTTGCATTGCGCCAGCTTTGCCCTGTCGACCATATATATATCCGTGTCGATATATTGTCCGGACTTCGTCTTGACCTGAACATCTTCATAATTAAGAATGCCTTCCTTGTTCAACGCGCTCATGATGGAGGGGAAATCACTCATATCAAGAGATACCCCGATATCCTGAATGGTTTTTCCAATATATTCCTCCTTGGAATAACCAAACATTTTTTCGGCGGACAAATTGGCTTTGATTATATGCCCGGCGTTTTTTTCAAGTAGGATTATTCCGTCGTTTGCGGTCTCGAAAAGGCGCCTGTAGCGCTCCTCTGAGTCTGTTAACAAGTCTTCCAGCCGCTTGCGCTCGGTGATATCCTCGATAGCCAGGAGAATGATCCGCTCCTTTCCCCTTTCTCGTTCTATTTGCCGGGCATTCAGCAGCATGATGCGGTGACCGATGGTGGCAAAATTATGCTCGACCTCATAGTCGTCAAAGGTGGTTTTCTGGGGAAGGATGGTTTCCAGCAGCTCCCGCAGCTTGGGGATATCCCACTGCTTGTTGCCCAGATCGTAGATCAGCTGCCCCACGGTTTCCTCTGGTTTCACCTTGAAAAATTCATAGAAGGAACGGCTGACCGTGACCACTCTCAGGTCTTGATCCAAACTGAGCAGGGGTTCGCGCACCGTATTGATAACGCTTTCCGCAAATTCATGGGCTGCATCCGCAGATTTTTTAATCACCGCAAGCTCTCTTCGGGTCTTTTCCAGACCTGCTTCTATCTCCTTGCGCTCGGTGATATCCTCGATGGCCAGGAGAATGATCCGTTCCTTTCCTCTTTCTCGTTCTATTTGCCGGGCATTCAGCAGCATGATGCGGTGGCCGATGGTGGCAAAATTGTGCTCGACCTCATAGTCGTCAAAGGTGGTCTTCTGGGGAAGGATGGTTTCCAGCAGCTCCCGCAGCTTGGGGATATCCCACTGCTTGTTGCCCAGATCGTAGATCAGCTGCCCCACGGTCTCCTCTGGTTTCACCTTGAAAAATTCATAGAAGGAACGGCTGACCGTGACCACTCTCAGGTCTTGATCCAGAGCGATTAAGGGCTCACGCACGGTGTCAATGATGCTGTCGGCAAATTCCTTGGAGCTTGTTACGGTTTTTCTGCTTAACATTCCTATTTCCTTCACGGTTATCACTACATAACTTGTTGCTTTTGGAGATGTGGTGTGGATGGGGTGGTCGGTCTCTGCCGGTAAAGGTTTACCTGACTCTGCTGGTGATTTTTCCCAGGTTTCCATTCTTCACTATATCAAATAACTGACCAGTGGAGGGAAGAAATCGTTCCGGGATAATCGGGGACAGACCAGAATGGGGGGTAATGGGGGGAATGATTTGCAACAGGAAAAGACGACAGAAAAGGCTGGGGTATCTTTCTCCAGCAGCCTATGAACGGCGATACTACGAAAAACAATTTGCGGCGTGAATGATTTGGTCTCCACTACTTTCGACCGATATCAGGTTATCTTACGAGTCGATTTGTTCAGGTTTCATTTCCTTGCTGGCATAGGTGCGGTAGAGACCTGATTCAACAAAGAAGTCAAATATGCTAGGATCAATGTGACGGTTTTTTTTCATGGACTCCATGATTCGTATCGCTTGGGAGAGCCGCATGGGCTCGCGGTATGGCCGGTCCTTGGCGGTTAGGGCCTCGAAAATGTCGGCAATAGCCATGATCCTGATTTGTAATGGGAGCTGCTCACCGGCAAGCCCGAGTGGGTAGCCGGAGCCGTCCAGCTTCTCGTGGTGTCCGCCGGCATAATTCGGCACTTTGGCAAGATTCTTGGGAAACGGTAACTGGTTAAGAATTTTGCTGGTCATTGTGGCGTGGTTATCGATGATCTTCCGCTCCTTCTCGTTGAGGTTACCCCTGCGAATGCAGAGGTTATCCACCTCATCTGTGGTCAGATACGGATGCTCCTCTCCATCGTGTATATATGTGCAGGCCGAAATTGCCTTGATCCGAGCGATCTTATCGTCACTCATAAATTCCGAGGCCAGGTTGCACTCCTTAATGAAGGCCATATCTTCCTTCATCCCCAGAAGCCGGCTGGTCAACTCCGCCTCCATGGCAGAGAGATCGGTGTCCTTGCCAGTCTCTATAAGGGCTATCTTATGCCGCAGAAATTCGTTTTCCAGCTGCTGGATGATGAGCTCGAAGCGGGTCTCAACCAGCTGGATACGGGAAAAAATGGTCTGGAGCTTGTCGGCTTTGTCCACCACATAATCAGGGGTGGTAATTTTGCCCACATCGTGCATCCAAGCGGCCAGTCGTAATTCCTCCATCTCTTCCTCGTTTAAATGCACCTGTCCAAACGGCTCCTGCTCGGCTTCGTTGATCTTTTCGGCGATCATCATGGTCAAATCATATACCCGACGAATATGGCCGCCGGTATAAGGCGATTTTTCGTCAATGGCCGTGGCAATGCTCTTGATAAAGGCGTAGAAAAGATTTTGATGCTCCTTCACCAATTGGATATTGGTGAGCGCCATGGCTGCCTGCGAAGCAAGGGAAGAGACCAGCTCCACGTAATCTTTGGAGAAGGCGATCACCTCGCCGGTGTCCAGGTCCTTGGCATTAAGAAGTTGAAGTACCCCGATGATCTCGTTTGCGTGATTTTTGAGCGCAATGACCAGCATGGATTTGGAACGGTAACCAGTGGCCGCATCGTAACGCCGCGGTCCGGCAAAGTCGAAGCCTTCGGCCTCGTATACATCGGGAATATTAACTGTCTGATCAGTGAGCGCCACGTAGGAGGCCACGTTCTCGTAATTTGGTCGGCCGTCTTTTTGATAAAGTGGCACCTTGGGAAAGACAGCGCCCGAATCCGTGCCCCGCAGTCTGGTCTTCATCGTGTCGTTTTGTAGAATTGCAAAGCGCAGGTGACGACCATCGGGATCGAAGATGTAGAGGGTTCCTGCGTCAGCTTTGGATAGGAGTCTGGCTGCGTCCACAATCATCTCGAGGAGCCGGTCATTGTCCTTCTCCCCTGAAAGCGCCAAGCCGATCTGGGCAAAGGCTCGGTAATTCTGTTCGCTCTCCCAGAGCTGCTGCGCCGCTGACATGCGGTCGATGATGTCAGCGAGGACTCGGGAGACGATGATAAGTACTTCTTCCACCCGCTGGTCCTGCCCAGAGTCGTTCTTGAGAGAAACGGCAAAGACGCCAAGCTGGCGTTGGCCGGTGGAGAGAATCGGTACAAAATAGCGGTCATGTTTGTTTATGTCGGCGTCGGCCAGCAGATTATCGTCATCTGCGGCAACAAATACCGGTTTGGCTTGGGGGGGATTAAGGCCGCCCTGGCAATGGCCGAAAGATAGTTGATAGCATTTATTTATCCAGGTATCCGGTACTCCATGGTGAGCACGGAGTAATAGGGTTTCTGGTTGGCAGCCTGTCAAAAAAATCGCACCGGCCGGCATAAAGCCTAGCCAGGAAAAGGATGAAAGTTTCTCTAGAAACTGCTCCAGGATCTCGGCAAGGCTGATGTCTTCGAGCGAGAGTTGAAGTATCTCACTAATAGCTGCCTGTGTTCGATAGTTTTGCCGGAGTTCCACCTCGTACCCTTTTCGTTCGGTGATATCCCGAAGGATGACGAGAATGAACCCCTGCTCGTCTTCTTGCACGCTCATACAGGAAAGCGAGACCAGCCGTCCATGCAGGATCAGGGGGTCGTCATCGTCGATGGTTTGAGGTTCACCGGTAGCGGTCTCTATTAGTCGGGCTATCCGCGGACGAGCGCTTTCCTGGAAATAGTCAAACAGGGAGGTGAGCAGTAGCGGGGTCTCATCCGGCTTGCGGAAAAAGACGGCGGCCAAGGGGTTGGCATAGACAATCATGGCCTCGGGCGTACATTCCAGAATGCCGTCGGAGATATTGCCCAGGATGGTTTCGACGTGCCGCTTGGAAGAGAGTAATTCCTTCGTTTCCTGACGGCGATAGACGTCTTGCAGGCCATAGATCATCGGGGCATCGGCTTGGGCGC